>Ga0302325_10001472_pt1 | contig 60024 bp, 51 predicted proteins | sample Palsa_T0_2_FD_201948 | JGI IMG/M metagenome (GOLD analysis project Ga0302325, IMG submission 201948) | Peat permafrost microbial communities from Stordalen Mire near Abisko, Sweden - Palsa_T0_2 | ecosystem: Environmental > Terrestrial > Soil > Palsa > Peat permafrost | place: Sweden: Abisko...
GTTTGTCGATGGCAATGATCGGCACAACCACGCCGTCTTCGGCCAGGTGCCGGCGGTCGCGAATCACTACATCTTCGATCTCCTCAAGCGAACCGGAATCCACGCAGACACGGCCGGCCGTTACTGGTTCGCGTTTGCGCGCGCCGCCATCGGCGGTGAACTCGATGGGCTGCCCGCTTTCGATCAGGAAAATCTCTGAACCTACAGCGCCCAGTTGCTCCGCTAATGCTGCGTGACGGAAAAGCTGGCGGTACTCGCCGTGCACGGGAATGAAATATTTCGGCTTGACGAGTTGCAGGAGGATCTTCATTTCTTCCTGGCTGGCATGGCCGGAAACGTGAATCGGCGCGGACCGGCCCCCTTCGTAATAGACAAGCACGCGGCGGCGGAAGAGGTGATCGATCATGCGAAAAATATTCTTCTCGTTGCCGGGAATAATTCGCGCGGACAAAATCACGGTATCGTTTTCCGCGATGTTCATCAGCCGGTGATTATCTACCGCGATGCGCGAAAGTGCGGAGAGGGGTTCCGCCTGGGTTCCGCTGGCTAGCACGACGAGCTTGTGCGGATCGTAGCCTTTGATATCCTGGGGCCGAACGACACTCCCATCGGGGATGCGCAGCTTGCCAAGTCCATGCGCGATCTCAACGTTGTCCACCATGCTGCGCCCAACGAATCCGATCTTCCGCCCGACCATTCGGGCAATATCGATCACTTGTTGAATGCGATGCACGGAACTGGAAAAGCACGACACCACAACTTTCTTTGGCGCGGCGCGAAATAATTCTTCCAGGCGCACGATTACGGCGCGTTCGGACGGAGTAAAACCAGGACGCTCGACGTTGGTGCTGTCGCTGAAAAGCGCGAGCACGCCTGCCTGGCCGTAGCGCGCGAAGGCATGCAAGTCGAAAGGTTTCCCGTCTACCGGCGTTGGATCGATCTTAAAGTCGCCGGTGTGAATGATCACGCCGACCGGCGTGCGCACCGCGAGCGCCACGCAGTCAACGGTGCTGTGCGTTACGTGCAGATATTCAATCGAAAAAGGGCCTATTACGGTAGTGTCACCCGCGGCGACTTCGTTCAACTTCGCCGTTTCGAGCAAGCCGTGCTCTTCTAGTTTTTTCTTGACGATGGCGAGAGTGAACTGCGTTCCGTAAATCGGGACGTTCAGATCCGCGAGAATGTAGGGAATCGAGCCGATGTGGTCTTCGTGCGCGTGCGTGAGCACGATGGCCTTGACCATGCGTTTGTTTTGTTTCAGGTAGGTGGTGTCGGGAATTACGATGTCCACGCCCAGCAATTCCTGCTCGGGGAACATCAATCCCGCATCGATCACGATAATTTCATCGCCGAAGCGCAGGGCCATCATGTTCATGCCGAATTCGCCCAGTCCGCCCAGCGGAATGGCCCACAGTGATGTTTGGCTCAATTTCTTCCGACTTTCTCGCTCAGTTTGCGCGGCGGGATAGCTTCTTTTATATTCAAGGAACTTGCAATCGTATCATACCGAGGGACTGGAAGAACGTAGAGGCCGGGCCGCAACTCTTCGGGACTGATCTAGCACGGGACAAAATCTCCGTCCTGGCGGCGTTAATCCGAATGGCCGCCGGCGAACAGTCTTGCGATCGCCACGAGCACGATAGCGCCTACGGTAGCTGCCGCGAGGCTTCCCCAGAATCCAAACGCAGCGATGCCTAGCCTTTCAAAAATCCATCCGCCGATCACGGCGCCGATGAGTCCGAGGATAACATCCACGACACACCCGAACCCGCGTCCACGAGCCACGGTGCCGGCCAGCCATCCGGCGATCAATCCGATCAGGAGCCACCAAAATATCGAATGCGTCTCCACGTAAACGACGACGTCACGTTGCGTCATCGGACGCTGCATTCCCGCGATCCACGTGGCTACACTCGACATGATTGCATCTCCTTTCATCAAGATTGGCAAAATATATATCCGAGGCATTTGTAAACGAGCTTAGCGGCCAGGAAGTCCGCAGCGTGGTAGCCCGGTCGCGGCGCAAGTTCCGCCACATCCATCGCGACAATTTTCTTATGGTCCGCAACTGCGCGCACGAGTGAGGTCACCTGGTGCCAATCCAAGCCGCCCGGTTCGGGCGCGACGGTCGAAGGGACGATAGAAGAATCGAATCCATCGAGATTAATCGTCAAATAGACTCGCGGTCCCAGATCCTCGAGAACTTTCGCGATCCACGTCTTCAACGGGGCACGCACGATGTCTTTAGCCCAATAAATTTTAGTTCGCAACTTCGGAATGGCCTTGGCCTCTGCTTCCGACAGCGCGCGGACGCCTACCTGAACCGCTGGGCAAATTTCAACCACGCGCCGCATGGTGCACGCATGACTTGCCGGGTTCCCCTGATACTCATCGCGCATTTCCGCGTGCGCGCCGATGTGCAGGACGCACAGATCTTTGTGGGTTCTTGCAGTTGCCGAAACCAGCGGGGGCGTCAACGCATGTTCGCCCCCCAGTGCGACAGGGAACTTGTTATCGTCGAGCAGTGACAGTTGCGCGGTGAAAAGTTCGCTGGTTACTTCGCTCAAAGTGCCGTCTTGCGTGTCAATCGGCGGCTGAGTCGCGATTCCGATTTCCTTGTACGGCTCGAGCTGCAATTCTTCGTCGTACAGTTCCATGTGCCGGCTTGCGGCGATGATCGCAGCGGGTCCGTTGCGTGTCCCGCGTTCGTACGTTGTCGTTCGCTCCAGAGGCACCGGAAAAATCACGGCGCGGGAGGTCTCGTAAGTTGAATGTTCTTCCGGCAGGCCGCCGAAATTGTCGGGCGGCATCGGAGTGTATCGTGACATAATGCGGTCGCGCTCCTTGGATTAACTGGAAATTTCCCTTTTGCACTGGCCTCATTTGTAATGTCAATGAGGCGAGCAACGAAACAATTCGTCGCTCCCAAAACTCTTGGGAGCATACATTACCTGCGAGGGCTGTGAATGGCAAAAAAAAAGGGCGTGACGGGGCGTACACTGCACGACCCGATCGAAGATCACCTCACACCTATTTTTCCGCTCGACCTCCAACGCATCCGCACAATTGACGACATGGTTCGGGCCATGGGCCAAACCGCCTACACCGCCCGGCAAATCGGCGACGCCGCGGACGTGCTGGAAGCGATGGCTCGCGACAAAGATTGCTTCATCGTCATGACTCTTTCCGGCGCGCTCACCGTGGGCAAGATGGGTTTGGTTTTCTGTGACCTAGTGGAATCGGGAATTGTGAAGGCGATTGTTTCCACGGGTGCCTTGATGGCCCATGGCCTGGTGGAAGCCACCGGCCGCTCTCATTTTCGCTACGACGAAAAAATGGGAGACAACGAGCTTTTCCTCGCGGGTTACAACCGCGTTTACGATTCGCTCGAGCCGGAAGTAAATCTGGATGCCGTGGAAGAAGTGGTGGATCACGTTCTCCAGCGTTGGGATTCGGAAGAAACAGTCTGCAGTTGGAAACTGAACCGCCGTATCGGCGAATATTTGCAACAACACGCCAAGGGCCGCGGCATCCTGAAATCCTGCGTCGAGCATAATGTTCCGGTTTTCGTTCCGGCGTTCACCGATTCCGAGCTCGGAATTGATTTTGCGCTATATCAGCGGCAGCGCAAGAAAGAGGGGAAGCCACCGCTATGTTTCGATCCGTATCTGGATTTCGAGCATTATGCTTCGACCATGCTAGCCACGAAGCGTATGGGAATTTTCACCATCGGCGGCGGCGTCCCGCGCAATTGGGCCCAGCAGTTTGGAGTTTATGCGGAGCTCCTCGCGCGCCGCGGCTACGAAAAAATACCGTTGAAACGCTATAACTACGGCCTGCGGATTTGCCCCGAGCCTGTGAATTGGGGCGGCCTATCCGGCAGCACATATACCGAGGCTGTTTCCTGGGGGAAGTTTGTGCCTCGCGAAGAAGGCGGCAAATTCGCGGAGGTGCTCGACGACGCGACGGTGGCGCTGCCGCTTATCGTTGGCGCTGTCCTGGAACGCATCGGCTACCTAAAAGCGGACCGATCCTCTGCAACAACACACTCCCCCTCGAAAAAAAGATAGCGTCACTTTTCGGTTCGAGGGAATCGATGATGGGAGCGCCTGAAGCAGGGAACTAATCGTCTTCGCCGATTAAAATTGCGGCGGCTAGCACGGTGGTCCACAGGCCGCGCTTGTCGCCGACGGCCGACTGCGTGATGTTCATGGTGCGAACGATTTTGTTTGAGATGCGATAGACTTCCTTTTTCTCGTCCCACGACAGGTCCGGATCGAACTCTACGTTCAGCGTTGTCGCCAGCATTTCCGCAGCGAGCTCTTCGGTGTACTCTCCGGCAATTTCTTCGCTCTCGCCGAATGAGTGGTGTTCGGACAAATAGCCGAACATGGATTTATCAGCGGGCAACGCCAGGCCGACGCCTGCGGCGATCAATCGATGCGGCTCACGCGTTTGATTTTCGCTGATCACGGTGAACGCCACCTGGCCGGGCTTCAAATGCTTGAGCCCTTCGCTTCGAGAGATCAGCTTGCAGTACGGAGGAAAAATCGAGGAGACGCGAACGATGTTGCACGCGGCAATTCCGGCATTGCGCAATGCCAACTCAAAGCTCGAAAGACGCTCGCGGTGTTTGCCCACCCCTTTTGTTAAGAAAATTTTCTTCGCGACGAACGCCATATGCGGTGAGTTGCGGTGCCTCCACTCGGTTGAGTAGGAAAAATCTAACGCATTCGGAAATTAACAAGCACACGCGGCTAAGTCAATCACTAATTGACCTCGTGCGCAGTAGTAACGCATGACGCTCTGGAAATGTTTCAGCTAGGTTACAATTTTAACGGATGGCGTCGCGCTTGCCCTGGTCGTCGGCTGTCTTCTTCCTTCCAGTTTCCGCTTGCCATCGACGTACACAAAAAAGGGGACTCCTTGAAATGAGTCCCCTTCGATTGATGATTCGGGAAGTTGTGTTGAGAGTCTAGCGCCAGCCCCAGCGCCGGCCATATCCCCATCCGCCGTAATAGCCGACGTACAGACCCGGATAATATCCGGGATAACCGTAAGGATATCCGTAGGGATAGGCGTAAGCATATGGCGGAGGCGGATAAGGACCAACGTACCTTCTCGGACGTCGCGTCTGGTTACTCGTTCCATAATCCTGCGACGTGACCGGTTGGAACGCCACCTGGCCGTGAACGGTGGAAATAGTTAGCGGAGTTTCTACCCGAAAGGTGAGCAGCGATTCAGGAGGGATGATCGTTGGTCTCCCTCGCGTTAACAGCACGCCTGTGACGCCCGCGACGAACCCCGCGCCGGCGCCTATTGCTGCTCCTGGGCCTCCTGCGGCTGCCGCGCCAACTGCGGCGCCGAATCCGGTTGTGCCTACGACACCTAGTGCATCTCGACCATTCGAAGTTCCGCCAGTTGCTTTGATCAGCGAAGTTTTAACGTCAACCAACTGGCCATCAACCAACGTTAGTTGGATTAACGATAGCCCCAGCTTCGAGACGCCTTTTACCCGACCGGCTCGTTCCGCATTCACCACCGTTCCCGTCACGGTCTGCCCGCGCCTTGCCACGACCAGGCCGTCGACTATCAGCGGTTGATCGAGCGTCAGTATTACATTGTCGCCCACTTTATTCCGATCACTGGAAAGCCACCCCGTCGTTCGCACTTGCAGAATCGCACCCGTCGGCAACGTAAGTGAATCCGGCACGGTGTAGTTATCCTGCGGCCCGTTCTGCTGTGCGTCGGGCGCTGCATTTGGCTGGGGCGCATCCTGGGGCGCCTGCGGCGGTTGCGCTTGCTGTTGTTGCTGATCCGGCTGCTGTTGATCCGGTTGCCGCTGTTGCTGATCCTGTGGTTGCTGCGGGTCCTGCTGGGCTGACGCCGGCATCGCGCACAAACAAAACCCAAGCGCCAGTGTGCCAATCCCCAGCCTCGTCATTATGTTGCGACCCGTCCCATCCGCGAAGTTGATAACCATTGTTAGTCTCCTGGTCCTTCTGCCTCAACCGCCGGCAGTGGTCTTAAAACGCTTGCTCTAGCCTAATTTGCGCCTAATAGAATGATGGCAAGAGTGACTCGTCGAGTTGTATTCCACTTGTTAAACCCGGTCATTTGCAGAAAGTTGCGCTCTCGGATATTCGCGTACAGTTCGCTTAAGAGCTATGAAGTTCAGATTCCTTGGCGCAGAGGGGGACGCAGGGGGCGATTGTATCGGCGATGGTCTTGAGCTCTCGAAGCTGTTGCGGCACAAAGTCCGGGCCGGCCTCTGAGGGCGTGGCCCCTTTGCGCGATACTTGGATCACGCCGATCACTTTTTTATCCAGCAGGATCGGCACGCTCATGATCTTTTGGATGGCAATCCCGCGCTTATCTTCCGAGATAGGGACCGCTTCGAAAACCGAAGCGTGCGGGACCGCCGAGAAATGGTTGATCATTTCAGGCCGTCTTTCTCGGACGGTGCGTACGGCCAACGAATTGGCGCTCGTCAGGGGAATCTGGCCCATACCTAAAAGGTTTTCGGGCATTACGAATCGCAGGAATCGCTCGTCGGGCATGGCCACGAGAATGGCAACTTCGTGAGGTTGCACCACGAAGTGCTTGCTCATCAGCTCCACAGCGCGATGCATTCCGACAAACTCACCCGAGGCATTGGTGCGCACGAGCTCGTTCGCCCACTTCTTCAATTCGGCCATGTATTCGTTAGACATATATTCCGCGCCTATTTCATGAGTTTAACATGAACATTTCAGCAGCAATCTTCGTGTCGCGTCGGTGTGTTTCATGCATTACGATAGGCGACTCTCCGCGGCTTCACGCCTCCCAGCTTTGCAGAATCCCTCTGGCGTATCCCTTTTCAGCCCACTCGCGTGGTTGCAAACTTCTTCACGCCTGCCTATACTCTGTTTGTACGAAATAATTTTGGAGCGTGCATGCCGGCGGCAGCGCCTGAATCCAAAACAGGCTATATTCTCGACAAACTGCAGTCCCTCAGCGGCGTAGTTCCCATTGGCGCTTACCTTGTGGATCATCTTTGGTCCAATAGCTACGCCCTAGTCAGCATCGAAAAATACAATCAAGTTTCCGGTGAACTTCAAACCGTTCCGTGGCGCATCGGCGTCGAAGCGGGCGTTCTCTGGATACCTCTTTTGTTCCACAGTCTCTATGGCATGTACATCTGGTCGAGAGGGAAATCCAACGCTCTCAGCCATCCCTGGATGTCCAACTGGATGTACGTACTGCAACGCTGGACGGGGTTGCTTGCCTTCGTCTTTATCGGCTGGCATCTTTACACCGAGCGATTTGGCGGACACGGCGTGACGCGTTATGCCGGAGTGGCACAGGACATGGCGAATCCGTGGTACGTGATCGCGTACCTTGTGGGAGTCATTGCCTGCTCTTTCCATTTGGGAAATGGGCTCTGGAATTTCGCCTGCAAATGGGGAATCGCCATCACTCCTAAGGCGCAGCATGCCGCTGCGTGGTTCGGCGCCGTTGTAGGAGTTGGTTGTACGCTCGCAGGTGTCGTGGTCGTGCTCGGATTTCACTACGCATGGTTTCCTCTCGGCGGTTACGTGCAATGACACAGCCCAAAATTATCGTAGTCGGCGGCGGTTTGGCCGGCCTGATGGCCACAATTCGAGTCGCAGAATCGGGTATACCTGTTGATCTCTTCTCGATTGTTCCGGTGAAGCGCTCCCATTCCGTGTGCGCGCAGGGCGGCATTAACGCCGCAAAGAATTTGAAGGGCGAGGGCGATTCCACTTGGAAACATTTTGACGACACCATTTACGGCGGCGATTTTCTGGCCAATCAGCCGCTGGTGAAGGGCATGTGCGAAGCGGCTCCCGCGATCATCGATTTGCTCGATCGAATGGGCGTCATGTTCAACCGCACGCCTGAGGGTTTGCTCGATTTTCGCCGTTTCGGCGGCACGCTTTACAACCGTACGGCTTTTGCCGGCGCGACGACGGGCCAGCAATTGCTGTACGCACTCGACGAGCAGGTCCGCCGGTTCGAGTCCGAGGACAAAGTCAAAAAATTTGAGGGCTGGACGTTTCTCTCCGTAGTTCTAGATGATGGCGGAGTTTGCCGCGGCATCTGCGGCATGGATTTAAGAACCATGGAAATTCGCACCTTCCCGTGCGATGCGGCGATTTTTTGCACCGGCGGCATCGGCGTGGTTTTCGGCCGCTCAACAAATTCCGTGGTCTGCACCGGCTCCGCGCAGTCGGCACTGTTCCAGCAGGGTGTGTATTACGCCAACGGAGAATTCATCCAGGTTCACCCGACCGCAATTCCCGGTGAAGACAAGTGCCGGTTGATGAGCGAGTCGGCGCGCGGTGAAGGCGGCCGCGTTTGGGTGCCCAAGCAGGCCGGCGATAAGCGCGCGGGTAAAGACATCCCCGAGAATGAACGGTTCTATTTTCTTGAAGACTGGTATCCGAAGTACGGCAATCTGGTTCCGCGCGATGTGGCCACTCGCGCTATCCACAAAATTGTTTTCGAAATGAAAATGGGCCTTGTAGGCGAGCCCGCCGTTTATCTGGACGTCACCCACATTCCGCGCGAGACGCTCGACCGCAAACTGGAAGGCATTCTGGAGATTTACGAAAAATTCGTGGGCGTCGACCCCCGCGAAGAGCCTATGAAAGTTTTCCCCGCGATGCACTACACCATGGGTGGATTGTGGGTGGACAATCAAAATCAAGCTACCAACGTCCCGGGCATTTATGCCGCCGGAGAATGCGAATACCAATATCACGGCGCGAACCGGCTGGGCGCCAATTCTCTGGTTTCTTGCATTTACGGTGGAATGCTCGCAGGCCCCGCCGCGGTGCGTTACGCGCGTGGCCTCGAAAGCGGATGCGAGAACGTTCCAGGGGCGATATTCGAGCGCGAACGCGTCCGCCAGCAAGACATCACCGACGCCTTGCTGAATCAGCACAAGGGAACTGAAAATCCGATTACGATCTGGCGCGAGATGGGCGACATTATGACCGAGAACGTCACCGTGATTCGCTACAACGCAAATCTGCAAAAGACTTTAGTGAAGCTCGATGAGCTCAGCGAGCGATTTACACGGATTAATTTGCAAGACCGCACGCAGTGGGCCAATCAAACGCTCAACTTCGTACGCGAGCTGGGAAACATGCTGATCCTCGCGCGCGTGATCACCATGGGTGCGCTCGCGCGCAATGAAACTCGCGGTGCGCACTATAAACCCGATTTTCCGGAACGCGATGACGCGAACTGGCTGAAGACCACCAAGGCCAGCTACAACGACGGCAATATCCAGCTTGAGTACGAGCCGGTTGATACTTCGCTACTTCAGCCGCGCGAGCGCAAGTACACGGCGAAGGCGTAAACTTAGATAGGGACTTGAGGTGCGGCAGCTTTAAGAGGCAACATGGCAGATAAAACTTTTATCGTCCGCATCAAGCGGCAGCAGCGTCCGGACGAATCCGTGCGCTGGGAAGAATATGAACTCCGCTACCGCCCGCACATGAACGTGATCATTTGCTTGCGGGACATTGCTGAAAAGCCCTTCACCCGAAGCGGCGTCGAATCCACTCCCGTCAGCTATGACGCGAATTGTCTGGAGGAAGTCTGCGGCGCCTGCGCCATGCTCATCAATGGAACTGCACGGCAAGCCTGCACCGCTCTGGTGGACGATCTCGAAAAACCAATTCGCCTGGAGCCGCTCACGAAATTCCCGTTGGTGCGCGATCTGGTGGTTGACCGTTCGAAAATGTTCGAAGATCTGAAGCGCACGCACTGCTGGATTCCGATTGACGGCACGTACGATATAGGCGAAGGCCCGCGCATGGCTCCGTCGGTCCAGGAAAAAGGCTACCCGCTTTCGCGCTGCATCACTTGCGGAAATTGTCTCGAAGTCTGCCCCAAGGTCAACCAGCGCGATCCTTTTGTCGGCGCCGCGATCGTCAGCCAGGTTCGCTTATTCAACATGCACCCCACTGGAGCAATGCATTCGGCTGAGCGTCTCGACGCGCTCATGTTACCCGGAGGCATAGCAGATTGCGACAATGCGCAGAATTGCGTGAAGGCCTGCCCCAAGGGTATTCCGCTTACGGAATCGTTGGCCGCGGTCAACGGCCAGGTGCTGGTCCACGCGGTGAAATCGTGGCTACGGGGTGAGTAGCGGCGGCGGCGCCCGCCGTCGACGAACCCGGTGGGTTAAGTGCGCGATGGAGTTCTCCGGCTCGATTTCGGCCGCCGCGTGATAGTGCAGGGAGCGAGACGTGCGCGCATTTGCCGTGCGGAGCTTCGGCGAAGCTCCGGCGATTCACGACCTACCGATTCCCGCTACTGAGGGCGCGATCCTCATACGGGTCAAGTTTGCAGGCATCAATCCGATCGACTACAAGCTTGTCGAAAGGCTGACCGCTGCTTCAACATATCCGTTTGTCCTGGGCGCTGACTTTGCAGGCGTGGTCGAACGGGTTCCGTCGGGAGAACACGATTTCCAGATCGGCGACCGGATCTTCGGCATGGCGCGGACGCACGGCGCATATACTGAGTACACCGCAGTCACACCGGGCGGGAAAACAGAACCGCTGGCGCATATTCCCGATGGCATCGCTGACGAGCAGGCAGCCGCGCTGCCCATCCCGGCAATCACCGCGCTCGCATCGCTTAACTTGTTGGGCGTGACTGCGGGCCAGCGCATCGTTGTGATGGGCGCGACCGGCGGCGTCGGAGGCTACGCGGTGCAAATGGCGCGCTCCCGCGGCGCGCACGTCATCGCGACGGTTCGCGGCGACGCCGACGAAGCTCGCAGACTCGGGGCCGAAGAAGTGTACGACACCAAAACCACTGATGCCGTCGCCGCGCTGCATGCGTCCCACCCGGACGGCGTGGACGGAGTCTTCGATCTGGTCAACGGCAAGGACGCAATCGGCCGCGACGCTGAGATTCTGAAACCTGGAGGCAGCCTGGTGTCGACGATTTATGCGGCGGACGAGAAGTGGTTCGCTGAACGAAAAATCGCGGCGCACAACATTTCGTCGACCACGAATACTTTGTCAACGCCGCAAGGTCTAAACCAGGTTGCACGCATGCTCGCGGGCGGCACGATTACGGCGCGCATCAACGCCACGGTTGACCTGGACGGTGCCGCCCAGATGATCGAAAAGTTACGCAACGGCGGCCTCCGCGGGAAGGCTGTCATCCGTCTCTAGGACGGGCGCTTTGGCGTTCCGGACTTCAACGGCATAGCATCACAAAACCAAATCGCGGTTTCGTTTAACTGAAACGTATCGTAGAATCCCCAACGAAACTTTGGAGAACAATGTCGCGACTCGGATTGTTTTTAATTTGTTGTTTGCTGGGAGGGATTCTGCCACTGCTCGCTGTTCAGCCACAATCGCAACCCGTTTCACAAAAAGCTCACGACCTGCATTTCCGTTCGATTGTCGTGGACACGCACGACGACACTACGCAGCGCCTGCTCGACCCCAAATTCGATCTTGGCGCGCGTCACACGGACGGCAGCATTGACATTCCGCGCATGCGCGAAGGCGGCCTCGACGCGATCTTTTTCTCCATTTACATACCCGGAACGGTCACGGGGCCGACAGCCGTTCAGCGCGCACTCGAACAGATCGAAGCTGTTCGCCGCCAGATCGGTCTGCATCCGAATGATCTCGCTCTGGCTACTACCGCGGCGGAAATTCGCAGCGCCTTCGCGGCGCACAAGATTGCCGTGCTAATGGGCGTCGAAGGCGGCCACATGATCAACGACGACCTAAAAAATGTGGACAAATTCGCCGCGCTCGGCGTTCGTTATATGACGCTCACGCACATGATCAATACTGACTGGGCGGATTCTTCCACGGACAAGCCCGCACACAATGGGCTAACCGATTTCGGCAAGCAGGTTGTGTTGGAAATGAATCGGGTCGGCATGATGGTGGACGTTTCGCACATTGCGGATAAAACCTTCTACGACGTGCTGGCCACCAGCCAGGCGCCGGTGCTCGCTTCGCACTCATCCTGCCGGGCGCTCGACAACATGCCTCGCAACATGACCGACGACATGATCAAGGCTCTGGCTGCGAAAGGCGGCGTGATCCAGATCAACTACCACGTCGGATTCCTCAGCCAGGATTATGCGACCGCAGCGAAGGCCAACCCCGAGATCTTCAAGGCCATCGAAGTGGAAACCAAAAAACGTTGCGGGGATGACGAAGCCTGCCAGTTAATCGAGGCAGATAAGCAGGTGCGCGAATATGTGGCGCAGGGGAAACTGCCGCGCGTTGATTGGACGAAAATAATCGAACACATCGATCATGCTGTTAAACTCGTAGGCGCCGACCATGTGGGGCTCGGCTCGGACTTTGACGGCGCCGATATGCCCTACGGTATGGAAGACGCAACGCACTTGCCGCAAATCACAAACGCGTTGCTGGAGAAAGGTTACTCCGAAAGCGACATCACAAAAATCCTGGGTGGCAACACGCTTCGCTTGATGCAGGAAGTGGAAGCCACCTCGAAAAAAATGGGAGAAAAGCGGTGAAACATTTTGGTTCGTTGCTAAGTTCTTGCTTGGTCGTTGGTTTGATTACCTGTTTTGTTCCGGGCTCGCTCGCGGCCCAAGGTCAATCCTCGGCGCCGCCCGCGGCGCAAAATCCTGTTACCCCTACGAATTCCAAGCCGGCCACGCATCCGGCTGCCGATTCCGCATTGTTGCACCCCGGCGAACTCAAGGCCAAAGCGCCGGACGTTTACGAAGCCACCTTCACGACCACCAAAGGTGATTTTGTCGTGCAGGTCACTCGTTCGTGGGCTCCGAATGAAGCCGACCGTTTCTACAATCTCGTGAAGCACGGGTATTTCAGTGGTGTCGAGTTTTTTCGCGTCGTTCCCGGATTCGTGGTCCAGTTCGGTCTAACCGGCAATCCCGCGGTCAACAAAGCGTGGGAGAACGCCAACATCAAGGACGATCCCGTGACGCAGACCAATGCCGAGGGCACGATTACTTTCGCTCAAACCGGAAGCCCGAACTCGCGCTCGACCCAAGTTTTTATCAACCTGGGCGGCAACGGCGGACTTGATCACAGCGGCCAGGGCTTTGCTCCCTTCGGTCAGATAACCTCCGGAATGGACGTGGTAAAAAATCTTTACGGAGGCTACGCGGACGCACCCACGAATCATCAGGACGAGATTACGAATCAGGGCAACGCGTATCTCGAAAAGAATTTCCCCAAGCTTGACAGCATTAAGACGGCGAAAATCACCTCGCCGGTTCCAGCTCCCGGTGCGACTCATAAAGCGGCGCCCGCACCGCCGAAACAGTAAGGTGAGACTGTACGCAGATTTTATTTTCGACATCTAGGACAAGGCCAATGACTACTAATCCAGGTTTGTTGAAGCCCGAAACACTGACCGAAAAAGCGCCGGAAGTGTACGACGTGACCTTTTCCACCACGAAAGGCGACTTCATCGTGCATGTGAACCGCGAGTGGGCGCCGATCGGAGCGGACCGTTTTTATAATCTGGTGAAGGCCGGATATTATAACGACGCGAGTTTCTTCCGCGTGATACCCGGCTTTGTAGTCCAATTCGGCCTGGGCGCCGACCCCACGGTCAACAAAGCCTGGAGAGATGCGAAAATTAACGACGATCCTGTTACGCAGAGCAATCGCCCGGGATATCTCACGTTCGCCACTGCCGGAAAAAACACGCGCACAACGCAACTCTTCATCAACCTCGGCAACAACGGGCAACTCGATTCCATGGGCTTCTCCCCCTTCGGTCAAGTCACCAAGGGCATGGACGTGGTTCAGAAAATTCACAGCGGCTACGGCGAATCTCCGGACCAGGGGCTCATCACCAACCAGGGCAAAGCCTACTTGGACAAGAATTTTCCGAAGCTGGATAACATCAAGTCCGCGACAATTTCGACCCCTGCTTAAATTTATTGCCGGGGCACAGTCCGCACCTAGCAGATGACCTCAGTGGAAGCCGCCGGTTCCGGAATCGATCGCGTCATGGCGCGTGAATCTGCGCGCACTAGCATGGCCCTGCTGTTGTCCCTCGCGCTTGTCAAATTGCTGATTCAATTCGCAGGCATCAACCATTACGGCTTCTTTCGCGACGAACTGTATTACATGGCTTGCGGCGAGCATCTGGCATGGGGCTACATCGACCAGCCGCCGCTCATCGCGTTAATCGCATGGTTTGCGCGGCATGCTTTCGGCGATTCGCTCTTTGCCGTTCGCCTGCTGCCCGCGCTGGCTGGCGCTGCTGTGGTTTTTCTTACGGGTTGGATTGCCCGCGAATTCGGAGGCGGATTGTTCGCGCAGTTCCTCGCCGCTCTGGCGATGTTATTTGCGCCGGCATTTCTTGCGTTTGATAGTTTTCTTTCGATGAATGCATTCGAGCCCCTGTTTTGGCTCTTATGCGCGTGGATTGCGATTCGCGTGGTTAAGGGAGCGTCGCCTAAGCTGTGGCTTGCGTTCGGCGCAATCGCCGGGCTCGGTCTGGAAAATAAACATACGATGCTCGTCTTCGGCTTTGCGCTCGTGGCCGGCCTCTTGATTTCCGGTAAGGGACGTTTGTTCCAGTCGAAATGGATGTGGATTGGCGGGGCCGTGGCCTTTGCCATGTTTCTCCCAAACCTGATCTGGGAGGCGCGCAACGGATGGCCACAAATTCTCGTGGTGCGCAACGCGCAGGAGTTTAAAAACGTCGAGATTGGGCCTCTGCGATTCTTTGCTGACCAGATACTCTTTCTGCAGCCGATTGAATTGCCTGTATGGCTCGCGGGCATTGTGTGGTTTTTCGCCGCGCCGGAGGGAAAACGGTTTAGTTTTCTCGGCTGGACCTATTTCATCGTAATGACTATTTTCATTTGCCTGCACGGAAAATCCTATTACGCGCTGCCGATTTATCCGATTCTGATGGCGTCCGGAGGCGTCGCGCTTGAAAGCTTCCTTTTCGGAGCGCAGCGGCGACGATGGCTGGCTTCGGCATATTGCGCACTGATTGTGATTGCTGGGTTAGTCACGCTTCCGTTCGGCGTTCCGCTTTTGCCTGTGGATACTTTCATCCGGTACTCCGAGATATTGCCATATGCCCGCGGCGTGAAGACCGAGCGCGATCCTACCGTGGCACTGCCGCAACTTTATGGGGATATGTTTGGCTGGGAGAATATGGCTTCGGCCGTCGCCAGCGTTTATCACAATCTGCCGCCACGGGAACAATCGACGTGCGCGATCCTGGCAGGGAATTACGGCGAGGCCGGAGCAATTGATTACTACGGGCCTGCGCTGGGGCTGCCCAAAGCTATCAGCGGGCACAATAATTATTTCTTGTGGGGACCGCGGAATTATTCCGGCGAGTGCATGATTGTTTTTGGGGAAAACGCGGATCGGTACGCGGGTCTGTTTGGGGAGGCCCGGCTGGTCGCCACCATTACCGACGAACATGCGATGCCTTCCGAGCAAGACGTGCACGTTTACGTGTGCCGCAAGCCGAGCGCGCCTCTGGCGATTCTGTGGCCGAATTTCAAAATGATTATCTGACACCGTGAGTCCGGCGCTCCGGCCACTTTTCAAACTGATCATCCGGGTTTTCCCGGCTCAGGGAGTCGCGCTAGTGCCGCGGGGCGTGTTTGGGGTTTCGCGCGGATTGTTCAAGACTGGCGACGTTCAAACCGGTGGCAAGCAAGCGGTGGCCAATTTCGGAATCTCTCGTTTTTGCAATGGCGAGGAGCACGCATTCACAGGTGAGAATTGGAATCGCCCGGCCTTCGACCATATCCCGCCCGGGCGCGAGTTGTTCCGCGTGCTGCAAAATGGTTTGCAATTCACCCGACCTGGAAAGCGGTTTGTCGTTGGACGAGCCTGCCGGCAGTTTCGCACCTTTCAGCAATTGCCAAACCTTGCGGGGCTCTTCGTCGCGGCGCTGCTCGTTGTAATCTTGAATCCAATGGTGCCAGCGCTGCGGGCTGATGCGGCAAATCTGCTGAAGAAAAATTTCGATTTCGTCCTGATCTTCCCAGAATTTCGAGAGGCGCTCCCAGTCGTAGATGTACATTCCTGCCAGCAGGTCGGCCACTTCCACGGCGCGGGCGGCGCGGCTGTGCGCCAGCATGGTGGCGAGCGTTTCGGCATGCTCAAGGTCTTTGGTGATGCGATGTGCCAGCGGCGAGCGATCGCTACCGACAGTCGCCGGCGATGCGTCTGCCGCCGACGGTTGGCCGCTCTTGCGATCTTTGCGCCCGAATAGGTTCATCGCTCTTCGTAATCTTCCTAGAGACCGAGTACGGTCACGAGTTCGCGCACCGATGCGGAAGACTTGTCCAGCGCGGCTTTTTCCTCGGGCTCGAGCTTGATCTCGATGATCTGTTCGATGCCTTTGGCGCCGAGCTTCACTGGGACGCCAACAAACAGACCGCTAAGTCCGTATTCACCTTCGAGGTAAGCAGCGCACGGCAGGATTTTTTTCTTATCCTTCAAGATAGCTTCGACCATCTCGAACACGGCAGCAGAAGGGGCGTAATAGGCCGAACCTGTTTTGAGCAGGTTCACGATTTCCGCGCCACCTTTTCGAGTTCTGGTTACGATCGCTTCAATCTTTTCCCTGGACAAGAGAGCCGGGAGGGGAATTCCGGCGACGGTGGAATAACGCGGGAGCGGCACCATGTCATCCCCGTGGCCGCCCAGGACGAAGGAATGCACATTTTCCACAGAGACGCCAAGCTCGGCAGCGACAAAGCTACTCATGCGCGCGGAGTCCAAAACACCTGCCATTCCGATAACGCGGCTCTTCGGAAATTTGCTGAGCTTGAGCGCGGCGTGCGCCATGGCGTCGAGCGGATTCGTGACGATAATTAAAATCGCGTTGGGCGAAAGTTTTACGACCGCTTCGACTACTCCCTTAATTACGTCGTGATTCGCTTTCAGAAGGTCGTCGCGGCTCATTCCGGGCTTGCGCGGAAACCCTGCGGTGATGACGATGATGTCGCTGTTCGCGGTTTCGTTGTAATCTCCGCCGGCGGTGGATATACCCGCGGCGTGAACATCGGTGCCGAGGATGGGTGCGGATTCCGCCATGTCGAGCGCTTTTCCGGCGGGCACGCCTTCCAAAATGTCGGTCAAGACTACGTCCGCGAGTCCCGCGTCATGAATCCGCTGCGCGGTGGTGGACCCGACAAACCCGCCGCCGACTACCGTGACCTTCTTCCGCATTCCCAAGTCTCCTTATGCGTTTGGCTAAAATCCGCGGCGGAGCTAGCGCGCTGCCACGGAAGTTTGCATGTTTTCGATGATGGCTGCGGCATACTCCGAAGTTTTCAGTTTTTTCGCCCCGGGCATTAGGCGTTCCAGATCGTAGGTCACACGCTTTTGCTGAATGGTGCGCGCAATTCCGTCTTCGATCAGGACGGCGGGCTCGCGCCAGCCCATAAAATTGAACATCATGGCGCCGGACAACATCACGGAACTGGGATTGATGACGTCCTTGTCGGCATATTTCGGCGCCGTGCCGTGTGTAGCTTCGAACACGCCGCAACCGTCGCCGATGTTGGCGCCGGGAGCCATGCCCAGGCCGCCTACCTGCGCCGCGCAGGCATCGGATAAATAGTCGCCATTCAGGTTGGGAGTGGCGAAGACTTGGTATTCATCCGCGCGGGTGAGCACCTGCTGAAAAACGGAGTCGGCGATGCGATCGTTGATTAAGATTTTCTTCTTCCACTGGCCGTTGCCGTGGGAGGCGTAGATGGAATCCAGGGCGCGTTCAACTTCCGCCGCGACGCGCTTCCTGAATTCTTCGTTGGCTTGCTCCAGGCCCGGCTCGATCATCTCCGCGATCTGTTCGGCGGAGAGACTGGCGTCACGGTCTTTGTTTTCGAGGATCCAGCTTTCGCGCTCGGTGACCACGTAGGCGCGAAATTCCTGGATGGCAAGCTCGTATCCCCAGTCGCGGAACGCGCCTTCGGTGAACTTCATAATGTTGCCCTTGTGAACCAGCGTCACTATGCGGCGCTGTTCTTCCAGGGCATGCTGTATGGCGCGGCGAACGAGGCGCTTTGTGGCGCCGGGTGAGATCGGCTTGATGCCGATGCCGGATTCGGACGGGATTTCCTTGGTGGTTCCTTTCAGCATTTCAAGATTCAGAAAATCGATCACGCGTTTCGCGTCCGGGGTGCCTGAGCGCCATTCAATTCCGGCGTAAACATCTTCGGTGTTCTCGCGAAAGATCACGACGTTCATTCGTTCCGGATTTTTTACGGGAGAAGGCACGCCTTCGAAGTAGCGAACCGGGCGCACGCAGGCATAGAGGTCAAGGACCTGGCGGAGCGTGACGTTGAGCGAACGTATTCCGCCGCCAACGGGCGTGGTGAGTGGACCTTTGATGGCCACGCGGAAATCGCGAATGGCTTCGACGGTGTCTTCGGGCAACCAGTCATTGAATTGTTTGAAGGCTTTCTCGCCGGCAAAAATTTCCAGCCATTCGATTTTGCGCTTCCCGCCGTAGGACTTGGCGACGGCGGCGTCGAAGACTTGGCGGGAGGCTTTCCAGATGTCGCGGCCAGTGCCGTCACCTTCGATGAAGGGAATTATGGGGTGATCCGGGACGTGGAAGGCGCCGTCCGCGGCGTATTCAATCGGTTTTCCGTTGGGCGGAACGGCCACGCCGTTGTAGGCGGATTTCATCTATTCACAGCTCCGTTTGGGTGATCCAGCGCGCTAGCGAGGGTTGCCCGATCAGCGACATTGCGACTGTCCACAGTAACACAACCTCGCTTGGTCTTGAAGGCTCGTGAGGATGGAGGATTGGGGAAAACGTGCGGCGATACGAGATCGCAAGTATGCAATTCTAGAACCGGTTAGACTTGGCGCCATTCTTTGTTTTCTATGAGTTGCAGCCAATTTTGAATGTGAGGCAGAACCGGTTAGAAATGGGAGAGCACGGTGGCGAATGCTTATCAGAGTTTGGTCAAAACCGCCAGGGATGGGTGACGGAGTTGAACCGGGAAGAGAGACTCGGGGCAAGCGTGGCTGTGCCTTCGTCTCCTTCCACCCAACGGCACCGTCGCCGTGCATACAGCTTCCTCCCTGAGCCTACATAACCGCCCTAACAGATGTTATCATAGTAGTAAACATAAGTCAAGAGGAAAATTGCACGGTGCGGATGAACTTTATTGGCGAAAAGAGCCGGCCTTTCGTTCCTCAGGGCAAGGAATACGCCCTTCCTTCGTCAGGGTAAACCAGCGCCAAGAAAGACAGCGGCAACCCAGATGGCCGCGCTGAAGGCTGCGGCGCTACGATTAACCTTCGAATCAGCCTCGGTTTGTCTTTCGCGCACCAATCCGCATTCGCGGATATTCGCGCGGCCCTGGGGATGTTACGTTCAATGTAACGACGCACCTTGGGGGCTGACCGTGATGCGAACAACGCTGCTGAATCTCTTTGCGATTCTGATTCTCGCTACCGGTGCGTTTGCGCAGGATGACAAACCTCTCGGCGACATTGCGCGAGATGCGCGCGCGGCGAAGTCTTCCGCGCCGAAATCCGCGAAGGTGGTGACCGATGACGATGTCCCCGGCGGAAGAAAACAAGCGGGACTCGCGGTGGGCAAGCTTACTCCCGCGAAGCAGGTTTTCTGCGACCAATTGCGCGCGCGAAAAGATACGGCGGCGGAACAGGGTTGCGCGCTGCTCGGGATCGATATGGGCGAGCAGTACGAAGACCTCATCGCGCGCTATTACGAACTCGCTAAGGGACTCTGCGGCGCGAACGGCGGGAGAGGCTTGCCCAACTATGAGCCAAAAGACGCGGCGCATGCAGCGCAGTGGCGTGAACTCAGCGCCCTGGGCGCGAAGTACGGAGTCATGTGGGAGGCGGAAAAGAAGTCAACGAATACTGCGAGCGCGCCCTATGCCACGCTGCAGCAGGAGTATCAGAGCGAGATCGCCAAAAACGTTCCGGACATTCGCAACCCCGACGCGATTGCGGCCAATCCCGCAGAGAAGGAACGCTTCCGCGAGATAGAAGACAAGTACAAGCCGCTCCTGGAGGAGGCGGAGCAGCCAATACAGCAGGAGCGGCTCAGAATGATGCGGTATGGCCTCGATATGGCGCTCATGCAGGACGTTTGCGGGGATAATTAGCGCGCGATCTTTATGTTCGGCGCCACGGAGATACAGAGGCACAGAGAATTACCACGGGCGTCGCGGACAAATCGATCAGCTTTCACGCGCCGTAGGGGCACGGCCCCGAAGGTGGTTCGGGCGCCGGTGAGCAGCTAAGCGGAAATTGAAGCAGCACTCGCGCTGGTGACACAAGCACTCGCCTGCATGCTTAAGATTATCGATAAATGTCTGGGCGGAGAATTTCCATCATGGATTCGGGCTTGCTGAGTTCGCGGAAACCGAATTGGCGGTAGAGGCCGTGGGCATCGCGAGTAGCCAAACTGAAACGACGCAATCCTTGCAAAGCCGGATGACCTATCACGCATTGCATTAGCCACCGTCCCAAACCTTTGCCACGGTAATCTTCGAGGACGTAGACATCGCACAGATAAGCATAGGTAGCGGAGTCGGTGACGACGCGCGAGAAACCGATCTGTGCTTTGCCGCGGAGCAGAGCGAAACACAGAGAATTCGCGATGGCACGCGACATCGTTTCGCGTGGAATTCCTGCGCACCAATAGGCGCGAACGAGATAGGCATGAATTGCGTCGAAATCAAATTGTGCGGGGTCAGTGGAGATTAGATAACCATCGCGCTCGAATGTCTCAAACATGCAGGACCGCCTTCTGAATATCTATGGTAAACGCACAATTGTAAGGCTTTCTTGTGAACGACGAGAACATATCCGGCCGGATTCTAATCAAGGTATATTGAGATTTCGGGGGTGCACGTTGAAAACTTCTGTTCGGCGTACCGTTGCGAGCTGTAAGGCTGGATTTGTCGCTACGTTGTTCTGCCTATTATTTGGTTTTGCGGTGGCGGGGCAAGAGGGAAAGCAGAAGGACGCGGGGCCGGTGCTGAAGGTGACGAGCGCTTCGTTTGAAGCGGATGCGGACATTCCGGCGAAATACAGTTGCGACGGGGCCAATGTTTCTCCCGCGCTCGCGTGGACGGGCACGCCAGCCGCGACGCAGAGCTTCGCGCTGATTGTGGATGATCCGGATGTACCGGCGAAAACGGTGGTGCACTGGCTGATCTACGATATTCCCGCAGGGGCGAACTCGCTGCCGGAGGGCGTGCCTACAAAGAAGAAGCTGGCTGATGGTTCGAGCCAAGGCCAGAATACTCGCAAGAAGGTGGGGTATACGGGGCCGTGTCCTGCGAAAGGCGGGCCCGCCCACCATTATTTTTTCAAATTGTATGCGCTGGATTCCAAGACGAATTTGAAGCCCGGCGTGAAGAAAGACGAGTTAGAGGCGGCAATGAAAGGGCATATTTTGGCGCAGGCGGAGTTGATCGCGAGATTCAAGCGTTAGATGCAAACCCGCCGGCCTGAAGGCTGCTGCTACAAAGGCGTACGGGTTCCGGCGCGGCCGGACGCTTGGCCAACGGAAAGGGAAGAGCGCGCGGGCGGCGCAAAAGATTTTCTTATTGCTCCGATAAGAATTTCTTTTCGAGAGAAACGATTTTAGATTTGACGGTTGGAATTCCGCCGCGATACCCTAGCGCCTGGATGTCTCATCTCAAAGCAATCCGTCGATGCAGGAGAGCTATTTTCCACCTCAAGGAGATTCATGACTAGCGAGCTGCGTAATTTTCTGACAATTCCGTACGACGAGCTGGAAGAAATGAACCTGCAGGCCAAAGAGAAGCGGCGGAATCGCGCTCCGGCGCACAAGATTCAAGAAGAGCGGCTGAAATACCTTACGGACGAGAAACGCATCAAGGCGGTGACAGTTCTGTTCAGCGACCTGGAAGGCCGCTTGCACATGCTGGATTACGACAAGAAATTCCTGATCAAGAGCTGGGACAACCTGACGTTTGACGGCTCGTCGATTCGCGGATTCACAGCACAGCGCGAAAGCGACCTGCGATTGTCGATGGACTGGAGCGCGTTCTACTGGGCGCCCGCGGATGTATTCGGCTCGGGGAAAGTATTGGTGTTCGGGCAGGTGATCGATAAGGACGGGACGCCGTATAGCGCGGATATTCGCGGGGTGTTGAAAGGCTTTGCCGACGGGCTGCACAAAGACGAAGGGTACACGCTGAACGCGGCGAACGAAATTGAAGGGTTCCTCTTCAACGGCGCGGACGCGGAGCGTGCGTACTACGAAACGCGAAAGTTCGATTACGTGAACACGGGCGGGTACTACCACTCGCTGCCGGGCGATCCGCTGCGGACTTTTATTGATACGACGGCGGAAGTGCAGCGCGCGATGGGCTTTCAGAATGAGAAGGACCATCCGGAAGTGGCGCCCTCACAATTTGAGATTAATTACGGGTACGGAGAAGTGGTAGCGGCGGCAGATCAAATTCAACTCTATAAGCTGATCTGCCGGCAGGTGGCGACGAAGATGGGTTTTACGGCCAGCTTCCTGCCGAAGCCGGTGGTAGGAGTGAACGGCAGCGGGATGCACACGAATGTTTCGGTGAGCAAGGGCGGAAAGAATATTTTCTGGGATCCGAAAGGCGAAGAAAAGTTGAGCAAGTTCGGATGGGCGTTTGTAGACCGGATTCTTACTCATGCAAATGATATTTGTTTGCTGCTGAATGCAAGCGTCAATGCGTATCGACGGCTCGATCCTCATTTTGAAGCTCCCAACCAGATCAAGGCGTCGGCGGTGGACCGCGGCTCCATGATCCGCATACCAATCGGCAATGAAAAAAGCATGCGAGTGGAAGTGCGCTCGGTGTCGCCGGATGCGAATCCTTACATGGTGCTGCTCTCAGTATTTAAAACCGGGCTGGAAGGCGAGACGTCGAAAATTAAGAATTTACGGCAGGCCGAGCGCTACTTGCCGGACAATATCTACGCGGCGATTGATGATTTCCGGAAGTCGGCGTGGACTACGAAGCTTTTGGGCGAGGATGTGAAGCATCGATATGCGGAACTTAAAGAGGCTTCCGCCGATCGCTGTGCGCGGCAGCTTGGGACTTTTGTGAAGTCGCCGGAAGTGCAATTCCATCACGAAGTGTACAACCAGTTTCTTTGGAATTTGTTTTAGAGGCTACGCGCGATTTCTTACGACGCGCTTTTGCTCGAGCCGGATGCCGCCCCTACGAATGGCTTAAGGCGCTTGGATTAATCGTAATATTCGGCGCCGAGGTGAGTGATTAGGTCTTCGCCCATCATCCAGCGCAGGGTATTTTTCAGCTTCATGGACTGGATGAAAAGATCGTGCTCGGGGTACAGCTCTTTGGCGCACATGGGGGATTTGAAATAAAAGCTCAGCCATTCCTGGATGCCGTGCATGCCTGCGCGCTTGGCGAGGTCGAAGAAGAGCGCCAAGTCGAGAACGATGGGCGCGGCGAGGATTGAATCGCGGCAGAGGAAATCGACTTTGATCTGCATGGGGTAGCCCAGCCAGCCGAAGATGTCGATGTTGTCCCAGCCTTCTTTGTTGTCACCGCGCGGCGGATAGTAGTTGATGCGGACCTTGTGATAAACCTTTTCGTAAAGCTCGGGATAAAGTTTCGGCTGCAAAATATATTCGAGAGCGCCGAGCTTTGATTCTTCCTTGGTCTTGAAGGAGCCGGGATCGTCCAGAACTTCGCCGTCGCGGTTGCCCAGAATGTTGGTGGAAAACCATCCGCTCAAACCGAGCATTCTGGCCTTAAATCCAGGAGCGAGGATTGTTTTCATCAAGGTTTGGCCGGTCTTGAAATCCTTGCCGCCAATAGGAACGCCTTTTGTTTTTGCGAACTCCTCGAGGGCGGGAATGTCCACGGTGAGGTTCGGCGCGCCGTTGGCGAAAGGGACGCCTTCGCTGATGGCGGCGTAGGCGTACAACATCGAAGGCGCGATTGCGGGATCGTTCGTGCGCATGCCTTTTTCAAAGGACTTCAGGTCCTTATGGACATCTTGCGCCTTTAAAAATATCTCCGTGGAGCCGCACCAGACCATGACCAGCCGGTCGCACTTGTTGTTTTTCTTGAAGTTGCGGATGTCTTCGCGGAGCTGCTCGGCGAGATCGAATTTATTTTTGCCTTTCTTGACGTTGGGGCCGCTCAAATTTTTCACGTAATGTTGGTCGAAGGCGGCCTTCATGGGCTTGATGGTCTTGAGAAACTTCTGCACTTTCCCGAGGTCCTTGGCGTCGAGCACGCCGGCGTTGGAGGCAGCTCGGTAGGCGTCATCTTTGAAAACGTCCCAGCCGCCGAAGACGAGGTCGTCGAGTTTGGCGAGCGGCACAAAATCTTTAATTTTGGGCGTGCGGGCTTCGGTGCGTTTGCCCAGGCGGATGGTGCCGAGCTGCGTCAGCGAGCCGACCGGCACAGATTCGCCGCGGCGCACCAACTCAACGCCCGCCATGAAGGTGGTGCTCACAGCGCCCATTCCCGGCGTCAGAACGCCCAATTTTCCTTTTGGCGGAGCAACACTTACTGGCCTGCGCATTCGGTTTCCCCCGTACGAATGGAAAGCTTATCTTGCCCGTGCTCACCAAGGCGATTCGCGAAAGCGAAATTGTCTTGCGATGGATGCGTACTTAACGGGATGAATCTTCGAAACAAAACAACTTATGATGCGGCAAGGCTGTGAGTTTTGCAAATCGAATCAGTCTTCAGGCGGGAAAGTTGTTGACGCAGCTCAACGGACTACTTGGGATGTTTCGCCACAAAAAGAGGCTGGGCGTGGGGATGGGTGTACTGCAGCGCGGTGGCTGCACTATTAACTTGGGGAGGCGAATTCGGCGGCGTCCTGCGGCGAGCCATGGCAGGGATGGCATGCGAAATACAGAGGAATGCGAGGATGGCGAGAACAGCGATCATTATGTATGCGAGCATGGCGGCCTCACTTACAGAATCGAACCTAGTACCTAAACAAGTAAGGCACGCCGGGTGCCATATTTCAATGGAGGAAATTGCGCTGATTCTAAGGAAGTAAACGCCGCTTGGTTCTCATTTCTTGTGTCAGGCTCGACGCGATTCCCCGAGTTTTCCACACATCGGAAACTATTTGCCGCCCGTCGAGGCGTGGTTAGAGCTTTTCCAGGTGGATGGAGCCGTCTCCTGAAGTGATGGAGAGCGTGCCGCCACCGGCATTCAATTTCCCGCGAACGGTATGACTCAAAGTGCCTGACACCATGATCGGAATATCACAGGTGATCGAGCCATCGCCGGTGTGGGCGTCCACGTTCGCGTTCAAATCTGCGGGGAGACGCATCGTAATGTGGCCGTCGCCGGACCGAACCGTCCAGGCGTTTGCCACTTTCGAACCGCCGCCGACTTGAGCTTCAATGTTGCCGTCACCCGTCTTCAGCGAGAGGGAATCGAAGCGGCCGCTGATTTGAAGGTTGCCGTCGCCGGTATCGGCATCGAGAGTGCCGTCGAAATTCGTTCCAGAGATGTGCCCGTCGCCGGTGTGCAGGCGAATGTCGCCGTGGACTGCAGTGGCGGTGACGTTGCCGTCTCCGGTGCTGAAGTGCACGCGGCCGGCAACATTCTGAGCGACGACGTCTCCATCGCTGGTTTCCACGTCGAGCTCCAGTTCGCGCGGGACGCGCAGCTCGACCTTCACGGATTTGTGCTTACCGCCAAAGAAGGAGAAATTAAAGTGGGGCATCTTCACGCTGATGACGACGTGGTCACCGTTTTGGCTTTCTTCGATACGCACATCGTTTGAGCCGATCTTGTAGCCTTCGGTGGTAACGCGCACGTCAATTTGCTTTTGATCGGTGCCTACGACTGTCACGTCGCCATCGTCGGTGGAGACGCGGAGGTCAGCGCGATTGCTGATCTGGTAGGTCTTGGACCAGTCGTCAGCGCGCGCGGGGGTAGCAGCGCCCGCTGCCATTGTCATCACCGCGAGGAAAGCGCCTGCCAGGACTGTTCGGTTCATGGGTGTCTCCGTTTGTGCGTCACAATGAGATACGGTGTTCCAGCTCTAAATGTTCCGTACTAGCCCTTCGCCAAGCCAAAAAATCAAAAGAGCCGGCGGGACGCCGGCGCTACCAAACCTGCCGCTCCGTTGATCCTGAGCGTTTCAGGACACAGTGCTCCGGCAGGGCCCGAAAACTAGGCGGATTTGCTTTTGGCCGCCTTGGACTTTGGCACGGCGGCGCTGGGCTTGGGCCTTAGCGCGGCTAGGAATTCGGCGAGCGGAAGCGTGTTGATGACGTCTTTCTTTTCTAGCCAGCCGCGACGGGCGGTGATTACGCCGTATTTCATGAATCGAAAGTGAGTGGTGTTGTGGGCGTCGGTGGATATCACGACTTTCATGCCACGCTGTTTGGCCATGCGAAGGTGAATGTCTTTCAGATCGAGGCGGTCGGGGTAGGCGTTGCACTCGACGGCGACGCCGTTTTTCTTTGCGGCATCGAGGATTTTTTCCATATCGTAATCGAAGGCATCGCGGCGCAAGACCAAGCGTCCGGTGGGATGCGCGATGATTTGAACGTAAGGATTTTCGATGGCCGCGAGGATGCGGTCAGTCATGGCCGCGCGATCGAGATTCATGAAGGAGTGGATCGACGCGACGACTACGTCGAGTTGGGCCAGGACGTCGTTATTCAGGTCCAGCGTGCCATTTTTCAGAATATCGACTTCGATGCCGGCTAGGAGGCGGATTCCGGGGACGCGTTCCTGTGCGGCGCGGATTTTCTTGATTTGGGCGAGAGTGCGCTTTTCGTCCATGCCATTTGCGACGGTGACGGCTTTGGAATGGTCGGTGAGAGCGATGTATTCATAGCCCAGGGCTTTGGCGGCTTCGCCCATTTCTTCAATGGAGTTGCGTCCGTCGGAGGCGGTGGTGTGCATTTGGAGGTCTCCGCGAATGTCCTGAAGCTTGATGAGCCGCGGCATTTTTTTATTTTCAGCGGCTTCGATCTCGCCGGTCATTTCGCGCAGTTCAGGCTCGATATAATCGAGGCCGAGCTTGGTGTAGATTTCTTCTTCGGACTTGCCGGCGACTACCTTGCCGCCTTTCAGAGCGGTGAGCGCGTATTCATTCAGCGTCCAACCCATGTCCAGCGCGCGGCCGCGGAGGGCGACGTTGTGAGACTTGGAGCCGGTGAAATACAGCAACGCGGCGCCGAAGTTTTCTTTTGCGAGCATGCGGACATCTACCTGGAATCCGCTTCCGAGCAGGACGCTGACTTTGTTTTCGCCGTGCGCGAGGGTTTGGTCGATTCCCGGATATTTCAGGATGTGCTCGGCAACGGCATCCACGTTTTTCTGCTTGTCGTGTCCGGGACGCATGGTGACCAGGAGGTCGATGTCGCCTATGGTTTCGCGTCCGCGGCGCAGGGAGCCGGCGGGAGTGACGGATTCAACCGCCGCGGCGGACTTGGACAACTCCGCATTCTTAATATAGGCAGCGAACTTCTCGGCCTCGTCTTCCGCTGCGTTGAGTTTGAAACGGCCAGTCGAGCGCTTCGCCGATTCGGTGGCCTTTAGAATATTTTGTTCGCTTTTTTCGCCGAAGCCCGGAAGCTCGCGGAGCTTGCCTTCACGGGCGAGCTTTTCGACGCCTTCAATTGTGGAAACTTGAAAAGTCTCCCACAGGAACAGCACTTTTTTCGGGCCCAGCGATTGCAGACGCAAAAGTTCCAGGAGAGACGCGGGGTATTTTTTTAGAAGCTTTTGGCGGAGCTTGTAATCTCCGGTCTGGAGGATTTCGCAGATGTGTTCGGCCATGTTTTCGCCGACGCCCGGTAGCTCGCGGAGCTTCTTGGGGTCCTTGCAGATGTCCTCAATGCGTTCGTGCAGGCTGTAGAGAAGCTCGGCCACTTTTTCGTAGCTGCGGTAGCGGCCGATGATGGCGCCGTCGATTTCCAGCAATTGCGCCGTCTCACGCAGAATTCTGGCGACTTCTTTGTTTTCCATTGCCGTTCCTATTGGTTGCTGGTTACCACGCTTCTTGCTTGCTCGATGTCTTTAAGAACTTGTTCGCGCAAGGCTTCCGGATCCGAAAACTTCCGCTCATCACGGAGGCGCTTGAGGAATATTACTTCCATTTTGCCGGAGGTCAATTGCTCCGCGAAATCGAAGAGGTGCGATTCGATTGCTAGGTTCTGGCCATTGAATGTAGGACGGACGCCGATGTTGGTCACGGACCAATAGATTTTCGGTCCGACTACGGTGGCGGTTGCGTACACGCCATTCTTGGGCAAAGTTTCTTGCTCGGTGGCCAGGTTCAAAGTGGGAACCACGAGTTCTCGTCCCTTTCCGGTGCCGGGGCGAATCTCACCCTTGAGCGAGAAGGGCCTTCCGAGTAAAGCTTCGGCGTCTGCAACACGGCCGTCGCGCAAGGCTTCCCGGACGGCGGTGCTCGACGCGAGCACGCCGCTAACGAAGACCGGCGGCACGATCTGGACCTCAAAGTCGTAGCGTTTGCCAATTTCCTGGAGCAGCTTTACGTCGCCACCTTGGCGGTTTCCGAAACGAAAGTTTTCGCCGACCAATACTGCTTTGGCCCGCAAGGCGTCCACTAGCAATGTCTTGGCGAAATCTTCGGCGCTGATTTTGGCGAGTTCGGCGTCGAATTGCAGTACCAAAGCAGCGTTGATCCCCATCGCGTCGAACGCGGCGAGGCGCTGTTCGAGAGTCATGAGCAGAGTAGGAGCGGCATCGGGCCGTAGGACGCGCGCCGGGTGGGGATAAAACGTGAGAACCGCGCTCTGAAGATCGTTCGCGTGAGCACGTTCCACTACGCCGCCGAGAATCTTTTGGTGCCCCAGGTGGACGCCGTCAAAATTACCGATGGTCACGACGGTGCGCTTGCGCGAGTTGCCGAAGCGCTCGATCCATCCTTCGGCCGAGTATGCGATATCCAGGCGCAGAGTTGGTGCGAGGCGCATGCGGTGCTTCAGTTCATCGGGAAGCATCAGACTTGCACCTCAAACTTCAGGCCGTCGTAGGACAATTGCACTCCCTTTGGCAATTTCGCATTGGCTTGTTCGTGGCCGAGATCGTGACAGATATGCGTGAACCAGGCGCGCTTTGGCTCCAGCTCATTTACAAGGGCCAGCGATTGCTCCACGTTGGAATGCATGGGATGCGGAGTGTAGCGCAAAGCGTCCAGAATAAAATCGTCGAGTCCGCGCAGGAGGTCTTTCGACTCTTCCGGCACGGAACTGAAATCGGTGAGGTATGCAGCATTGCCAAAGCGAAAGCCGAGAACGGATGTGGGGCCATGATTCGCCGGGACGGGAGTTATTTTCAGGCCGAAGAGTTCAAAGGGGCCGCCGATCGTGTGCATTTCCACTCCGGGCATGGAACTGACTGTTGGAGCGTCGTCGAAGATGTAAGCGAATTGCTTGCGCAACGTGGCTTGCGTTTCCATCGAGGAGTAAAGCGGAACCAGGCTGCGCTGCTTCAGGTTATAAGGGCGTATGTCGTCGAGGCCAAGAATGTGGTCGGCGTGGCCGTGGGTGTAGAGGACGGCGTCCAGTCTATCGAGCTTTTCGCGCATGGCTTGAAAACGGAAGTCGGGCGTGGTGTCGATGACGACGTTGCGGCCGTTGTACGCGAGAAGCACCGAGGGGCGGGTGCGCTTGTCGCGCGGGTCAGCCGATTCGCACACGGCGCAGTGGCAGGCGAGCGTAGGGACGCCCATGGAGGTGCCGGATCCTAGAACAGTGAGTTGCAAAATGGGCATTTCGGAGTGAATGGCAAAAACCGGTTTCGATTCGTCACTGAAAAATATTGCATTCCGGGTGCTTCTTGTAGCCGGTAAACACGAACGGCGGTACACGATATTGTTTATTTCGCTTTGGCCTTTTTTGCCATGGCCTCGGCGGCTGCTTTCGAGATTTCCATGAACGTCAGTTTCAAACTTCCCAAAACCTCGATGAGAAGTTGGTCGTCTTCTTTGGACAAATTGCCGCGCGTCTTTTCGCGCAGAGCGTCGAGCATGTCGATCACTTCGCGCGCGCCTTCGAGGTCTACGAAAGGGCGACCGGTTTGGGGGTCAGCCATGCCACCGAGCATGGCGGCGGCGTTGCGCGTGAGGAAGTCCACCAGCATTTGAAAACTGCGCGATGAGTGGCTTTGCTCTGCGGGCAGCGCTTCGCCAGAATCTGACGATAACAAATCTCCCGACGCGCCAGGAGCTATTAGACCCGAGCCGGAATTATCCTTGGCGGCAGAGCGGTGTTCTGCGTTGCCGAGGTCGTACTCCGAGACGGCGGCTGCAGAAGCTTTTGCGGTGGGATTCGCGCCGGATTTGGTCGTAGGATTGGGAGCGGTCGCAGCGGGTTTGGTTGGAGGATTCGCGGCCTTCTTCGCGGCGGCCTCTTTGGCTGCGGCCTCTTCTTCGCGACGTTCCAGCTCGACGACTTCGGGGCGCAAATTGCCTTCTTCGGTGAAGTGGCGCCGATCTATGACTTTAAAGGTTTCTTCTTTTTTGTGGTCCGCCAAGGCGTGTCCTTAGGCCTGCTCGAATAATTGCGCCCTAGTTTAACACCCGCTCACTCCTGGCCACAAGCGACGCCGCCCGGATGAATCGATACAGTTCGAGTAAATCAGAAACTATTCAGACACTTTAGCATCCAAGCACATTTCGACTTGGGATGGTCTATTATAAGGGCAGCGATAGGGGGCCAATGGCCCCAAGCCCGCCTCGAAGATTCTGCGGAGGTAAAAGTGTCGTCGCCTGTGAACCCGATAGGGATTTATTACGAGCATCCGCGATGGTTTGTGCCGGTATTTGCAGAACTGGACCGCCGCGGCATTCCGTACGTGCGGTTGGACGCGGCTCGAAGCCATTTCGACTTGCGGCCGAATGGGAACCAGCGCTACGGGCTGATCTTCAATCGCATGAGCCCGTCGGCATGGACGCGCGGAAATGCGCACGCGATTTTTTACACGCTTAATTACCTGGCGCATCTCGAACGGCTCGGAACGCGTGTGGTGAATGGCAGCCAGGCGTTTCGCAACGAGACTTCCAAGGCGCTTCAGCTTTCGTTGCTGCAATCGTTCGGGCTGCCGTATCCGCGCTCGGTGGTGATCAATCATGCGAGTCAAGCTCCGGAGGCTGCGCGAGGCATGCGGTTTCCTGTAATTATCAAGCCCAATATTGGAGGAAGCGGGGTGGGGATCGTTCGATTCGACACGCCGGAACAATTGGAAGCGGCGGCGAAGAATGGAATCGCGCTGGGGCTCGATTCGACGGGGATCGTTCAAGAATTTATTCCGGCGCGCGGCGGGCACATTACACGCGTGGAGACTATCGGGTACAAATATCTCTACGGAATTAAAGTGTTCACATCGGGCGAGACGTTTGACCTTTGCCCGATGGATATCTGCAAGACCAACGACGGCGCGGATATTAAGACAGTCTGCGTGGTGGAAGGGCCGAAAACGGGCTTGCGGCTGGAGGCCTATACGCCGCCCGCGCAGGTGATTGCGGACGTGGAGCGGATTTTTCGTGAAACTGCGATTGAAGTTGGCGGGGCTGAGTACATTATTGACGATCGCGACGGGCAACTTTATTACTACGACATCAACGCGCTTTCGAATTTCGTTTCCGACGGGCCTCGTGTGATCGGATTCGATCCCTTTGAGCGGCTGGTTGACTACTTAGTTCAGGAGAGGCGCTGATGCGCTACGGGTATTGGCTTCCGATTTTCGGCGGGTGGCTGCGCAATGTGGAAGACGAAAAAATGCAGCCCACGTGGGACTACGTGTCGAGGCTGGCGCGGCGGAGCGAAAAAATTGGGTTTGATATTACGCTGATCGCGGAACTGAACCTGAACGACATCAAGGGAGTTGACGCTCCGTCGCTGGACGCGTGGTCAACGGCTGCGGCGCTCGCTGCCGTCACCGAGACGCTTGAGCTGATGGTGGCGGTGCGGCCGACGTTTCATATACCGGCGTTGTTGGCCAAGCAGGCAGCTAATATCGATCAGATTAGCGGTGGGAGAGTGTCGTTGAACGTGGTTTCTTCATGGTGGGCGGAGGAAGCGAAAAAATATGGCGTGCATTTCGATCAACACGACGATCGGTATGCGCGGACTTCGGAATGGCTGGATGTGGTGGACAAAGCCTGGAAGGAGGACCACTTCTCCTATTCCGGGAAATACTATTCGGTGCAAGATCTCGTGCTGCAGCCGAAGCCGGTTTCCAAGCCGCGTCCGACGATTTATGCGGGCGGGGAATCTGAAACTGCCAAGGACCTGATCTCGCAGAAATGCGATGCGTACGTGATGCACGGAGATTCGCCGGAGCGAGTGGCGGTAAAGATCCGGGACCTGTCGGAGCGGCGCGAGCGCAAAGGATTGCCGCGAATGATATTCGGCGTGGCGGGGTACTCGATCGTGCGTGAAACGGAGCGCGAGGCGCAGCAGGAACTTGCGCGGATTACGGACGTGAAGCAGAACGCCGCGGGGTATCAGAATTATCAGGATTGGTTGGCGAATACGCAGCTCGAACAGCGTGTGTCGCTGGAGGATTATTCGGTTTCGAATCGTGGATTGCGCTCGGGATTGGTCGGGACGCCGCAACAGGTTGCGGATCGCGTCGGGGAATTCGAGGACGCCGGGGTGGACCTGCTACTTCTTCAGTTCAGTCCGCAGATGGAAGAGATGGAAAGGTTTGCGGACACGGTCATCCAGCCTCGAGCGACCGCTTCGGGTTTCTGACGGCCTCAGGGGTTAAAACTTGGCGCGAGGGTCGGGTTCTCCGCGGCGGGCTGGTCGGTTTTCGCAGGTGACTGTTTTACTCCTCTAGCGTCAAATTCCGTGGGTGCTCACTTTTTTGTTGACAGGGCGTCTTACATACGTTACAAGTTGTAACGCTACAATGAAGAACACACACAATCCGCGTCCCAAGAACATCGGGGAAGTCGAACAGATGGTGATGGATTACGTTTGGTCAAACGGGCCGGTATCCGCGGAAGCCTGCCGGGAAGCCCTGGCGGCGCGGAGACCCATGAAGGAATCGACCATTCGCACGGTTCTGCGGCGGCTGGAACAAAAGGGCTACGTGACGCACGAAATCAGCGGGCGCACTTTCATCTATCGTGCTGCGGAGCTGCGGAACAATGTCGCCGTCCGCGCGGTGAAGAGCATCATCGACCGCTTTTGCGGAGGCTCCGCCGAAGAGCTGGTGATTGGAATGGTTGATAACGCGGTACTGGACCGCAAGCAACTCGAGCGACTGGCGCGCAAGATCAGCCAGCGGAAGGAAGCCAAGCCATGATCCTTTCTTCGATACCTCATGCTCCAGCGAGCTTTCTAACCCACCTCGCTGACGCCGCGGCTCGTTCGTTTGTGCTGGGTTGCATTGCCGGTCTCGCGCTCAATGTTTCGCGCGTGAAGAGCGTTTCGCTGCGGCTCAATGTGTGGAGAGCGGTGCTGTGCGTGGCGCTGATCATGCCGTTTTTGGGGCTACTTTTGCCGCCGCTTACGTTTAGACTGCCGGCGCAATTGAGCCAGCGGGTCGACGAGTTTCGCTTTGCGTATCGCGCGGTAAATGCTGTGACGAACAACGCTGAGAGCGAGGCGGCGCGACCTGCGGAAATTGCACGAAATTCCCGCGAGCGTCACGTCTCGCATTCTTTCGCCAACACCGTTCCGGAGAGCCGCGGGACCCCTAGCGGACCGGAAGCTGCGGCTCCCAAGGAAGCCGGATTGGATTTGTCGCGCAACAATAAAAGCGTTTTGCTAGGGCGAGCTGTGACGTGGACCAAGGCGGAGCTTGCCGCGATGCCGTGGACTGCGATCGCTGCGACAACATATCTTTTGGTGACGCTGGGATTTCTGCTTCGTTTTGCGCTCGGGTTGATTTTGAGTGTGCGGCTGGAACGTGCGGCGCAGCGCGTCCACGATCCGCGGGCGCTGGAGCTGCTTTCATCGCGCGCACGCTCTCTGGGAATTAAGCGCTTGCCGCGGCTGGCTGAGTCCGAACTGCTTTCTGTTCCGGTGACACTCGGAGTACTGCGGCCGGCGATTCTGCTGCCGTCGGGCTGGAGGGACTGGGACGAAGTTGAGCTGGATGCGGTGATTTCGCATGAGGTTTCGCACGTGGCGAGGCGGGACGCGTTCATCGACCGGCTCTCGCTTTTGCACCGAGCGGTATTTTGGTTTAGCCCGCTGAGCTGGTATCTGACTGGATGTATTGCGGAACTCGCGGAAGAAGCTAGCGATGAAGCCGCGCTGGCTGCCGGGGCGGACCGCACTCGATATGCCGAAACGCTGCTTGGCTTTTTCGCCGAACTCGAAGCGACTCCGGGACGGGCGTGGTGGCAGGGAGTTGCGATGGCTACGGCGGGGCAGGCAGAAAAACGATTGGACCGAATCCTTGAATGGAAAGGGAGTGTGGCCATGCAATTGAAAAAATCCGTTGTAGTGGTTCTGGTAATGTGTGCAGTTCCGGTGGTGTATGTGGCGGCGGCGATGCGGCCGGGTGTTTACAACTTCAGTTCGTCTGAGTACGGTTCGAGGCAGGAGCAAGTGCCGACGCCTCCCGCTCAGGAACCTTCCGCTCCGGCTTCGGCGCCCGCGCCGGTGGCTTCGCCCGCGCCGGTGGTCACAGTGGACCCGGCGACGAGAGTGGTTGTCACGACGCCGGTAGCTCCCAGGGTGTCGGTTACGCTGGACACACCGGTGGCTGCGCCTGCACCGGTAGCAAGGGTAGTGGTTAGGACCGCTGTGACGCCGAAGGTGTCGGTTGCGGCTTCCGCTGACGCGATGGCGCCCGTGGTGATTGAGGATCCGGTGAAGGTTCGCGTCCTCGCGCCTCTGCAACTCGTGACGCAATCTTCGCAGTCGGGTTCTACGGTGTTTGTGATGAGCGGCGACCGGGAAGGGCATCAATTTGTGATTTCGTCGGGGAACACGTACATAAGTGTCTCGGGGGATAGCGAGAGCTATGGCACGGATCATCCGTCCGAATTTGTTGAATTTCTGCAGGAGAAACTTTCCGGTGACTTCATCTGGTTTCGGCGCGACGGCAAGTCCTACGTGATTCGAGACCCAGCTACGATCAAGCGCGCGAAGGATTTTTTCGTCGCGGTTCAAGAGCTCGACAAAAAGCAGGAAGAGCTGGGCAAGCAGCAGGAAGCTCTTGGAGAAAAACAGGAGGCTTTGGGCAAAGAGCAGGAGGAAGTTCACGTTCAAATTCCGGATATGACGGAAGATTTGCATAAACTCGAAGCCGAGCTGAAGAAGCTGGGCGCAAGCGGTACTCAAGAGGATCTTGGCAGGATTCAAGGCGAGATCGGCGAACTACAGAGCAAGCTCGGGGATCTCCAGTCCAAAGCAGGCGATGAACAAGGGAAGCTTGGCGATAAGCAGGGGGCGCTGGGCGAGCAGCAAGGCAAGCTGGGAGAAATGCAGGGCGAATTGGGCCGACAGCAAGAGCAGGTTTTCAAAGACGCTTCGCGCCAAATGAAGGCTCTGATTGACGAGGCTGTTGCGCAGGGGCTTGCCAAGCCGGAATAATTCGCAGGCCTTTTGGACATTTGTGAATTGGCGGGATTCGATCAAAGCACGTCAACGCACTTGACCGAGGCCCGCAGAATTCGGTCCCTCAGCGGCTGAAGCCGCACCCATTTTGTCCGGTTACGGCACGACTAAAGTCGTGCCCTGACGAAAACCGGAGCATGGCGTTGCGTTGCTCGGTGCTTCGCACTCGCTGCTTGTCACTCGGCGGTCTTCCTTGTAGATTATCCCTTCAGCGACGCAGAACGGGATGCTCTTGCCTCCGCGCAAAACAATTGCTTCCAAGCCGCGTGCCAAAACCAGCGCGCAATCCAGCTCGCGATTAACATCGAAAGCCCACGCCAAGCATCAGGATGCCGCAGGAGTCCGCATTCCCCGAAGTGAGCGCGATAAGCTCGCCGGAAACTGGTTCGAGAAACTCGTGGCGCTGCAGGCTCGACTGCGCGCGCCGCAAGGCTGCCCTTGGGATCGCGAACAGACGCACGAATCGCTTCGAAAATTCCTGATTGAAGAGACCTATGAAGTTTTAGACGCAATGGAAAAGGGCGATTCGCGAGAGTTTTCTTCCGAGCTTGGCGACTTGCTTCTGCAAATTGTTTTCCACTCGATTCTCGCCGAAGAAAGGGGACGTTTCACCATATCCGACGTAATCGAATCAGTTCACACGAAGATGGTGCGGAGACACCCGCATGTTTTCGGCAAGGTGAAAGCGAAAGATTCTTCGGAGGTTTTGAAGAATTGGGAGCAGATTAAAGCGGAAGAACGCGCGCAATCCTACGGCAAGGAAGGGAAGTCCCAGGACCCGAACGATCCGGCAGCTTCTATCCTGGCGGGGATTCCGCGGTCTCTTCCCGCCGTACTGGAGGCCTACCAGCTTACGCGACGCGCTTCGCACATCGGCTTCGACTGGGACAAGGTCTCTGACATTTTCGACAAGTTAGATGAAGAGAAACGAGAGCTGGAAGCTCTACTGCCGAACCCGCCGGGCTTTGGCGCCGCGGCGCAGGAGGCCGTTTCGGCCGCGGCTGTACCGCGCGTGGAGGAAGAACTTGGCGACCTTCTATTTGCAGCGGTCAACATCGCGCGGTTTCTGGGTGTCGATCCGGAACTGGCGCTGAAGAAAGCTAATCGGAAATTTAAGCGGCGTTTTAAGCAAATGGAAGCTGCTGCTACAGCGGAAGGCCAACGCTTCGCGGACCTGCCGCGAGATCGCAAAGAGGAACTATGGAATTCCGCGAAGTTGGCCGAGGACACTGGAGCTGTGAAGACGCCGAGTATTGCAAAGGTGGCGAACACGTGATGAACGCTTCGGCGAAACATCGCACGACAATACCGGGTGAAATCGAGGTCCGGCATTGTGAGTCGCTGAGCGAATATGAGGAGTGTGTAAAGCTTGAGCTCCTTACCTGGGGCGAGCATATCGCGGTGCCCTCAGCAATTTTTGTAGTGGCGCACCACACCGGCGGACAGATACTTGGCGCGTTCGACCGCGGGAGGATGATTGGCTTTACGTTGGCGCTAGCCGGCACGCGCGGAGGGAAGCCGTTCCTGCATTCGCACATGACTGCCGTGCTGCCCGAATATCAGAACCGCGGGGTTGGACGGCAACTTAAACTGTTCCAACGGGTGGACGCTTTGAAGAATGGCGTGCCGCTGGTTGAATGGACCTTCGACCCGCTGGAGTTGAAGAACGCGCGGTTTAATCTCACGCGGCTGGGTGCAATCGTCCGGCGATACATTCCGAATTGTTATGGAATAACCGCGAGTCCACTTCACGCCGGACTACCTACCGACCGGCTTGTCGCTGAATGGTGGCTTGATTCGGACAGAGTGCGCGGAATTCTGGCGGATAGTCCGTGCGCGAGTGGCGAAGCCATCGAGCGAATTTCTCTTCTCACGCACATCAGCGGTCTCAAGTCCAGGGACTCGACGGCGGGAGCGCGCAGCCAAAAAGAAGCTCGCGAATCATTCCAGAAACATTTTCATGCGGGATATGTGGCTACCGGGGTCGAAGCCCGCGGCGATACCACCGACTATATTCTCGAGCCAGCCGGTTCGATTGGCGGGTTGCGCCTGCCGGAATACCGCCCGGAAGAATTCGAGGACTGAAAAACTCTTAAAATGAAGCTCAAGAAAATTACGCTGCGGGAAATCCATCTTCCGCTGATCGCTCCGTTTGAAACCAGCTTTGGCCAAACCTCGCTTCGGCGGATCCTGCTGGTTGAAACCGGCGTGGACGACGTGACGGGATGGGGAGAATCCACGGCGGGGGAAGACCCTTACTACTCGTACGAAACAGTGGAGACGGCGTGGCACATTATTCGCGACTTTCTGTGGCCGATACTGAAGGGCAGGGAACTCGGCAGCGCATCGAAGGTTTGGGACCTGCTTGCGAGGGTTCGCGGGCACAATATGGCGAAGGGCGGACTCGAAACCGCGATCTGGGACGCTGAAGCTAAACAAAAAAATCTTCCGCTGGCCAAACTCCTGGGCGGGGTGCGCGAGGAAATCCCTTGTGGAGTGTCCATCGGCATACAGCCCACGATTGACGCGTTGATCGCCAAAGTTGAAAGGGAACTTGCGGCGGGTTACCAGCGCATCAAAATCAAAATCAAACCGGGGATGGATGTGGAACCTGCGCGCGCGCTGCGCGAGCGCTTCCCGCGCATTCGGCTGATGGTTGATGCCAACTCCGCGTACCGGCTGGAGGATACGCCGCTCCTGAAGCAACTGGATGCCTTCTACCTGATCATGATCGAGCAGCCGCTCGGATGGGACGACATTTACTCGCACGCGCAGCTTCAGCGGCAGCTGGAGACACCGATATGTCTGGATGAATGCATCCACGATATCGAACACGCGAGCGCTGCAATCGAGATCGGCGCATGCCGGATCATCAACATCAAACTGGGACGCGTGGGCGGACACACAGCGGCGCGCCGGATTCATGATCTCTGCCAGGCGAAGTCAATTCCGGTTTGGTGCGGGGGCATGCTGGAATCAGGAATCGGGCGCGCGCACAACATTGCCATGTCAACGCTCGCGAATTTCACGTTGCCGGGCGATGTATCGGCGAGCCGGCGGTATTGGGACGAAGATATCATCGAGCCTGAAGTTGAGGTCTCACGGCAAGGGACGATTCGCGTTCCGTCCGCGCCGGGCATCGGTTACAAGCCGCGCATCGATCGCATTGATTCGCTGACACGCCGTGTGGAAGTGCTCGAGTAGAGATTGAAACCAACTTCCACTGAAACGGCCGCGTCCGGTTTCACCACGCCGTCTAATTCCGTTTTCAAACGTCCGAGTTCTGTTGTGCTCGCGTTGACGCTCGCCCTGATGCTGCTTCTTTGGTCCTTCAATTACGTTGCCGGGAAAATCGCGCTGAGGCAGCTGGACCCAATTTCGCTGGCGTGTTTTCGGATCGAGTTGGCCGCAATCATCATGCTGCCGATTTATTTCTCGCGGAAACAGCGCGCGGCGCTTCGGCTGCGCGATCTTTGGCCGTTCGCTTACCTAGGATTTTGGGGAGTGGTGGTCAACCAGGGACTTTTTACCATCGGACTCAACTACACCACGTCCGATCATTCCGCGGTGATCATTGCGGTTGGCCCGATCATCATTCTGTTACTGGCTCGCATCCTGAAGCTGGAGGCCATTACCCCAGCAAAAATACTGGGCATGGCGGTCGCGTTCGCTGGAGTGTTTCTGCTGGAGGCGGAGAACGGCTCGCCGGTGCACTCGCCGTTTCTGGTGGGCGATCTGATTACGCTCTGCGGGACCATGGGATTCGCGCTCTACACCGTGTTAGGCAAAAAAGTCGCGGGGCAATACGACGCGATAGCCATGAACACATTTAATTGCGTGGCCGCGGCGATTATGCTGCTGCCGTTAACGGTTCGGCAGGGAATGCATCTTGATTGGCGTGCGGTAGGGTGGCCGGGATGGCTGGGGATGATTTACATGGCGGCTGCAAGTTCTGTAGCGGCTTATACGCTTTTCTACTGGGTGCTCCGATATATGACCGCTTCACGGGTGGCGGCGATCAGTTATTTCCAACCGGTTGCGGTGATATTGCTTTCGGTGGCCTTTCTCAATGATCACCCGACGCGCAATTTGCTTCTGGGCACCGCTCTCGTGCTTCTCGGAGTTTATTTGGCGGAGCGCGGGACGGCGTAGGTTGAAGCTAGTGTGACAGCATGTGCCATCGTTACTAGAGTTGCGTCGAGCCTATCGCGCGAATACGTGGGACTCGGTTCTGGTGTTAGACTCTCGGTGTGAGGTACGGAACTCATTCCTGCTGGACGGTGGTCGCCGTCCTCGCGGCGCTCGGCGCCCTGGGACAAACATCTCAAGTACAACAGCCTCCTGCGGAAGCGACGCAGTCCTTCTCGCTTTCCAGCAACATATCTGTTGAGCTACCCACGAGCTGGCATGCAATGGATGCCGACGAAGATCCTTCGACCGGTTTGCTAGCGCCTTACGCTCCGCCTTTTCATTTTTCGCAAGTCGTCATGCTTACGAATGAAAAGCAGTCTGCGGTGCTGCTCCTTGGGCTTTCGGATAATCCTCTGATTGGCCACGATTCGTACTGGCTCGACGCGCAAATGCACGCACCCAGCGGCTCGGGAATGAGCGTCCTCGATCTGATTTTCTATTTTTTGTTTCCGCCTTCGCACGATTGCATGGACAACGCACTGCAAAACTATACCGACGCTACGATGACGCCCAGTTCGGAAGATGCGCCGCCGCTCATGCGGGTGACTTATGTTTGCCCGCATGCGCAAACGCTTTTGGGGTTTTACTCCGCTCAGGTGAGCTCAGGAATTACGTTCGCGCAGACGAACAGCGGCCCCCGGGCGTATGGAGTGATACGCGATTTTTATCTGGCGCCCATGGAGCAAGCGGATATCTCGGGAATTACTTTCTTTTCTTTTGAGGCGCAGAGGGAGGGGCAAATCGGCCGAGCGGCGCCGGCGCACTATAATCTGCCTGAAAGCCTGCAGGGAAGCCGCTCCGATTTCTTTTGGGCCATCGGCGCGCCCAGCCCGTTTCCGTTTGTAGCTGATAGCGCACGAAATCCTTCGCTGCTACACGTGGCGTTTGCGACCGCATCAGCGGCATCAAACAACAAGGCTGATTTCGCCCGCCTGCTGCACGGGATTCGATTGAAGTAGAAGCCAATAGGGTACGGGGGCTAGAGTCTGTAAAAGAGCGCAAAAAGTTCGAAACTTTATCGGCGCGATGGTGTTGGATGGGGTGTAAGGACCTTTCTAGGTGCAGAGATGCTGCAAATGCGAGACTTAAAGGGCTGCAACCTGTCGTGCACGTAACGAATCAAATGTGGTATGACGGTAAATGGACATCGGGCTGTAGGTCTTAGGTTGGCAGGGGGTTCAAAATGAAAAACTCCAATTTCTTGAAATTGATCTTCGCGCTAAGCGCCGCCTTGGCAATCGCTTGCTTTCCGGCACCTGCATTCGCTCAACATGGTGGTGGCGGACATGGAGGCGGCGGTGGCGGCGGTGGTTTCCACGGAGGAGGCGGTGGTGGCGGATTCCATGGAGGCGGCGGTGGCGCGCACCCGAGTTATGGCGGCGGTGGCGGACGTTCTTACGGACGTTCCAGCGGAGCAGCTCCGCGCTCATTTTCAAGGCCGGGCACTAATGGGAATCGGAGCTACGCATATGGCGGACGATCTTACGGTACATACGGCGGCAGATCTTCGGCAGGGGCAGCGCAAGGTCGTTCCGGCTCTTCTATGTCGGCGCGAAATTCCGCCAACGCTGGAAACACGGGTAACCGCGGCACCGGAAACACAGCGGCGGCGAATCGTGGCTCAACCGCGACATCAACATTCTCTCGCAATACAGGATCGGCATCAGCAGGTGCTCGACCAGCCGTCGGTGGAAATAGCCGAAGCGGGACAACGAGTTCGGCGACGCGATCATCGAGCGTGACGGCGGGTTCCAGCCGATCTACGTTCGGGTCTTCAGGCCGATTCGGTGTGAGTTCCTCTGTGGTCTCGGGTTCAAGATTGGGCGGCCCGCTGAACGCTCATGTTGGCTCGTCATTCGGTAGCCACGGAGCTTTTGGGTCGTCATTCGCTGGCCGTGGAGCCTTCGGGTCTTCATTCGGAGGCCGCGGATTCGGGAATGGCTTCCGACCAGGGTTCGGTTTCAGACCTGGGTTCGGATTCGGCCGTGGTTTTGGATTCGGCGGATGCTGGGGATGCGGTGGGTTTGGCTGGGGTTGGGGATGGGGCCTTGGCTTCGGCTGGGGCTGGAATCCATGGTGGGGATGGGGGTATCCGTACTATCCATACGCGTACGGTGCCTACCCGTATTGGGGAGGTTATGGAGGTTATGGCGGGTACGACGATTCTCCGTCGTACGGTTCGGACATGACCTATAACAACGATTCGGGGTACAGCGCGAACAATAACACGAATAATGCGGGCGCCGATCAGTACGCGCAAAGCGATCTGCCGTATCCGGATCAGGGATCGGGTAACCCGAACCCGGTAACCGGTAACGTGGCAGCGACTACGCCGACGGTGCTGATCTATCTCAACGACGGAACGACATACGCAGCGAGCGACTACTGGCTAGCGGACGGCAAACTGCACTACAGCGTAAGCTATGCCGGAGAAAGCAGCGTGGACATGAACCAGGTGGACTTGCAGCGCACGGTGAATGAAAACGCGAAGCGCGGCGTGAAATTCTCGTTGAAGCCGAACCCGGATACCTCATATTCTGCGCCGCGTTCGAATACCAACACGGCCGGCGCACCGAGGAGCAATCAGAACAGTCCGGCACCGGCGACGAACCCGCCTGCTCCGCAGCCATCGCCGCGAATGCAGGTAACGTCGGAAAAGCCTACATCAATATCGTAAGTTTGGACTCTGGTAAAGTAAAAGGGCCTCGACATCGGCGACGATGCGAGGCCCTTCGTATTTGATCCGGTGCCGGCGCTTAAGTGCGTTCCAGCCGATCCTGCTTCATGAGTCGCCATCCCGGCGGTGCTTTACGCCGACTTGAGCGCTGTACACATGCCAGAAATCGCCCTTAATACTTGTAAATTCGACGCCGACTTTTCTGCTCCAGAGATTGGATTTGACGTAAACCACGCGGCATTCCCGTTCTTCTTCCGTTATAACATTCACGAGCAGAAGCGTCTGTCCCCGTTTTACTTTCACATTCAGTGGCAAGAGTCCGCCGTGGACGCTGACAGCATTTGTTTCCGTGGTTGCCCGGAATGGCCGGTTGGCCACGGTGCGTCCGTAAACTCGAACCGCTATAGACAGGCCTAGACGTTTGCTGCGCCGATGTCTCCCAAGTTGCTGCGGCACACTCAGCCTCCTTGGACCATGATGGATTTGACGATTCGAGGCTAAACCTGCAGTCTGAATCCGGCAATAGTACTTTTTCCGGAGAAAATATCCGGTTGGCGCGCCATCGGAAATAGAAAGGTGTATAGCTTTGCGCGCTACGCGTGCGAATATGGCGGCTCGAAGAGAAATGGACGCTCACTTAGCAATCTTGCTTTTGACTCTTCAAGCCACCAAAAAGGTGTCCCACTGGATTTATCACTTGGGCGCACTCGGCTTGATACCGCTGGGTGTGCTGGATGCTTCGGTGATCCCGCTTCCCGGCAGTATGGATGTGCTTACGATCGTGCTGGCCGCCAAGCAGCCGGATTGGTGGATTTTCTATGCTTTCATGGCCACTTTGGGTTCGGTGATCGGAAACTACATCACGTACCGGCTTGCGTTGAAGGGAGGGAAGGAAACGATCGAACGCAGGCTATCGCATAAGAACATGGACAAGGTGACAAAAACGTTTGAGCGCTGGGGATTTGGCGCGATCGCTATTCCAGCGCTGTTGCCGCCGCCCATGCCGATGGTCCCGTTTGTTCTCGCGGCCGGTGCCACGAAATATCCTCTGAAAAAATTCCTCGCGGCGCTTACCTTGGGTCGAATTGTAAGGTACAGCGTCCTGTCTCTGTTGGCAGCGCGTTATGGCCACGACATCATTTCCTTCATGCGGCACCATGGACACCCGGCGGTGTTGGCAGTCGCGGCCGTTGTGACTATCGCCGCCGTCGTATTTCTGGTTCTGCGCTACGGCAAGAAGGGAAAGGCTAGTGGTTCGAAGAAGCGGAAATCGTGAGTGATTGCGAGACAACTGATTTGTTTTTTTCCTCTAGCGGCTAACGTTTTCAAGCAACGAATATTTGGCGGGTTGACGAGTAGAGAACCTACCGGAATCGCGGTATTTCATCAGCGAAATTCTCGGCGTAGGATTTGTGTGTATCGGTTAAAACCGATCAGCATTCTCGCCTCAAGCGAGACCTCACAGGAGGAATTCTTGAAAACAAATGAGAATTGGAACAACCGTCGAGGTTTGATGCAGACTCTGGCTGCTCTCGTGACGATGAGCGCATTTTTGTTTTTTGTTGTGGCGCCTCTCGCTCACGCGGACGAACGAGACAAATGCCGCCAACGCATTGAAAAGGCCGAAGCCAGGCTCAACAATGCGGTCGCCAAACACGGCGCGAAGAGTCCGGAAGCGCGAGACCGTTGGCATGAGCTTCGATCGGAGCGTGAGCATTGCTGGAATGCTTATCATCAGTGGTGGGATGGAAGAGATCATCAGTGGCACACCGAGCCAAACTGGAACCATGACGATCGCTGGCCCGACTAGGAAGGGCTTCCAGTATTGAACTCCGCTCTGGTTTGGCTGAGATTTCCGCGCGCTTGGGCCCTGCTAAGGAAGTAAGCGGGGCCCGAGTACGCCGTTCTTGCAATTTCCCGCCCGCGTTGACACCACCTAAGTCGCGTGCTAGTTTGCCGAACTATGACGGAAACAAATCCATCTGCTTCCACGAAGAAGCGGATCGCAATAATTCCCGGCGATGGCATTGGGAAAGAGGTTATCCCGGTAGCGGTTAACGTAATGAAATCGGCTGCGGCCGCAGGCGGCCGCGAAGTCGAAGTGACCGAGTTCGATTGGGGTGCGGATCGGTATCTTCGCGACGGCACAACCCTGCCGGCCGGTGCGGTGGAAATGTTTCACCGCGACTTCGACGCGATTCTGCTGGGTGCCATGGGCGACCCTCGCGTGCCGACGAACGTCCACGCGGCGGATATTCTGCTGGGTTTGCGATTCAAGCTGGATCTTTACGTCAACGCCCGCCCCTGCGTGCTCTTCGACAAGCGCTTCACGCCGCTGAAAGACCGCAGTGAAAAAGACATTAACTTCATGGTGATCCGCGAGAACACCGAAGGCCTCTACGTCGGAATGGGCGGAAATTTTAAGAAGGGAACTGCCGACGAAATCGCGGTGCAGGAAGATCTGAATACGCGCAAGGGCGTCGAACGCATCATCCGATACGCTTTTGAGTACGCGAAGGCCCGCAAGCTGAAACGGGTGTGCATGAGCGATAAATCAAACGCGCTAACTTTCGGGCATGACCTCTGGCAGCGGGTTTTCAAGCAAGTGCGGCTGGAATTCCCCGAGATCGAAGCTAGCCACCAGTATATTGACAATCTCTTGATGCAAATGGTCCGCGACCCCTCGCAGTTCGACGTGATCGTGACGTGCAATCTCTTCGGTGATATCGCGAGCGACCTGGGCGCGCAGCTTGCGGGAGGACTTGGGCTGGCGCCGTCGGGAAACATTCATCCGGGTCAAGTGTCGCTATTCGAGCCTGTCCACGGTTCGGCCCCGGCAATCGCTGGGAAAAATACAGCCAATCCGATGGGTTCAGTCTTGACTGTAGCGATGATGTTCGAGTATCTGGGCTGGAAGCGGGAGGCGAAGGCGATTGATGTGGCTGTTCGCGGGGCTCTGCGCGAAGGCAAGACACCGGCGGAACTTGGCGGAACGATGGGGACGCGCGAGATTGGAGAGTGGCTGGAGAACTCTGTAGCGAAAGCCGGCGTGCAATAATTTTACTTCAACTGTTACTTTAAGTAGGACATCTGCGAACTTCGGATTCCGAAAAATCCTAGCGTCAGCTTTCACTTCAGTTGTCGGCAAGTCGACTTTGAAGACTGCTAGTTCTGCTTAATCGCCGGAGGCGCCTGGGTGATGCTGCCCGCCACCAACTCGGTTTTAATCGTAATTTTCTGCTTGGGCAAGAGATGCACGTCCGTGTCGAACTCCTGATATCCGGCCAAAGCGATTTTTATGTGGTGCGCACCGGGGCTTACGAGCATGCCTCGTCCCATCCCGCTGAACTGTTGTACGTATCCGGCGAAATTGCCGTCCACGAAGACAGCGGCGCGCTCCGGCGTGACCTTGAGCTTCACTTCGGAAGTTACCGCCGAGTATTGGGCGTTGGGATCCTTGTCTAACTTTACGGTGATGGTCAGCTTCTTCGCAGGCTCCACGACGTACGTTTGGGTCATGTCGAGATAGCCCGTCTGGCGCACGGAAATCTCGTGCTGTCCAGGAAGCAGCAGTACTTTCTTCTCGTCTTTCAACTCCGCGACGTAGCCGACGTACTGGCCGTCGATCCAGACTCCCGCGGATTTCTCAGCTTTATTGGAGCCGACAAATTGGACTTCGCCTTCGACTGAATTTTGTGCGGCGGTTATCGCCGGTAGAAGCGTCGACAAGAATATGGCCAATGAAATCGCGCTGCTAAATTTCCGAACACTCTTCATGGCTGCTCCCGGTCCATAGAATTTCAGCCGCTATTCTAATCACTTTTTGTGGGCGCGGAGAATTATTCTCGCTATCGAAAGTAGTTTCTTAGATTCCGGAATCGTGTGATCTATCATCCTTCGCTAGAATTGTCGGCGGTACGACTGTCGAACTGTCGAAAGCACTTGACGTCGGATGTCCCGAAATGTAGGTTCTGCGTGCTTAACTTAAAGTGCCAGGAGCATAGCAAGTGTCATGTCGCGCGTCATATTTCCTGCTTCTTTTGACTCTGGTCGCAGTGCCGTCGATTTGGTCCCGCGGTCACGCGGATGCTCCGCCGGAGTTCAACGTAAAGGAACATTACACGAAGTACGAGTTTCGCATTCCGATGCGCGACGGGAAGCTGCTGTTTACTCCCGTTTACGTCCCCAAGGATTCTTCGCGCAGCTATCCCTTCATGGTGGATCGAACGCCGTATAGCGTGGCTCCGTACGGCGTGGACCAGTACAAGAAATCGCTAGGCCCGTCTGACGAGTTTCAACGCGCCGGGTACATCTTCGTTTATCAAGACGTACGCGGCCGGTACATGTCGGAAGGGAATTTCCTGGAAATGAATCCGCACATCGACAATAAGAAATCGAAAGATGACGTGGACGAAAGCAGCGATATGTACGACACGGTGGATTGGCTGCTGAAAAATATACCGAATAACAACGGCAAAGTCGGCATCTGGGGCATTTCCTACCCGGGGTTTTATACTTCAGCCAGCATCATCGACTCGCACCCTGCGATTAAAGCGGCTTCGCCTGAAGCGCCGATGACAAATCTTTTCATGGGCGACGACGCCTATCACGGCGGCGCGTTCATGCTCTCGGCTAATTTCGGCTTTTACACATTCTTCAGGCCGCAACAGGCGCCTATGTTCCCGCCGAAAAATGGGCAGCGGTTCGATTACGGTACTCAAGACGGCTACGACTTTTATTTAAAGATGGGCTCGTTGTCGGACGCGAAGGCTCTGTACTTTAAGGATCCGAACTGGCTCTGGGACGATCAGGTTGCTCACGATACCTATGACGATTATTGGAAGGCGCGCAATCTGGCTCCGCACATGAAGAACATTCATTGCGCCGTGCTGACGGTCGGAGGATGGTTCGACGCTGAAGATCTGCAAGGGCCGTTCTCGACTTTTGCCGCAATTGGACGCAACAATCCGGAAATCTATAACGGGATCGTGGTGGGACCGTGGGTCCACGGCGGATGGGCGCGCTACGACGGAAATCATTTGGGCAGCGTGAACTTTGCCGCAAACACGGGGCAGTTTTTTCGTAGCCACATTCTGTTTCCATTCTTCGAGCAATACTTGAAGGACGGGACCGATGCGAAATTGCCGGTGGCTTATGTTTTCGAAACGGGAACTAACACCTGGCGCGAATATGCGAGTTGGCCGCCGAAGAACGTGCAGGCGAAAATGCTGTACTTTCGCGAAGACGGCGGGCTCGCGTTTGAGCCGCCTAGTGCAGAGTCGGGAGCCGCCGACGAGTATGTGAGTGACCCCAACAAGCCTGTGCCCTTTGTCGGCTATCCCGCTACTTCGGTGCCGCAGGAATATATGGTTGCGGACCAAAGATTTGCCGCGAGCAGGTCGGACGTGCTGGTATACCAGACCGAGCCGCTCGAGCAAGATGTAACAATCGTGGGCCCCGTATCTCCCAAGCTGTTTGTTTCGACGACTGGAACGGATTCCGATTGGGTAGTGAAATTAATTGACGTTTATCCGGCCGACTATCCGGACGATGGACCGGCGAATGCGACGCCGCCCAGTGATGTGCCGCCTCCTTCAATCAAGATGGCTGGCTTTCAGCAATTAGTTCGCGGAGAGCCGTTGCGCGGAAAATTTCGCAAGAGCTTCGAGCACCCGGAGGCATTCATTCCGGGGAAGGTGGAAGAGGTCGGTTTTACGATGCCGGATGTGGACCATACTTTCCGGCGCGGGCACCGGATCATGGTGCAAGTGCAGAGTTCATGGTTCCCGCTGACCGACCGGAACCCGCAAGTGTTTGAGAATATCCCGGACGCCAAGCCCGGAGATTTCAAGAAGGCCACAGAGAAGGTGTACCGGAGCAAGAGCCAGCCGTCCGGAATTGCTGTTCAAGTTTTACCTTGAAAGAGGGGAGCAGTAATAAATACGATCACTTCGTGTGGCGCTTCGCATGTCGGCACGGCGACGCGAATAAAATTTTGAGAATTCAAGCGTTGCTTTAATTCGTTGATTGTTCCCTGGCGACCAGACTTGCTGATATAACTTGGATGGTTGCGCTGGCTTCAGTGATCCAATAACTCTGTCAACCACTGCTTCAACTGTCGGCGCGACGACGCATTACTCATAGACGTTTCGCTGACCGATTGGCTTCATTATCCGAGCCAGCAACATTCCCATCAAGAATCCGCCGACGTGCGCCCACCATGCGACTCCGCCGAGGTGTGCAGCTCGAGGATTGTTCAGCGAGCCGATTCCGCTTACGAACTGCACTAGAAACCACAGGCCGATAAACACGATTGCCGGAATCTGCCAGGTGAACCAAATAATGAAGAGGGGGATAAGCGTGAGAATCCGAGAAGACGGGAAGAAGACTACATATGCGCCGAGGACGGCGGAAATCGCGCCGCTCGCTCCGATCGAAGGAATATTTGAGCCCCAGGAAAACAAGAGCTGGGTAGCGCCAGAAGCGATGCCGCACACTATATAAAAAAGTAAGTAGATGAAGGGTCCCATGCGCTCTTCGACCTTTGCGCCGAAAATCCATAAGAACCACATGTTGCCGATAATGTGCAGCCAGCCGCCGTGAAGAAACATGCAGGTAAAAAGAGGAATCAATGCATCCGCAAAGCTGTAATGCCGACCCGCCAACGCGAGATTTAATTTCGCCGGGACGAGTCCATAAAGTCGAACGAACGCATCGGCCTGGGCTGGCGACAAGGATATCTGATGAAGGAAGACGATAACGTTAGCCGCGATAAGGAGCAACGTCATGACCGGCACCGAACGCCGTAGCGTCATGTCTTTGAGCGGGATCATCCAGCCGTCCTGTCTCCAGGCTGACGATTGGCTCGCACTGAAGCTTCAAGTAACTGTTCGCGAGTGTATGCGAACTTGGATCGCTCACCTTTGCGACGCAAATTGTCAATTTCTGCGAGACTCACAATTCCTCCGCGCGCACCCGACGCCGTACAATTAATAGCTGCCGCGGCGTTGCTGAATTCAAGTATTACTTGCAAGGGCCATGCTCGGAGTAATCCGTAGATGAACCCGGCGTGAAAAATATCTCCGGCGCCGGTTGTGTCGAGTGCGCGAATGCTGAAACCTGGAGAGAGAAAAAATCGGCTTCCGTCCCAGGCGATTGCGCCGAGGTTGCCGAGCGTGGCTGTAGTTAAGCAACACTTGAACTGTGAATGGATTTTAGGAAGTGACTTCAATAAATTCCGCTCGCCAGTTAGACGCTCTGGGAAATCTTTCGAGGTGATTGGAAAATCGACGTACTTAAGCAAACCTTTAACTCCCGTGTACAGATTATCCAAGTCAGCAACTACAGGGACGCATTCCTGGCGAGCCCACCGCGCCGCTCGAGTCGAGGCTGCTGTATCATGGCCGTCAACCAAGAGTGCACGGCAACCTTTCAACGACTCGCGACCCAAATCTGAAGGGGCGATTGCAATTCGAGGGTCTCTCTGCCAAAGGACGGTGCGCTCGCCTGATCGAGCGTCAACCAGGATGAAAGAAGACTGGCTTGAACAATCGGCAGTCTTCATCCAAATAGCTTGGACACCTTCGCGAGCCATTTCGCTAACCTGGAATTTGCCCGCAGCGTCATCTCCAATCTTTCCGATATAACGCGTACGCAAGCCCCAGCGCTGGCACGCGACCATTGCGGTGGCCACTTGGCCGCCGGGCTTTATCTCCGCGGAGAGCAACTCTATTTTCGAGTCGCTGGCAGGGAAGTGCGGCAGCCGAATAATCGTGTCGGTGGCATTGATCCCTACGCCCACGACGTCAATTTGCTGGGTCTTGCGCTTCCTGGACATTGCACAGCACTCTAGCTGAGGATGCGCGATTTTCAAGAGAGAACTCGCGTGGCGCAGTCGTTTACAATTGCTTGCGGTGCAATGCTGTGGTAATAATTTTTGTTTCGCATGCGACCGACGCGCGTGTGGGTGTTGTCCAGGTTTCCGAAAGCGAAACTTGAACTGTCGGCGGACCGACACGAATGCCACTACACGAATCTGAAGCGATTGTTTTACAAAGCTACCCGCTGGGAGAAGCGGACCGATTGGTTAGTTTTCTCTCGCGCACTATCGGGCGCGTGCGCGGGGTAGCCTCCGGGGCGCGCAGAACGAAGAGCCGGTTCGGTTCAACGCTTGAGCGGCTGTCGCACGTCCGTATCTGGTTCTTTGAAAAGGAGACGCGCGAGCTGGTTCGCATCAACCAGTGCGAATTGATCGAATCGTTTCTCAACGCCTTTCGCGATTACGCTTCGGGTATCGCGCTTGCGATTTTGAGCGAGGTTACGGAGGCGGTGCTGCCAGATCGGGAAGCGTCCGACGCGAATTTTCGTTTACTTTTGATGACTGCGCAAGCCGTGAAACGCACCGGAAAATCTGAAGTGCCACTTGCGTATTTCGCGTTATGGACGGTGAAGCTTGGCGGGTGGCTGCCGCCTCTGGATATTTGCGCAAAGTGCGGAAGGCAGCTAACCGCCGCGGAGCCTGCATATTTTTCGAGGAGCGCTTCGGCGCTCGCGTGTGGCAAGTGTCGGAAGCCAGGCCTGCGAATAATTTCGGCGTCAGCGCTGGCGGCTGCGCGGCAAATGCTCACGGTGCGACTGGACCGGTTAAATGAAGAAAATGTTTCGCCGACCGCTGCCCGGGAATTGACAGATGTTATGCTCGATGTGATCGAACGCCAGATCGACCGCAAGCTAAAGGCGCGGGAACTCCTGGAGTCGCCAGCGTGAAGAAACAAGCTCGTCGTACTGAAAATAAAAAATCTCCAACGAAAGCTAAAGAAGTGCAGAAGGGGCTGACCTTTCAGGAACTTCTACTAAAACTTGAAGAATACTGGACGCGCCGAGATTGCATTCTGCAACAGCCTTATGACATTGAAGTCGGCGCGGGCACGATGCACCCTGAGACTTTTCTGCGCGTTCTTGGACCGGAGCCCTACCGTGTAGTTTACGCGCAGCCGAGTCGCCGCCCGGCGGACGGCCGCTATGGCGAGAATCCGAACCGGCTGTACAAACACACGCAACTTCAAGTGATACTCAAACCTGCGCCTGACAACGCGCAGGATCTCTACCTTGAGAGTCTCGCGACCATCGGCATAAATCTGAAGGAGCACGACGTCCGGTTTGAGGAAGACAACTGGGAAGCGCCGACGCTTGGCGCGTGGGGAATCGGCTGGCAAGTGCTACTCGACGGACTGGAAATCACCCAGTTCACTTACTTTCAGCAAAGCGGCGGGCAGAATCTGGATCCTATTTCGGTGGAGCTGACGTACGGGCTGGACCGCATCGCTGCGTACTTGCAGGGTGTAGATAATGTGTTCGACGTGCGCTGGTCGAACACGACGAGCTACCGCCAGGTACGCCTGGCGGAAGAGCAGCAGCTTTCGGCTTACAGCTTTGACTTCGCCGATGCCGTGTCGACACGCAAACAATTTGAACTGAATGAAGCCGAAGCCAAGCGCATTCTCGATGCGTGGCCGAAATCTGAGACTCCGATGCTCGAGCGTTTTCCGCTTCTAGCGGCGTATGAGCTTACACTGAAGTGCTCGCATCTGTTTAATCTGCTCGATGCTCGCGGGGCGATCTCCGTCACCGAGCGGGCTGCCATGATTGGCCGGGTGCGCAAGCTCGCCGTGCGAGTCGCAGAGCTTTGGTTGCGGCAGCGGTCGGGAACTCACCTTGCCCCTGACTTCGTCGGGAGTCAGAAATGAGTTCGCCGCGAAAAGTGAAAGCGTCCAGAGTTACCGGGGACCTCCTGTTTGAAATCGGCTGCGAAGAAATCCCTGCGGGGATGATTGCGAGGGCCGCGGCAGAACTTAAAGCGATTCTTACGAAACACCTGTCGGCGGCCGACTTGGTCGACGAGCCGACAGTTGAAGAAACGATTGAAGCTTTTGGCGCGCCGCGGCGTCTTGCCGTGATTGCTAGTGGGATGCGTTTGCGCCAATTGGATTCGACTCGCGAAGTCACGGGTCCGCCGAAATCGGTTGCGTTCGATAATCTCGGCGAGCCGACGCGGGCGGCCATGAGTTTCGCGGAGAAGCAAGGTATCCCGGTCTCCAAGCTTTCGGTTGTGACGACGCCAAAGGGCGAGTACGTCGTCGCCAGGCAGATTGTGATTGGGAAACCGGCGGCGGAGATTCTTGCGGAAATTCTACCGCAAGCGATTCAGGAAATTTCCTGGCCGCGCTCAATGTATTGGATGGGAGCGCACGGCCCTCGATTTATACGGCCGATCCGATGGATTGTGGCTTTGCTCGATGGCAAGGCCGTGCCGTTTTCATTCGCGGGGCTTCGCGCCGGGAATCGTACTGTGGGTCATCGGTTTCTCGGGAAGGAAAGCATCCCGCTGGACGGACCTGGCGACTACGAGGCAAAGTTAAAGAAAAACTTCGTATTGTGCCGTCCGGCAACGCGCCGCAAGAAAATTGAGGCGGAGATTCACCAACTGACGGCAAGAAACAAACTGAGCGTGCACGATGACGCAGGATTGCTCAATTTGGTGACATACCTTAACGAATATCCCAGCGTGATCATGGGGAACTTCGATCCTGCATACCTTGCTCTTCCCGATGAGATTTTGATTACAGTGATGCGGGACCATCAGAAGTATTTTGGACTGGAAACACGGGACGGTGAGCTCGCGCCGCATTTTCTCGCTGTGATTAACCTTCCGAGCGATCCGAAGGGGCTGGTGCGCGCGGGACATGAGCGCGTTCTGCGCGCGCGTTTTGCGGATGCGCAATTCTTCTGGGAGACAGATCAGAAGAGGAAACTTGGTGATTATCTTTCCCGACTTGCGGCGGTGACATACGAATCGCGTCTGGGAAGTTATGCCGACAAAGTGGAACGGATGCGCTACCTGTCCCGTTGGCTGGCTGAGCAATGGTTCAGCCGCGGGATTTCGCAAGCTGATGTAGCGGGCTCGGACCGCGCCGCGGAACTGGCGAAGTGCGACCTGGTGACTGAAATGGTGCACGAATTTCCGGAGTTGCAGGGCATTGTCGGTGGACTTTACGCGCGCGCTCAGGGAGAACCGGAAGAAATCGCCTGGGCAGTTTACGACCATTACAAGCCACTCGGCCTAGACGAGCCGCTGCCGCGCAATTTGACCGGATGTGCGGTTTCACTTGCCGACAAACTGGATTCGCTGGTGGCTTGCTTTGCCGTCGGCGCCATCCCCACCGGCTCGAGCGATCCGTTTGCTTTGCGGCGCGCGGCGTTGGGAGTGGTGAAGATAATCCTTGAAAGGAAGCTACCGCTCTCAATCTCCACGGCGATTTCCGCGGCGTCAAAGGCTCTGAAAATGAACCCTCCGAAGATCGATGTGACGGAGGTGGTTCAAAAACAGGTTCTCGGCTTCTTACTGGAACGCGCGCGGTTCATGCTGAGCGAGAAGCGCGGATTCGCTTATGACGAGATCAACGCGGCATTCGCGGCGGGCGCCGACGACTTGGTGGATGCGGTCGAGCGAGTAGCAGCGGTGAAGGCAATCCGTAACACGAAGAATTTTGGACCGCTGGCGGCTTCGTTCAAGCGCATCCGCAACATTCTGGAGAAATCGGCGGGGACGCTCGACAAGGGACAACTTAATGTACAGCATGAACTGCTCTGGGAACCCGCAGAGCGAGAGCTTTACGCCGCGGCACAGAAAATAGGAGAAGAAGCAACGCGAAGGAAGAAGGCCGGAAAGTATCGGGAAGCGCTTGAAGTGATATCCGAGCTTCGTCCGGCGGTGGATCAGTTCTTCGACAAAGTTCTAGTAATGGTTGAGGATCAGGCGGTGCGCAAAAACAGAGTTACACTCCTGGCGAATCTGTTAAAGGAATTTTCCACGATCGCAGATTTTTCTCAGTTGGGTTCTGAGGAATTGCAAGAGTCACCTCAACAGAAGCGTGCTGGAAAATAAGTCGGAGGATGTTGGGGTGAAGTGAAGCATGAGCTGTTGGCCCGCCGACAAAATTTTGCGCATCTAAGCTCGTGTCGAAGGTTCGGTGCGCTGCGGGCGAGCAGAACGAAATTTCGAGGCAAACATGAAATACGTCTATTTCTTCGGGGCAGAGAAGGCTGAAGGCAACGGCGAAATGAAGGATTTGCTGGGCGGCAAAGGCGCCGGCTTGGCGGAGATGACCCGCATCGGATTGCCGGTTCCGGCCGGATTCACAATCACCACCGAGACCTGCGACTATTACTTTAAGCATGACCGCAAATATCCGAAAGATTTGCGGGGCGAAGTGGAAAAGAATCTTCAGCGTCTGGAAAAACTCACGCGAAAGAAGCTGGGAGATGCGCGTGACCCGCTGCTTGTCAGCGTGCGCTCTGGTTCGGCGCGCTCCATGCCCGGAATGATGGAGACAATTCTGAATCTCGGCTTGAATGACAAGTCGGTTGCGGGCCTGGCGCGGGCGACAAAGAACGAGCGCTTTGCTTATGATGCTTACAGGCGTTTCGTACAGATGTATTCCAGCGTGGTGATCGGATTGGCGAAGGATGAGTTTGAAGCACGCTTGCGGGCTATGAAGAAACGGCTCGGTGTGAAAGACGATACCGAAGTGACCGCTGCAGGCTGGCGCGATTTGATCGTCGAATATAAAAAATACTTTCAGGAAAAGACAGGCAAGGCGTTCCCAGAAGATCCCCACGAACAACTGTGGGGAGCCATCGGCGCGGTCTTCGAGTCGTGGATGGGAGAGAAGGCGCTGACCTACCGGCACGTCGAGAAGATTACCGGCCTTCTCGGGACGGCCGTGAACGTGGTGCAGATGGTGTATGGGAATACAGGCGACGATTCGGGTACGGGAGTCTGCTTCACTCGCGATCCCTCGACAGGCGAGAAAACTTTTTTCGGAGACTTCCTGCTAAACGCTCAGGGTGAGGATGTGGTGGCGGGAATCCGCACTCCGATGCACTTGGCCGAACTTTCCAAGCGCATGCCAAAAGTTTACAAACAGCTTGAGAGGGTACGCCAGACGCTGGAGAAACATTATCGCGATATGCAGGACCTGGAATTCACCGTCGAGCACGGCAAGTTGTATATGTTGCAAACTCGCACGGGGAAGCGCACGCCCTCAGCGGCTTTTCAGATAGCCGTGGATATGGTGGACGAGGGCTTGATTAAAGTTGAAGAAGCACTTGAAAGAATCAAGGCGGACGATGTGGAGCGCCTTTTCTATCCCGTGATTGCGCCGGGAATATCCCGCAGCGACTTGTCGGTACGGAAGATCGTCGCGGGAATCAACGCGGTACCCGGGGCAGCCGTTGGCAAAGCTGTGTTCACCGCAGAGGACGCGGAAGCCTGGGCAGCGCGAGGCGAAAAAGTAATTCTCGTGCGGCATGAGACGAGCCCCGAAGACGTTGGCGGCATGTTTGTGGCGCAGGGAATTCTGACCGCGACCGGAGGGAAGACAAGCCACGCAGCAGTGGTTGCGCGCGGCTGGGGAAAATGCTGCATCGTCGGTGCGGAACATCTCGATATCGATCTCGCGAAAAAATCAATGAGTTCGAACGGCCATTCTGTTCGAGAAGGCGAGTGGATAACACTCGATGGAGGCGAGGGCGTTGTGTACAGCGGTGAGATTGCGCTGGTGCGCCCGGAACCGCCGAAGGCTTTCGCCACGCTTCTGAAATGGGCAGATAAAATTCGCAGGCTGAAAGTGCGGACCAATGCCGATACGCCACAGGATGCACGCGTTGCGCGCGAAATGGGCGCGGAGGGCATTGGGCTAGTCCGCACCGAACATATGTTCTTTAAGGACTTCGAGCATCCCGAGAGGAGCGCAGAACGGCAGCAAGCGATTCAAGAAATGATTTTGGCGGATACGCCTGAGGCTCGCCGCAAGGCACTCGATAAACTGCTGCCATTCCAGCGGCGGGATTTTATAGGCATATTCGAAGCGATGAACGGCCTTCCGGTAACGATTCGCCTGATCGACCCTCCGCTCCACGAATTCGTTCCGCACGATGCTGCGAAGCAGGCTGAGTTGGCAAGAAGGATCGGCATCTCGCCAGAGGCTGTGGCCCGGCGTGTGGAGCAATTGCACGAAGCAAATCCGATGCTCGGCCATCGCGGATGCAGATTATGCATTACTTATCCTGAGATTCTGGAGATGCAGGTTCGCGCAATTATTGAGGCCGCGATCGATTGCCAGAAACGCAAGATTAAAGTGATACCCGAGATCATGCATCCGCTTACTTTGGACAAGAAAGAGCTTCAAATCCTGGATCAGGCGACCCGCAGAGTAGCGGACGAAATTATCTCGCGATCTAAAGTAAAACTTCACTACCTAGTGGGAACTATGATCGAGCTGCCGCGTGCTGCTTTGTTGGCAGACCAAATCGCGGAAGTCGCTGAGTTCTTTTCATTCGGCACAAACGACCTGACCCAGACGGTGATGGGCTTGTCGCGCGATGATGCGGGCCGGTTCCTGCCGGACTATGTGGATGAACGCAAGGCCGGAATTTTCGCGACCGACCCGTTCCAAACGATCGACGTTGCAGGTGTGGGCATGCTCGTTGAGTGGGCCATCGCTCGTGGAAGAAAAACGCGGCCGCACCTAGAAATTGGCATTTGCGGCGAGCACGGCGGTGACGCGGAGAGCGTGAAGTTCTGCCATCGTGTGGGGATGGATTATGTGAGCGCGTCTCCATTTCGCGTAGCGATTGCGAGGCTGGCGGCAGCGCAGGCTGTTCTGGAGGAACGAAAAGGCGGCGCAGTCAGGAAGGCGAAGAACTGAGTGCCGGAACCTGAGGAGCGCTAAAGATTTATTACGCGCGGAGAGAAGGGGCGATGCCTGTCTTCCTTTTCGTGAATTTGGGGAGACCTCAAAGTTCGATGAGTTGGTGAACGAATTTCTCGCTCTCTGCGTATAGTATTGTGATTCCATTTTGGGGAGGTGCAAGGATGGGCTTTCTACTCTGGTGCATTCTGCTGGTTCTGTGCTGGCCACTGGCATTGCTGGCTCTGGTGCTATATCCGATCGTGTGGCTAATCCTGCTCCCGTTTCGCTTGGTGGGGATTGCTGTTGACGGAGCACTTGAGTTAGTCCGAGCAATTATAATGCTTCCGGTGCGAATTCTGCGTGGGCCTCGAACGGCTTAGTGCGTTTTATCGGCGACGGTGCTGCAACAGCTTCTTCAACTGTGGGACAGCCGACAATTGCAGCGCTGCTTTAAGCGCGCCGCTCGCATCCCCGTCTGATTAAAGTATAACTTCAACTTATTTCCGCGGCATCTAGACCAAAATCTGAGTGACTTTTTGCGCAGAGGCCGACGAAGCAAGAACTAGGTTGGCATTTTCAGAAAGAAGTAAATCGCGAGAAAGCTGAAGATTGCGTCCGGAGCCCAGCCCGCCAGCAGGGGCGGTAGTTGGCCTACCGAACCCATTGCTTCGAAAAGCGCGGCGGTGGCCCAATAGACGATGCCAATGCCCACCGCAACTGCAAGCCCACCCACGGCGCCGCGAGTTCCCACCAGGAATGCAAACGGCGCGCCGAGGAAGACGATAATTGCGGCAATAAGCGGGAAGGCGAACTTCTTTTGCCACTGAACCGAGAGGCGCGAAGTGTCGAATCCCGCCTGCCGAAGACTTGCAATGTATTGGCCCAGCTGCCGCCAGTTCATCTGGGCGGACTGGCGCACTTCACGGCGGAAGTAGTTGGGTGCTTCGGTGAATTCCGGCAACGAATCGGCCTTGAATGGAAGGTAGCGCGTAACTTTGCTCCCGTCGAAATCGCGTATCCAGCCTCCCGTGAGGACCCAGGTATTCTCGCTTGCCTCCCAAGTGGCGCGTGTGGCAAAAACGCGCCGGCGCATCTGGAAGGTTTTCGGATCCAGCTCAAAGATGCTCAATCCGCCAAAAAGCTGACGGTCCCAGTCGAAAAGCTCGTAGTTAAAAACCTTGTCATTTTCACCGAAGATCCACTGGTGGGCGGGCTGGAAATATGTCTGGGCTGGGCGGCCCTTGATTTGGTTGCGAAGCGCGTCCTGGCGCTGATTGGCGTAGGGCAGGAATGTGTCGTCCAGAAGAAACATAGTGCCGGCGAGGATGCAGCCTGCCAAGGTCAGGGGAAGAACGATGCGATAGAGACTTATGCCACTGGCCTTAAAGGCGATTACTTCGTTGTTTTTCGCCAGCACGGCGAGAGTGACCAGCGTGCCCACCAGGCAGGCGAGTGGGGAAAGTTGATACACCATAAGAGGTACGAGATATCGAAAATAATCGAGAACCATCGAAACCGGGATGTGGTTTTTCGAGATGTCTCCTAGCAGATCGAAGAGCGTGAAAGCATCGAAGATGAGCACGAAGCCTGCAAGCAGGACAATGAAGTAATAGAAAAACTGCCGCAAGAGATACATATCCATCAGCATGGGAAATCCCACGGAGCTCCCAGCGCCGATCGTTTGGCGAATTCCGACGGTGGGGCTCGTCACCGAAGTTGATCCATTGGAAGCGGGGCCGTTGGACGCGGGAATCGGCGCCGCGTCGGATTCCAGACGCTGTGATTTCCTTTGTCGAGTAAATACGGATTCAAACGCCGCTCCGATTCGGCTTGGCTTGCGGATACTTTCAATGCGCCGCAGGAAGAAGAGTCCCACTACGGCGGCGACTATATTCGCTCCCCAGATGCCTGCCCATGGAGAGATGGAACCTTGTTGCGCCATATGCGCACCAGTGACGAACAGAAAGTAATAGCCTCCAATGAGCACCAGTGTAAGGACCAAGCCGGCTGCCCGCCCGCCTCGACGCGGGCGCACACCAACGGGCACTCCGAGGAGCGCGAAGACGAGACAAGCGGCGGGAAACGCAATCCGCCGGTGGAATTCTACGCGAGCGTCGCGCCAGTTGGGTCCACTGTCCGCAATAAGGCCGGAAACGGATTGCTCGGCGTCAGAAATGACTGTACTTTTGACACCGGTTGCGGAGGCGGAAAGGTCAATCGGAATATCGCTCTGACCAAATGTGGTGACGCTGTAACGGTTGGGGTCTTTCGGGTCGTAATCGTGGGTGCTGCCAGAGCCCAGGTGTAGCTCAATCTGATTCGTTTCGGCACCGGCGACGACCTGAGCGCTCTGCGCCAGCGTCAAGCTCGACGTGGCGGCGGAAGATTGCGCGGAGGACGCCAAGAAAACGCCGCGCCAACGCGTCGCTGCAGCTTCAACATCTTGCACGTATAATACGAAGTGGGGAAAGCGCTCGTCGAAAACGCGGGGCTGGACGGCAAACGGGGCCTGCGACGCAAGTATCTGCTGCTCCAAACGGGCAAGAGTGCGCCAGGACATGGGGATAAACCAGAAGGTAAGCACGAGCGTGAGCAGCCCGCATCCGAGCGCCACGAAACCAATGGGGACAAGCAACCTGCGCAGGCTGATTCCCGAAGCGTGGATTGCGACGATTTCGCTATCGGCGGAAAGACGGCCAAGCCCGATGAGAACGCCAACCAGAACGGCCATTGGGATGGTAAAGGCGAGGACCGGCGCGAGCGAACAAATGAAGAGCAGCGCGACAGTTCGTATGCCGCCCGAGTGGCGAACGAGCAGATCCATCAAACGAA
>Ga0302325_10001475_pt1 | contig 59995 bp, 55 predicted proteins | sample Palsa_T0_2_FD_201948 | JGI IMG/M metagenome (GOLD analysis project Ga0302325, IMG submission 201948) | Peat permafrost microbial communities from Stordalen Mire near Abisko, Sweden - Palsa_T0_2 | ecosystem: Environmental > Terrestrial > Soil > Palsa > Peat permafrost | place: Sweden: Abisko...
AGCTGGTCTACGTCAACCGCGACGTCCCGAACGTGCTGGCGTTCCTCGCGCTCGGCTACGCCGCCGTCCAGCTGGTCGGCATGAGCTTGTATGGAATCGAGGCCTGGACCGACCGCGCCGATGCCTTCGCTGTCTTCTTCGCGATGTTCGCGCGCATGGCGCCGTTGCGCTGGGAGCCGGACGCGGCGGGCGGCTGGCGCGTCTGGCTGCGAGCGCCGTTTGTCGGCGCGACCCAGCTCGATCTGCTCCCCGGCACGCTCGCGGTGGTGATCGTGATGATCGGATCGACGAGCTTTGACGGCTTCGAGGTCGGGACCCTGTGGGTCGACCCGGGCGGCATCTTCGACAAGCTGCAATCTTGGTTTCTCACCCTCGGTGCCGGCTACGTCGGCGCCGACGAGCTGGCGGCCACGGTCGGCCTGGTCGCAACCGTCGCGCTGGTCGCGGCGATGTTCCGCCTCGGCGTGCGCGGGATGCGATCGATCAACGCCGACTACGACAGCGACCAGCTCGCGCGGACCTTCGCGCACACCCTGCTGCCGATCTCGATCGGCTACTTCGTCGCCCACTACTTCTCACTGCTCGCCTTCCAGGGACAGGCGGTTTACAGCCTCGCCTCGGATCCGCTCGGCAACGGCGCGAACCTGTTCGGCACAGCCAACGTCCAGGTCGACTACAGCGTGCTGACCGGGAACCTGCTGTGGTACACGCAGGTCGGCGCGCTGATCATCGGCCACGTCGCCGGCCTCACGCTGGCGCACGACCGCGCGCTCACGCTCTACCGCCGCGCGCGCGACGCGACGCGCTCGCAGTACTGGATGCTCGCCGTGATGATCACCTTCACCAGCCTCGGCCTCTACATCCTCTCTTCGACCTACTGAGCCGCGAGCGTGCGGGCGCGCACGGGCGAGCGCTCAGTGGCTCTTGAAGTAGTCCGCGTTGATCTCGATGTACTTGCCCCACTCCGTCGGCAGCTGATCCTCGGCAAAGCAGGCGTCGACCGGGCAGGCTTCGACGCAGGCGTCGCAGTCGATGCACTCCTCGGGGTCGATGTAGAGCATTTCGACCTCGTCGTAGCCGGGCTCCTCGGGCGTCGGATGGATGCAGTCGACCGGGCACACCTCGACACACGAGTTGTCCTTGGTCCCGATGCAGGGCTCGGCGATGACGTAGGCCATGTGGGTGGGGTTCCTGGGTCGGGGACGAGAGGCGGGGCCAAATACTACGCATCCGGCGCGCCCGGCCCGCCAGCGGCGCACGCGAGCTCACTGGCTGACGCTGGCCCGCCGCTCGATCCAGGGGTGGGCCTGCTCGAGCTGCGCGGCGAGCGCCAGCAGCGTACCCTCGCCAGCCGGGCGGCCGGCGATCTGGACGGCGAGCGGCAGACCGTCCTCACCGTGGAACAGCGGCAGCGCGATCGCCGGCTGACCGGTCGCGTTGAAGACCGGCGTGAACGGTGTGAAATAGCCCGAACGAGCGAACGTGGCGAGCGGATCAGCGGCCGAGCTGTCGATCGTGCCGAGCGGCAGCGGGCGCTCGGCGAGCGCCGGTGTGAGCAGTGCGTCGTAGTGCTCCAGAAACGTGACCAGGGCGCGCATTCGCGCCTGAATCTGGGTCTGCAGAACCTGAAACGCGACGGCGCTGATCTCCTGGCAGCGCTGCCACAGAGCCCAGCTCAGCGGCTCCATCTCCGACGCCCGTGGTTCGCCCCTGCCACCAGCCAACGACGCCAGGTAGACGCCGACCGCCACGTGCGCGGCAAAGTAGTCGCCGAACAGGTCCAGCAGGTCCTCGCCCTGCCAGGGCAGCGTGACCTCCTCGACCTGATGGCCGAGGCTCTCCAGCAGCGCCGCGGCACGCGTCGTCGCCTCGACACAGAGCCGATCCACCTGCGCGTCCGGGATCGGCGGCACCGTCGTGAAGGCGATTCGCAGCTTGCCGGGATGGCGCGCGGCGGTCTGGGCAAACGGCTCGGCGGGCGCCGGAGCAAGTGCCGCGTCACCCGACTCGTAGCCTGCGAGCACGTCGAGCAGTGCCGCGGTCTCGGCGACCGTGCGCGTCAGCACGCCGTCGACGACGAGTGCCGAGGCGCCGAGCTCCGGCGCCGGCGAAACCCGGTGGCGCTGGGCCTTCAGCCCGACCAGGCCGCAGCAGGCGGCGGGAATGCGCAGCGAGCCGCCGCCGTCGTTGCCGTGCGCGATCGGCACCATTCCCGCCGCCAGCGCCGCGGCGGCGCCGCCGGAGGAGCCGCCGGGGGTACGCTCGAGGTCCCAGGGGTTGCGCGCCGGGCCGTGCAGCACCGGTTCGGTGACCGGCAGGATGCCGAACTCGGGAAGCTTTGTCGTACCCACGATGACGAAGCCGGCGCGGCGCAGACGGGCGACGACGCTGTGGTCGTAGGGCGCGATGAAGTCGCGCATCAGCGCGGCACCCTGGGTCAGGCGCAGGCCGCGCACGGCGCGGTTGTTCTTGATCGCGATCGGGACACCGGCAAATGGGCGCTCGTCGCCGGGGCGGATAGCCGCGGCCGTCGCGAGCGCACCGTCCGCATCGACCTCGACAAACGCCCCGACGGTGCCGTCGAGCGCATCGATCGCCTCCAGCGAGGCGTTCACCAGCTCGGTCGCCGAGCACTCGCCGCTGTTCACCAGCGCGGCCAGTGCGCCGGCCGAGCGGAACATCAACGCGTCGGACATGGCTGCTTCCGCGAGCTCGACACGACGAGCAGCGTATCGGGGCGGCATTCGTGCGAGGCTTACGCGGGGGCAGCCAGAGAAAGCGGACCTGATGAGCGAAGTTCAGTCCGGCCTCGAAGGCGTCGTCGCCTTCGCCACCGAGATCGCCGAGCCCGATCGCGACGGCGGCGCGCTGCGTTACCGCGGCGTCGATATCGAAGAGCTAGTCGGACAGGTGCCCTACGAGCAGGTCTGGGGCCTGCTCGTCGACGGCAGCTTCCAGCCCGGGCTACCGCCCGCCGAGCCCCACCCGCTGACTGTGCGTTCGGGCGATGCTCGCGCCGATGTCCAGGCGGCGCTGGCGATGCTCGCACCAGAATGGGGCTTTCGCCAGCTGATCGACATCAGCGAGGAGGAGGCCAGAGGCAACCTCGCGCGCGCTTCCGTGATGGCGCTCTCGTTTGTCGCGCAGTCGGCGCGCGGCAGCGGCCGAGCGCCGGTGCCGCAGGCCGAGGTCGACAAGGCGCACTCGATCCCCGAGCGCTTCTTGATCCGCTGGCGCGGCGAGGCAAATCCCGACCACGTCAAGGCGATCGACGCCTACTGGATCTCGGCCGCCGAGCATGGCATGAACGCCTCGACGTTCACCGCCCGCGTCGTCGCCTCGACGGGCGCCGACTGCGCAGCCGCCCTGTCGGCCGCCGTCGGCGCGCTCTCGGGGCCGCTGCACGGCGGCGCCCCGTCGCGGGTGCTCAAGATGCTCGACGAGGTCGAGGCGCTCGGCGACGCCAGCCGCTGGGTCCGGGACGCACTCGATCGCGGCGAGCGGCTGATGGGCTTCGGCCATCGCGTGTACCGCGCCGAGGATCCGCGCGCGCGCGTCCTGCGCCGCACCGCGAGCGAGCTCGCCTCACCGCGCTTCGAGGCCGCCGAGGCACTCGAGGCTGCGGCGCTGACGGAGCTTCGGGCGCGCCACCCGGATCGTGTCCTCGCGACCAACGTCGAGTTCTGGTCGGCGGTCGTACTCGATCACGCCGAGGTCCCGCCGGAGCTCTTCACGCCGATGTTCAGCTGCGCCCGGACGGCCGGCTGGTCGGCTCACATCCTCGAGCAGAAGCGCGAAGGCCGGCTGATCCGCCCAAGCGCCAAGTACGTCGGCGAACCACCCCGCCCCCGCACCGCGGTGGACGGATAGCCGAGCGGTCAGACCTCGCTCGTTACAGTCGGTAGCGGTGCGCCAAGGCGCGCTCCTTCTGCGACGCGACCGGGCAGCAAATGCTCAAGCGCTGGGAACACGCGGTTCGCATGCGGCGCAGGCTGCCTTTCTAACGAATAGAGGCACACATGTCACGTTCCCATGGGCGGCGTCTGTCGCCCGCAATCGTCATCTCGGTGATCGCCCTCGTCGTCGCCGCATCGGGCACCGCGGTCGCCGCAGGTGGTCTCGTGAGCGGCAACAAGCTGATCAGGCAGGACTCGCTGTCAGGCAATCGCTTGGTCAACAAGTCGGTCACCGGCCCACAGGTCAAGTCGGACACCCTCAAGACCGTGCCGAAAGCCGACAAGGCCGGATACGCAACCGACGCGCTCAACGCGACCAACGCAGTCAACGCGGCCGCCGCAGTCACCGCAACCACGGCAACCAATGCCGGCAACGCCACGGATCTGAATGGCCTGCCAGCATCGGCGTATGAGCCGGCAGCCGAATTCGCGCGTACTGGCGTCGTCGTGGCAACCTCAGGGCAGACGGTTACGTTGGCGCACTTCGCCCCGTTCACCCTGTCTCTCGACTGCGTCGCCGGAGGCGCCGGTGCCGTGCAGGCCGAGATCAACGCGTCAACGACCGCTGCAAACTCGGTGATGGCGGGCACATCGGTCGGTGCCGGAGGAACGGCCCTCAACATCGACCCCCTCACGGGCGGCAGCGGCAACGTGTTCGCAGCCAACAGCCCCAACTCCACCTACACGTTCGCCACTTCGGCGGGAGCCTATCTGGCTAATCTGGAGATCGGTAACGATTTCCCCGGCGCCGCCACCAGCACCTGTTTCGCAACGGCACTTGTCAGCGCCAGCTGACCGGGTCTGATTGCGCGAACCGACGAGAAGTGCGTGGGGCCCGGCCTAGGCCGGGCCCCACAGCGTGCGGCTGTACCTAAACGAAAGGCCGCGCAAACCCCGCGGCCTTTCAGCTGACGAGAAGCTTTTGAGGCCCGGCTTTGCCGGGCCTCAAAACTTCGAGTCTTTACATCATCCCGGACATGTCGGGCATGCCACCGCCGCCACCGCCGGCGCCCGCGTCCTTGTCGGGCACCTCGGCGACGATCGCCTCGGTGGTGAGGATGTTCTTGGCGATCGACGCGGCGTTCTGCAGCGCTGAACGCGTGACCATCGCCGGGTCGATCACGCCGGCGGCGACGAGATCGACGATCTCGTTGGTCGCGGCGTTGAGGCCGAAGCCGGCCTTTGCCTTGCGCACATCGTTGACGACGACCGAGCCTTCGAGCCCGGCGTTCTCAGCGATCTGGCGCAGCGGCTCCTCCAGCGCGCGGAGGACGATCCTGGCGCCGGTCTTCTCGTCATCGTCGGTCAGCCCGTCGACATCGACCGACTTGGTCGCCGCCAGCAGCGCTACGCCACCACCGGGCACGATGCCCTCCTCGAGGGCGGCGCGGGTGGCCTGGAGCGCGTCCTCGACGCGGTGCTTCTTTTCCTTCATCTCGGTCTCGGTGGCTGCGCCGACCTTGACCACGGCAACGCCGCCAGACAGCTTCGCGAGGCGCTCCTGGAGCTTCTCGCGGTCGAAGTCTGAGTCGGTGTTGTCGATCTCGGTCTTGATCTGGTTGATCCGGCCCTTGATCGCGGCGGCATCACCGGCACCATCGACGATCGTCGTCGTGTCCTTGGCGACGACCACACGACGAGCGTGCCCGAGCTGCGAGACCTGCGTGTTCTCGAGCTTGAGTCCCATCTCCTCGGTGATGACCTCGCCGCTGGTGAGGATTGCGATGTCCTCGAGCATCCGCTTGCGGCGATCGCCAAAGCCCGGGGCCTTGACGGCAACACCTGTGAACGTGCCACGGAGCTTGTTGACGACCAGCGTCGCGAGCGACTCGCCCTCGACGTCCTCGGCAATGATCAGCAGCGGCTTACCCGACTGGATGACAGCCTCCAGCACCGGCAGCACGTCGCGAACCGAGCCGATCTTCTGATTGGCGATGAGGATGAATGGATCCTCGAGTACGGCCTCCATGCGGTCCTGGTCGGTGACCATGTAGGGCGAGATGTAGCCCTTGTCGAACTGCATGCCCTCGGTGAATTCGAGGTCCATGCCGAACGTCTGGCCCTCCTCGACGTTGACGACGCCGTCCTTGCCGACCTTCTCGATCGCGTCAGCAATGACGTCGCCGATCTCCTCGTCGCCGGCCGAGATCGTCGCAACGCGCGCGATCTGGTCCTTGCCGGAGACCTCCTTGGACTGCGTGCCGATGTTCTTGACAACCTGATCGACAGCCTTCTCGATGCCGCGCTTGAGGGCGAGCGGGTTGGCGCCGGCCGCAACGTTCTTGAGTCCCTGGCGAACGATCGCCTGGGCAAGCACCGTCGCCGTCGTCGTACCGTCACCGGCGACATCGTTGGTCGCCGTGGCGACCTCGCGCACGAGCTGGGCACCCTGGTTCTGGAACGGGTCCTCAACCTCGATTTCGCGGGCGATGGTGACACCGTCGTTGGTGATCGTGGGGGCGCCGAACTTCTTGTCGAGGACGACGTAGCGGCCCTTCGGGCCGAGCGTCACCTTGACCGCGTTGGCGACCGCGTCGACACCCTCTTCGAGCGCCTTGCGTGCCTCGCCGGCGTACTTCAGTTCTTTGTGAGCCATGTTGGTTCAGTCTCCTTAGGACTCGACGAGCGCAAGGACGTCAGACTCGCGGAGCACGAGCAGCTCCTCGCCGTCGACCTTGATCTCGGTTCCGCCGTACTTGCTGTAAAGGACTTCGTCACCCGCTGAGACGTCGAGCGGGATCCGCTTGCCGTCGTCGTCGAGCTTGCCGTCGCCAACAGCGATGACCTTGCCCTTCTGTGGCTTTTCCTTCGCGGTGTCGGGAAGAACGAGGCCACTCGCGGTGGTCTCCTCCTCCTCGATCGCCCGCACGATCAGCCGATCGCCGAGGGGCTTGAGCTTCATCTTGAAACCTCCGTTGAGTGTGTGCTTCCGGCGCGCGCGCCGGGCAAAGTCCCGGTGCAGTGGCACTCTCAGTCGGAGAGTGCCAAGCGCACAACAAATATATAGGTTTTCCGGCAAACGTCAAGCGAAAACTGGCACTCTCATGCGCCGAGTGCCAAAACATCGCCGGGCTCAGCGAAAGGCGAACAGGATCGCCTTGGGCGCAGCCGACCCGCCGACCGGGTCAGTTCTGGGCGCCGCCGAAGCCCTTGACCATCTCGGTCATGCCGGCCGGCTTGTCGACGATCTGCGAGAAGCGCACGACCGTGACGATGTCGTCGAGCGAGACCGCGCGGCCATAGATCTGCTCGAGGAAGTGGACGAGCTCCTCGTGGCGGCGGAACTCGGGGTTGTCGTGCTCGATGTCGCGCGGTGAAAGATCGCGCAGCCGCATCACGTCGACCTGGTCGATGACGGCATCGAAGATCTTCTCGCGCGGCGAGTGCTGGAAGCCGATCGTGACGAGAACCGCCTGGCTCTTGCGGTATTTGTGCGACTTGTCGCCGAGCCGGATCGTCGCCGTCTTACGCCCACGCTTGAGCTGGTCAGCGAAAATCGTCGAATAGAAGTTGAGCACCTCCATCGCCGGGAGGCTATCGGTCCGGGCTTGATTTCGATAGGGCTTGCGCAACCATCTCGCGCTCGCCGGGGTAGGTGAGATCAGTCGCGGCCTGCGAGAGCGCCATCCAGCGCGCGTTGGCGATCTCGTGGTCGTGGTCGTCCGGCGAGCCGGAGCGATAAGCGAAGAGGAAGAAGCGCACGCGCTTGTCGACGAGGCGCCCGTCGCGCTTGTAGCGGTAGCGCACGTCGCCGAGCAGGTCGATCAGCTCGGCCTCTACGCCGCCCTCCTCGCGCACCTCACGCAGCGCGGCCTGCTCGGCCGTTTCATCGCCATCGAGATGCCCCTTGGGCAGCGCCAGCACCTTGGCGCCGTTGGCGGCGCGGCGCTTTGGCACGATCACGAGGACCTCGTCCCCCTTGACCACGACGCCGCCAGCCGAGTACTCCTCGCCATTGACCATGACTCCCATTTCAGCGCATCAGGCAGGCCGGCGTCGAGCCGGGGCGCTCCTGCAGGCCGCGCCGCTATGGTGAAAGCGTGCGCAGATGGATCTCCGCCGCGGCCTGCGTGCTCGGCCTTTTCGTGGCGCCGCTCGCCGCCGGCGCCAGCCCGCAACCGTCGACGACGAGCCTGCTGAACTCACGCTGGCTGTGGGCGACGGTCGACGTCTGCAGCACAGCAAGCAGCTCGGACGTCGTCGGCATCCGCGGCTCGATGCCGGGCACGGGCAACGCCGATGAGCACATGTACATGCTCTTCCGTCTGCAGTACCGCGACTCGGCGGGGGCCTGGGATTACGTCAAGAAGGGCGGCAAGTCGCGCTCGATCTACGTCGGCACAAGCGCCTACGTCAGCCGCCAGGCCGGACTGGACTTCCGTCTCACGGCGAGCACTGCGGCCGGCACCGAGCTACGCGGCGAGGTCTACTTCGACTGGCGGATCGATGGCCGCACCGAGCACCACGCTGTGCTCACGACGACCGCCGGGCACCTGGTCACGGCAGGCGCGAGCCCGCGCGGGCTGAGCGCCTCACACTGCACGATCGGCTGAGTCGCGGGGGGCGTCGAACAGCCGCGGGTCGTTGGTGATCACCGCGCTCACGCCGAGCATCTCCAGGCGGCGAATCTCGGCCGCGTCGTCAACTGTCCAGGCGTAGATCTCGCCGCCGGCGCCGAGCACCGCGGCGACAAGCGCCGGCGTGACGACGCGCCAGTGCGGTACTAGCGCGTCGACCTGTCCACCACGGATGCGCTCCGCGGCACGCCGCGGCAGCAGCGCGCGGTAGAGCCGGCCCAGCGTTGGCGTGATCAGTGGCGTGCCGCTGACGCCCGGGATCCTCGGCACAGTCCAGCCGATCCGCACCCCGGAGGCGTGTTGGCGGACCGTCTGCAGGCTGCGCCAGACGCCGCTGCTGATGAAGGTCCGCCCGAGCAGACCCGCCTCGCTGAGGGCGTCGAGCACGCGCCGCTCATAGCCAGCGCGCTTCAGATCGACCTGCAGGTCGACGCCGTCAAACGGCGGCGAGCCGAGGTGCGCGAGCGCCTCGGCAAGTGTCGGGGCAGCAACGGCGGCGAGCCGGCGGTAGTCGTGGACCACGTACAGCTCGCCGCTGCCGTCGGGGCGCTCGGCGAGGACGTCGAACTCGACCATGTCGACGCCGGCGGCAAGCGCCGCGTCGAAGCTCGCGAGCGTGTTCCCGGCGACAATCGCATCGGCGCCCTTGTGGCCGACGCGGATCAGCCTCGGTCGGCTCGACATCGGGTCTAGGCGCTCAACGTCAGGCGCCGCGGACCGGCGCGGAAACCGAGCTCGATCAGCAGTGGTTCGTAGCCGCCGCCGAGCACCGACTCGCCGTTGACCCGCTCGAGCTCGAGCTTGCCGATCCGTCCGGCGCGAACCGCGTCGGCCAGCGCGACCAGCGTCGCGCGCAGGCGCTCGCCGTCGGCGAAGGTCTGCAGGCCCCGTCCACCGGCTTCGACGTAACAGGCGAGCTCGGCGCCGACGAGCACGACGTAGGCGCCGGCCACGCGTGCACCGCGGCGACGCTCGCCCTCGTCCGCGGGCCAGGCGAGCGCCGCACCGTAGGGCTGTGCCGGGTCGCAGGCGGCGAGCACCAAGGGCGGCGCCTGGTCCAGATCACGCCGCGCGCGCAGACGCTCGACCGCCCCCGGCAGCGCGAACTGGGCGCCGCCGAGCCCCTCGATGAAGTAGCCGCGGCGACAGATGCCGAGCGTCTCGAGCGCCACGAGCGAGTCGTACAAGCCGGCGAAGCCGCCGGCGATGCCTTCGGCACGGACCAGCTCGCGGGTGAGGATGCCGTAGCGCTCGAGCAACAGCTCGGCGAGCGTACGCTGGCGGACGACGGGGTCACTCAGCGGATCGAAGAGCGGACTACACTGAGACCAGCGTCCCTGGATCGGTGCGCGCGTCTGGGCTCGCGAGGCGCGGCGGGCGGGGGCAAAGCGCCGGCCGGAACGGCTTGCGGCGCTCGCGCCGGCGAGCGCGAGCCGCGGTGCGCGCAGCGGCGCCCAGGCGTCGTTGGTCACCTCGCCGGCCCAGACCAGGTCCCACAAAGCCGCCGCCAAGGGTTGCGGCGCGATATCGATCTCGGCGATCAGATCGCTGAAGAAGCAAGGCGAGGCGGCGATCCGCGACCGGATCAGATCGTGCTCGCCCTCAGCCGGAAGCGTCGCGCGCGCCGGCATCACCGGCGCACCGATCGCCGCCGCGTCATCACGGAAGTAGAGCGCCACCCGCCCGGAGCGGGCGCCGAGCGGTCCGGCACCAACCCAGACGATCTCGCCGGCGGCGCAGAGCTGGTCGAGCCAGCTGGTCGAGTAGGCGCCGAGACGCCGCGGCAGCACATCGCGCTCCCACAGCTCGGCCGGCAGCGGAAGTCCCTGCAGCGCAACGAGCACCTCGCGCAGCCGCTCGACCCCCGCGCCCGCCGCCGGATGGCGATCGACGCCCTGCCAGGACGGCAGGAACAGCGCCAGCGCGCGACGGTCGGCGGGCTCGATCTCGCGGCGATGGACGGCGAGCGAGGCGCGACGCAAGCGTCGCAGGATCTCCGGGTCACACCACTCGCGCTCGCCGGCGCGGGCCAGCGGGTGAGCGGTCGGTCGCAGCTCCCCGCGCAACAGCTCACCGGTCGCCTCGAGCTCGCGCAGCGCGCTCGACGGATCGACGCCGTAGCGCGCGGCCAGTTCGGCGGTCGTGAACGGGCCGTGCGTGCGCGCGTGGCGCGCGGCGAGCTCACGCAGCGCGTCCGCCACCGGATCGAGGAACACGGCCGGCAATCCCGACGGCGGCACGACACCGAGCGCATCGCGGTAGAGGCCGGCGTCCTCGGCGGCGATGAAATGCGGCGCGCGGGCGATGCGCACGATCGCCGCACGGCGCTCGCGCACCAGCTCGGCAAGCATCGACTCGGCGTCGAGCGCGGGCAGCACACGCTCACGGGCCTGCTCGGTGGTCAGCGCCCCGAGCGCTCGCAGCACATCGTGCAGCTCGTCGCGCGAGGTTGCCTGGCGCTGTGGCGAACGCCGTTCGAGGTCGGCCTCGAGCTGCTCGAGCGCGCCGGCGTCGATCAGCTCGCGCAGCTCCTCCTGGCCAAGCAGCTCGCGCAGCAGCTCGCGGTCGAGCGAGAGCGCTGCGGCACGACGCTCGGCGTTCGGCGCGTCACCTTCGTACATGTAGGTCGCGACGTAGTCGAACAGCAGCGAGGAGGCAAACGGCGAGGCGGTCGGCGTCTCCACCTCGACGAGCGATATCTCGCGCGTCGCCAGCGCCGCCAGCAGCGACTCCAGCCCGCCGACGTCGAGCACGTCGCGCAGGCACTCGCGGTAGGTCTCGAGGATCACCGGGAAGTCGGGGTAGCGGCGGGCGACCTCGAGCAGCGTTTGAGATTTCAGCCGTTGCTGCCAGAGCGGCGTGCGGCGCCCGGGGTAGGCGCGCGGGATCAGCAGCGCGCGGGCGGCGTTCTCACGGAAGCGCGAGCCGAACAGTGCCGAGGAGCCGAGCTCGCCGACGATCAGCTGCTCCGCCTCGCCGGGCTCGAGCAGGATGATCTCCGCCGTCGGCGGCTCGTCGCTGTCGGGCAGGTGCAGGATGATTCCGTCGTCGGAGGCGATCGCGTCGGACTCGATCCCGCAGCGCTCGCGGATCCGCGCCGCCAGCGCGAGCGCCCAGGCGGCATGAACACGGCGACCGAACGGCGAGAGGATGCACAGCCGCCAGTCGCCGATCTCATCGCGAAACCGCTCGAGCACGATCGTCCGATCCGACGGCAGAACGCCGGTCGCAGCGCGCTGCTCAACGAGGAACTCGAGCAGGTTGCGGGCCGCCAGCCGGTCGAGGTCGTAGTCGCGCTCGAGCACCTCCGCCGACTGGTCAACGGCCCAACGCGCAAAGGCTCCGATCGCCTCGCCGAGTTCCTTCGGGCGACCGACACCGTCGCCGTGCCAAAACGGCACCGCGCCGCCGGCGCCGGGCGCCGGCGTCACGATCACGCGGTCGCGGCCGATCTCCTCGATCCGCCAGGCCGTCGCGCCGAGCAGGAAGGTCTGGCCCGGCCGCGCCTCGTAGACCATCTCCTCGTCGAGCTCGCCGACGCGGCGCCCGTCCGGCAACGTCACGAGGAACAGGCCGCGGTCGGGGATCGTACCGGCGTTGACGATCGCGAGCTTGTGCGCTCCCTTGCGCGCGCGGATCGTGCCGGCGATGCGGTCCCAGGCGATGCGCGCCCGCAGATCGCCGAACTCGCTCGACGGGTAGCGCCCGTCGAGCATGTCGAGCACGTTCTCGAGCAGCTCACGGCTCAGCTGCGAGTAGGAGTAGGTCCGCGTCACCAGAGCGTGGAGGTCCTCGACCGCGACGGTCTCGGCACTCGCGGAGATCGCGACGATCTGTTGGGCGAGTACGTCGAGCGCGTTGCGCGGCACAACCGTCTGCTCGATCCGCCCTTCGCGCATCAGCTTCACGACGACCGCGCACTCCAGCAGGTCACCGCGGAACTTCGGGAAGAGCCGACCTTTGCTTGTCGCTCCGACACCATGACCGGCGCGTCCGATCCGCTGCAGCCCGCGGGCGACAGACTTCGGCGATTCGACCTGGATCACCAGGTCCACCGCGCCCATGTCGATGCCGAGCTCGAGCGAGGAGGTGGCGACAAGGCAAGGAAGCTCGCCCGCCTTGAGCAGCTCTTCGATCGCCGTGCGCTCCTCGCGGGCCAGTGAGCCGTGGTGGGCGCGGGCGATCTCGCGCGGCGCGGCGGCGCCGGCACCAGCCTGCAGCGCCGCGTCGAGCTCGTTCAGGCGCAGGGCGAGTCGCTCCGCGGCGCGGCGGCTGTTGACGAAGATGATCGTCGAGGTGTGCGAGCGGACGAGCTCGAGCAGCTGCGGGTAGATCGCCGGCCAGATCGAGCCAACGGTCGCCTCGCCGCCGGGGAGCGGAACGAGTGGGTCGCTATCGGCCGCCGGCTCGGGCCGCGCCATCGACTCGACCGGCACGCGGATCTCGAGGTCAAGCGGACGCGAAGCGCCGACGTCGACGATGCGCGCGCGGCGCCCCGGTCCGACCATGAAGCGCGCGACCTCCTCGAGCGGGCGCTGGGTCGCCGAGAGGCCGATGCGCTGCAGCGGGCGCCCGTCGCGCAGCGCCTCGAGCCGTTCGAGCGTGAGTGCGAGGTGGGCGCCGCGCTTGGTCGCAGCGACGGCGTGGATCTCATCGATGATCACCGCCTCGGCGTCGGCGAGCAGGTCACGCGCGCGCGAGGTGAGCATCAGATACAGCGACTCCGGCGTGGTGATCAGGATGTCCGGCGCCGCGCGCAGCATCGCCGCGCGTTCGCGCTGGGGCGTGTCACCGGTGCGGATCGCCACACGCACGTCGAGGCCGAGTCCGCGCAGCGGCACGCGCAGGTTGCGCTCGATGTCGTATGAGAGCGCCTTCAGCGGCGAGACGTAGATCAGCCTGGTCGCGTGCTCGCCCGGTTGCGCGACGAAACGGTCGAGTCCCCAGAGGAACGCCGCGAGCGTCTTTCCCGAGCCGGTCGGCGCCGAGATCAGCACGTGCTCGCCGGTCGCAATCGCCGGCCAGGCCTGAGCCTGCACCGGCGTCGGCTCGGCAAACGCGCTGTCGAACCAATCCCGAACCAGCGGGGTGAAGGCGCTCAGTGGCATACAGCGACGTTATCGCGCCCGGTGGAAGGCTGCGGGCGCGTGGGCGTCATCGCCACCTTGGGGCGGTCTGTGTGGGGCGGAAGGTCCGCTCTTCACGGAGTCGCCAATGTCAAACTAGGACGGTGCTAACAGCCTTTGGGGCGACGGTCTTGACGTTCATGATGTTGATGTACGCGCTCGAGCGTCGCCACAGGGGATTCGTCCTCGCCTTCGCCTGCGGCTGTGCGCTTTCGAGCGCCTATGGGTTCCTCGCGGGCACCTGGCCGTTCGGCGTCGTCGAGGCGATCTGGACCGCGATCGCCCTGCAGCGCTACGTGGCAGGGGGCGAAGAGGTCGAACGCTCCTAGGCGGCGGCGAGCTCGCGCGCCCGCGCGAGGACGGCGTCGATCATCGGCTCCGTCAGGCGGCCGGTGAACGTGTTCTGCTGGCTCGGGTGGTAGCAACCGAGCAACGTAACCGGCTCGTTCAGGGCGAACTCGCCGGCGTGGGCAAAGCGCGGGCGGGGAGTGACGCGCACCGCGAACGTCCGCAGCGCGGCGTCCCAGGCAAACGCGCCGAGACAGACGATCACGCGCAGCGCTTCGAGCAGCTCGAGCTCGCGGCGCGCGAACGGCAGGCAGCGATCGCGCTCCTGCGGTGTCGGACGGTTCGCCGGCGGCGCACAACGCACGGCGGCGGTGACGAAGCAGTCGTGCAACGCTAGGCCGTCCTCGCGGGCGCTGGAATGCGGCTGGTTGGCCAGGCCCGCCCGCCAGAGCGCGGCGTAGAGGAAGTCGCCCGAGCGGTCGCCCGTGAACACGCGGCCGGTGCGGTTCGCGCCATGCGCCGCCGGCGCCAATCCGAGCACGGCAATCCGCGCCTTGGCGTCGCCGAAGCCGGCGACCGGGCGTCCCCAATACCGCTGGTCGGCGTAGGCGGCGCGGCGCTCGCGCGCGACCTGCTCGCGCCAGGCGACCAGACGCGGGCAGGCCCGGCAGCTCTCGATCTCCGCGGCGAGCGCGGCGAGCGCGATCTCGCGTAGGCTCTGTGACGTGCGTTCCCCGGCCGTGCTCCTCGCCATGCTGTGCCTACCAGTCGCTCTCGGCGGCTGCGCGCTCTCGCGCTCGCAGACCGCGACCAACTCGAAGATCCCCAAGGGAACGCCACCGCAGATTGGGGTCGTGATCAACGATCTGGCGAGTGATGCCGACGGCCTCGACTCGACCACGATCTGCAACAGCGTTCTCAGCAGCGCGCTGGCGGCCAAGCTGAACGCGGGCGGAGGCTGCACCAAGGCGGTCGGCGGACAGCTCAAGACGATCGACGACTTCACGCTGACGATCGAGGGCGTCAAGTGGAACTCGCAGACCGCGACCGCGGCGGTCCAGACCATCGTCAATGGCAAGCATCAGACGCAGACGCTCGATTTGGTCAATCAGCAGCACGGCGGCTGGCGTATCAACTCACTCGGCTAGCGTCGTGCCGTACTGCCGCGCGTAGTAGGCGCGGTAGGCGCCGGAGCGGATCGGCTCCCACCACCAGGCATTGTCGCGATACCAGCTGACCGTGCGCTCGATGCCCTGCTCGAAGCGCGTCTGAGCACGCCACCCGAGCGCCTGAACCTTCTCCGAGCCGAGCGAGTAGCGGCGGTCGTGGCCGGGCCGGTCGGCGATGTAGTCGATCAGCGACTGATCGACGTCGCAGAGCTCGAGGATCCGCTGCACCACAGCGATGTTGTCCGACTCGTCCGGGCCGCCGACGTTGTAGGTCTCGCCCGCCACGCCGTGCTCGAGGACGTGCGCGATCGCCCGCGCGAAGTCCTCGACGAACAGCCAGTTGCGTACGTTGCGGCCGTCGCCGTAGACCGGCACGCGGTCGCCGTGCAGCGCATTGAGCGTCACCAGCGGTATCAGCTTCTCGGGGTACTGGTAGGGGCCGTAGTTGTTGGAGCCGCGGCAGATCAGCGTCTCGAGGCCGAAGGTCCGCTGGTAGGCGGCGACGAGCAGATCGGCGCCGGCCTTTGTCGCGCTATAGGGGGAGGACGGCTCGAGCGGCGAGGTCTCGCTGAACGAGCCCTCCGCGATCGAGCCGTAGACCTCGTCGGTCGAGACCTGGAGGTAGCGAACGCCGTGTTCGCGGGCCGCCTCGAGCAGTGTGTAGGTGCCGAGGGCGTGGGTGCGGACGAAGGCGTCGGGCTCGGCGATCGAGCGGTCGACGTGGGTCTCGGCGGCGAAGTTGACGACGGCCTGCACGCCGGCGATCGCCTGCGCGACAGCGTCGGCGTCCTCGATCGCGCCGTGGATGAACGAGAAGCGGGGCTCGGACTCGACGTCGCGCAGCGTTTCGCGCCGGCCGGCGTAGGTCAGCTTGTCGAGCACCACGACCTCGTCGTCGCTCGTGCCGAGGCGCTGGCGAACAAAGTTCGAGCCGATGAAGCCGGCGCCACCGCAAACCAGCAGCTTCATCGTGAGGCCTTTTCGCGAACCTCGGCGAGGTATGCCGCGAGCCCGCCGCGCCACGGCGCGAGCCGCGGAACCTCAGCGCGCTCGCTGGCCAGCACGCTCCACGCGGGCCGCGGCGCGGGGCGCGGGAACTCGCTGGAGAGCACCGGGCGCACGGCGCAATGAACCCCGGCCTGGCTGAATATCTCCCGCGCGAACTCGTTCCAGGAGCACTGGCCGGCGCCCGCGATGTGCTGGATCCCAGCGACGCGCCGCTCCGCCACTTCGACTAGCGCGTCGGCGAGCTGGCCCGCGAACGTGGGCGAGCCGACCTGGTCGGTGACCACGGAGACCTCCTCGCGGCCGGCGCCGGCCAGTTCCAGCATCGTCGTGACGAAGTTGCGGCCACCGGCACCGAAGAGCCAGGCGGTGCGGACGATCGCGTGCTCGGAACCGGCCGCGAGCACGGCGTGCTCGCCAGCCAGCTTGGTCCGGCCGTAGGCACTGCGCGGGGCGGCCTGATCGGACTCGAGGTACGGCCGCTCGGACTCGCCGTCGAACACGTAGTCGCTCGAGACATGAACCAGCTGCGCCCCCCGCGCGCTCGCCGCCGCCGCCAGCAGCCCGGGGGCGCCGCCGTTGAGCTCGAGCGCCTCCGGCTCGTGCGACTCGGCACCATCGACGTCGGTCCAGGCGGCGCAGTTGACGACCGCGTCGGGGCGTTTAGCGGCGAGCGCTGCGTCAATCGCGTCGCGATCGCACACGTCGAGCTCGGCGTGGGTCGGCGCAGTTACGTCGTGGTCTTGGCGCTCGGCTGCTGCGACGACGTAGCGAGCAAGCATTCCGCCTGAACCGGTGATCAGGATCCGCATCAGGGCACCGTGATCTCTGACCTGTCGCCGACCATCAAACGGTAGGCATGCGGTTGACGGGTGTCGCGCGAGATGTGCACATTGCGCCCCAGCAGCGAGGACTCGACACGCCCGTCGAGATCACGGATGACGCAGTCGGCGAGCAGGATCGAGTGCTCGACCTCGGCGCGCTCGATCGTGCAGCCCTCGCCGATCGCCGTGTAGGGACCGACGTAGGCATCGATCAGCTGGGCGCGGGCACCGACGATCGCCGGTCCACGGATCGTCGAGCGCACGATCTGCGCGCCCGCCTCGACGACGACTCGGCCGTCGAGCTGCGCGTCGGTCAGCTCGCCTTCGCAGCGCGGCTCGATCGTGTCGAGGATCAGGCGATTTGCCTCGAGCATGTCCTCGAGGCGCCCGGTGTCCTTCCACCAGCCGCGCACGACATGCGATTCGACCCGCAGACCGGCGTCGAGGAGGTGTTGGATCGCATCGGTGATCTCGAGCTCGCCGCGGACGCTCGGCGCGATCGCGCGCGCGGCGTCGTGCACCGCGGCGGTGAACATGTAGACACCGACGAGCGCGAGGTTGCTCTGCGGATCATCAGGCTTTTCGACCAGCGCCACGACGCGGTCGCCGTCGAGCTCGGCGACGCCGTAGCTCTGCGGATCGTCGACCGGCGTGAGCAGGATCAGCGCGTCCGGCTCACTCTGGCGGAAACGCTCGACCAGGTCGCTGATGCCGCCCTGCAACAGGTTGTCGCCGAGGTACATGACGAACGGGTCCGCGCCGAGGAACCCCTCCGCGGTGAGGACGGCGTGAGCCAGGCCGGCCGGCTCGTCTTGGACGATGTAGCTGATCTCGACGCCGAACTGGGCGCCGTCGCCGACCGCGGTACGGATCTCATCGCCGGTCTCGGGGGCGATCACGATCCCGATCTCGGTGATGCCGGCCTGAGCGATCGCCTCGATCCCGTAGAACAGCACCGGCTTGTTTGCCACCGGCACGAGCTGCTTGGCGCTCGTGTGCGTAATCGGCCGCAAGCGCGTGCCCCTGCCGCCAGAGAGGATCAGACCCTTCATCGTGGGAGCGCGCAGTGTTTCACAGAACGCGGGCGCCAAATGGCCGTGCGCCGGCGATCAGGACCCCCGACGCTGTCTCACTTCAAACGTTTGGCCGCGGCGAGCACCGCCAGCCGAGCGTCGGCGGGCTCGAGCACGACAGCGTCACCAGCCTCCTTGAGGACCTCGCGGACCAGCCAGTCGAGGCCGGCGAAGCTCAGCTCAACGGCGATCGCGCCGTCGGGGGACTGCTCGACGACCTTGCGCTGCTCGCGCGCCCAGCGCATCCGCTCCGGCGAGACCCACACGCGCGCGGTACGCGAAGACGCGACCTCGCCGGTTCTTGGCCAACCGTCAACGTCGGCCGCCGGGTTGACCTCGGGCCGCGGCTCGAACTGCTCTTCGGTGAGCTCGGCGCGCTTGATCCGGTCAAGGCGAAAGTGACGGACGGCGGCTTTGGCAGGGTCGTAGGTGGCGACGTACCAACCCTCGCGACCGTTGATCAGGGCGTAGGGCTCAACGCGACGAGCGGAGAACTCGTCCTCGTTCTCCTTGTAATAGTCGAGCTCGAGCAGGACGCGCTTCTTGATCGCCTTCGACACCACCCGCGCCACGCCCGAGTCATCGCTGGCGGCGTCGGCCACCTGCAACCCCTGTTCCATCGGGTCCTCGCCGAGCGCTTTGACGATCTTGTCGCGCGCCGAGGCCAGCGAGCCCTGGGGCAGGTGTTCGCCGATCAGGTCGATCGCGGCGACGAGCGCCTTGGCCTCCACCGGGAGCAGGCGCGCGGGACGGGCGAAGTTGTCGCTGTAGGGCTCGGGGTCGACCTCGACGGTGCCGGCGACCTCGTCGATCTCGGCGTAGAGCACGTAGGAGCCGCCGCCGAAGTTGACGACGTTGAGCACGCCGATGTCCTCGCGCAGCTCGGCGTCGCTGATCTGCAAGCGCTCGCAGAGATCGGTCAGCTCGAGCACCCGGCTGGCGCGACCGGCTTGAATCAGGATCGACGCCAGCGTCACCAGCCGCGCAAAGCGCTCCGGCCGGATCGCCGCCTCACCGCGGCCGTTCGCCTCATGCGTACCGTTGCTGGACGGGGCGACCGCGGCGGTGGGCAGCAGCGCACTGGCCGGCGGATGGGTGTGGCGCTCGATGATCAGCGCGACCCGACGGTCGAACTCGGCTAGTAGTTCGGGCGGGCCGAGCAGGCGCGCGTGCTCGCCCAGTCCGAGCACCCAGGAGATCAGCTGGCGAGGACTCGAGTACTCCGTGACGAGCAGGCGATCGCCGCTGCCCTCGATGTCGCGTACCTCACCGTAGCGGCCAAAATGGCGCTCCAGTTGCCAGGCGATCCGCTCAGCGACGCGGATCTCGGCCGAGCCCACGACCTCGCCGAACTGCCAGTCGGCCCGGCTCGCATAGGCCCGAGGGTCGAAGTCCGTCGGCCGGCGGAAGTCGTGCTCGGCCTTGGTCGCGTAGGCAACCTTGCCGCGGATTCGCGACAGGCGAAAGACGCGCAGCGCGTCGCGCTCGTGCGAGTGGCCGAGCAGGTAGAACTGACAGCCGCGATAGAGCAGGTGGTAGGGATCGACCTTGCGCGGTCCCAGCTCGTCGCGCTCCATCGTGTAGTAGTCGAAGGTGATCGTCTTGTGGCGAAAGATCGCCGTCTCCACCTTGACCAGCCGCTGCGACAGATCGTGACCGCCGGCCGACGCGGTTATCCCGAGCGCCACGCCGCGCTGGTCTGGCGCCTGCAGTGGACTGGGGCGGCCCCAGGTGATCTGCTGCAGCGCGAGCCGTAGCGGCTCGGCGTAGGCGAACTCGCCGTCGAGCAGCGAGAGCGCGGTGGCCAGCGCGGCGAGCTCGCTGTCGGAAAACTCGATCGCCGGTAGATGGAAGTTCTCCGGCCGCAACGAGTAATTCTCCTGCTCGGCGACGCCGTCGAGCGGCTTCTCGACGGTGAGCGGGATCCGCAGCGATTCAAGCTCGGCGCGGTCGGCGTAAAAACGGCGCGCGAACGCATCTTCGTTCATGCCGCTGTATCCCTCGACGTCGCGTTTGATGTCGAGCGCGGTCACCGGCCGGCGCTCCGCCATCAAATATGAGATCAGCGACAGCTGGCGGATCAGCTTCTCGGTGTCCTTGGCCATCCATCAGCAACGATAGAGCCCGGCGGTGCGCTGCCCGTGGCGTGCCGCCCGTATTTGCGTGCATTGCTGCGGGAGCCGCCTCCGGCGGCTGCCCTCGCAAGACTTGTAGGCACCCGGTGGCCCGGGGCGCGCGCTTGGTCCCAAGCTAGGCGGCTTGGCGCTGTGGCGGCTGGGCCGCCTCGCGGCCGCCGAAGAAGGCGCCGCCGCCGATCGCGCGATCGAAGCTCGACCAGCTCTCGCCGTCGCGCAGCTCCTGCTCCAGCCGGTCGAAGCTGCCGAGCCGTCCACCGAGGTTGTCGGCCATGTGGACAAGCGTCGCTTCGCGGGTGCACGGCAGGACCGGGCTGCCGTGCTCGAGCGTGCCGTGATGGGACAGCACGATGTGTGTCAACGCCTGGGCGAGCGCGGGCGGGAAGTCCTCGAGCTGCTCGATCTCGCGCCGCACGCGGTAGTAGCCGAGCGCGATCTCGCCCTGCAGCCGGCCGGCGTCGGTGAGGTCGATGTTCGTCGGCTCGGTCGTGTAGGCATCGAGCTTGCCGATGTCGTGCAGCAGCGCACCGGCGACGGCGACGTCGCGATCGATCCCGGGAAATGTCGAGGACATCGCGCTGACCGCCTGAGCGACGGTCAAGGAATGCTCGAGCAGGCCGTGGTGGTAGGCCTGGTGGTAGAACTTTGCCGCCGGCGCGACCCGATACAGCTGCCAAAGCGCGGTGTGCTCGCCGAGCAGGCGGTCCATCAGCCGGCGGATGTGGGGATTCTGGATCGTCGCGATCAGCCCGCGCAGATCGGCCTCCATCTGCGTGACATCGCGCGTCGGCCCCGGCGTCAGCTCCTCGAGCGCAAAGCTGCCCGGCTCGGCGGCGCTCAGCGAGCGCAGGTTGAGCTGCGGGCCGTAGCGTGGATGGACGACGTAGCGGCCGAGCACGCGCACCGGCTCGCCCGCCACGAGCAACGGCTTGACGTCGCGAACGGCGTCCCAGACCATCGACACGACGTGGCCACTGCGGTCACCAAAGGTGGCGCGCAGATACTCGCTACCGTCCCGCTTGAGGCGCGTCTCGAGCTCGCGAACGAGCAGCACCTGATCGACTTCGTCGCCGTCACTGAGCTCGCGAATCAACATCGCTTCAAAGTAGAGAGGGCTGCGGACGGTAGGCTCCGCACAGCGTGGACGCGAGCGTGATCACCGCCGAGCGCTGGCCGCGCCCGGCGCTGACGGTCGACGTGGTGCTGCTGGCCGGCGCGCCGGCCGCGAGCGTTCTGCTGATCGAACGCGCGCACGATCCGTTTGCCGGCGCCTGGGCCCTGCCCGGCGGTTTCGTCGACGCCGGCGAGCGCGTCTACGACGCGGCCCTCCGGGAGCTTGCCGAGGAGACCGGGATCACCGCCGGGCCGCTGTCACTGCTCGGCGTATACGACACGCCGGGCCGCGATCCGCGCGGCTGGACGGTTTCGGTCACCTACCTTCAGCGCCTTCCCGCGGAGGTCGCCGCGCGCGGCGGCGACGATGCCGCGCAGGCGCGCTGGTTCGCACTCGACGCGCTGCCAACGCTGGCGTTCGACCACGCGCTGATCGTCGCCGAGGCGATCGCGTCGGCGCTCAGATGACTTCGCGCTGGTGGGTGTCCTCGGCGACATTGACGGCCGCGGCAACCCGCTTGGGCGCTGCCACGCCGGCGAACTGAAAGACCGAGTCGTCGGTCGCCGCCGTATCGAAATCGATCGTGCCGACGCGCAGCAGTCGCTCCAGCAGCGACTGCGTCGTCTCGACGTTTTGAACGCGGTCGATCGTCGTGTGCTGCTCGGTGCGCGAAAAGATCCCGCGACGGATGTACAGACGGCGATCGGTGATCGTGTAGTGCGTGGCGGCGCGGCGCGCAAAGCCGATCAGCAGCGAGAGCACGAGCAACCCGCAAAAGACGGCGATCGCGATGCCCCAGCCCGCGGCCAGCTTGCCGATCACCGCGGCGACCGCGGCGAGCAGCAGGCCACCGAGGTGGAAGTCGAGCATCGACCGCCAGGACGGGTGACCCGAGTAGATGATGGTCTCCGCAGGCGCAGCGCTCACGTCGCGAAGCCTACCGCCGGGGTAGCTCTAACTCGGCGTGCCGGCGTCCGCCAACTCGAGCGCAAGTGCCGACCAGGCGAAGTCCTGCGCGCCCATGCCGTGGCCGCTGAAGGGATCGTAGAACTCGCGCAGGCCCTCGGCTGCAACCGTCCTCGTCACGCCGGCGGCGAGCGCTGCGGCCTGGGCGCGGTAGCCGAGGCGAACGAGGCCGAGCCACAGCAACCAGGCGCTGTTGACCCAGGACGGACCGCGCCAGTAGCGGCGCAGACCGTCGAAGTGCTCGCGCAGCGAAAAGCTGGCCTCGTCCAACGCGACCGCCGGCGGTGCGACAGGCGTCCAGAAGCGGCGCTCGTCGAGCAGATACTCCTCGACGAGGCGCCGCCCGATCGGCTCAGGAAGGTCGGGCAGGGCGAGCGGCGAGAGCGCCGCCCAGGTGAGCGGAATGCGCGCGGCGCAGGGCGGGTCCGCGGCGGGCAGGAAGAGACCGCTGGGCTCGTCGTAGAGCCGCGCGATCAGTGCCGGCGTGATCGACGGCAGGCCGAGCGCGAGGCGCGACAGGCCGTGCAGGACGTTCGTCAACACCTCGCATACGACCGGGCCGCCGGCCGCGCGGATGGCGGCGATCTGAAAGCGAAGGGTGCGGTTGCGGTGCACGAGCTCGACGAAACCAGGCAGACCCTGGGCGCGCCAGCCCCAGATCGGGTCAAACTGCGGTGAGGCGTCGAGCCCCGACTCGTCCGGCTGCAGGATCCACAGGAGACCGTCGCCTTCGAGGTCGCGTTGCGCGGTGATCGCGGCGTGGTGTGCGACGATCGCCGGCTCCAGCGCCGGATCGCCTACTGCGGTGCGCCAGGCAAACGCCAGCATCGGCGGCTGGATCGTCGAGGTCATCGGATCGTCGTGGTCGATGACGTTGTAGAAGAGGCGGCGCGAGCCCTCGAGCGGATGGTCCCAGAAGATCGTGTGACCGATGAAACCGTCCTCGCGCGCCCCGGCGAGCAGTGTTTCGAGCTCAGCGCGCGAGCGCGCCGCGTCGAAGTGGCGCCAGGCGATCGCGGCAAAGCAGGAGTCCCAGTACCACTGCCAGCGATAGCGCTCGGGGCTCGGGCGCGTATAGGCATAGTGCACGCCGGCGCGCTCGCCGGTCGTCCAGCTCGCTTCGAGCGCCGTGCGGCAGCGCTCCGCCAGCGAGTGCTCCAACGTCCTACACCCAGGAAGGCTGGCGCTTCTCCTGCTCGGCGCGGAAGCCCTCGATCGCGTCGGAGTTTGGCTCGCGGAGGTAGCTGATCAGCTCGCGGCGCTCCTGCTCGACGCCGGTCGGCGTATCGACGCCGAGGCCGCGGTTGATCTGCCGCTTGGCCGTCGCGAGGCAGCGGCGCGACTTGTCGGTGAACGCCGCGGCGAGCTCGGCGACGGCGCCGTCGAGCTGCGCGGCGGGGACCGACCTGAGGACCAGGCCGAGCTTCGCCGCCTCCTCGCCGGTCAGCAAGCGCCCGGAAAAGACGATCTCGCGAGCCTGCTGCACGCCGATGATCCGCGGCAGCCGGACGCTCGCCCCGCCGCCCGGGACGACGCCGGCGGCGACCTGGCCGTCGCCGATCAGCGCGCTGTCAGAGATCACGATCATGTCGCAGGCGAGCGCGAGCTCGAAGCCGGCGGCGCGCGCCGTGCCGCCCACCTTCGCGACCACCGGGACGTCGAGCGCCTCCAGCGACAGGCAGGTGGCCGCCAGCCGCGTCAGCACGTGCTCGAAGTACTCGAGGTCGCCATAGGCCTGGGTGAGGAGATCGGCGCTGAGGCCGACCGAAAACGCCTCCCCCTGGCCGCTGATCACGAGCGCTCGCACGCTGTCGTCGGCCTGGACGCTGGCGACGACATCGTTGAGGTCGTCGAGCGTCTCCTCAGAGAGGCTGTTGAGCTCGTCGGGACGCGCAAACACCGCCTCGGCGATGCGGCCAGTGGTCGAGTAGTTGAGCGTGGAATGGCTCGCGGCGCTGGCCATCTCTGTCACCTCCCGGTCGGCGTGTGGTCGCTCACCGCGATCGGCGCGCGGTATCGACAAGACGATGCGCCACCCATGTTAGCCGCGAGCGCAGCGACCATCGGCGGCGCGCCGACGAACGTCGGAGCGTCAAGATTCGCTCAAGCGTCTGCCGGACCGCCGGCGGCGGCGAGCGCGGCAAGCATCTCGACGACCAGCTCGCGCTCCGCCGCCCGGACGCGATCGCCCAACGACGCAACGTCGTCGCCGGCGAGCACGGGCACCTCGACCTGACCGACGATCTCACCGGCGTCGTAGTCATTGGTGACGCGGTGAACCGTGGCGCCGGTCCGCGTCACGCCGGCTCGCAGCACCGCCTCGTGGACGGCATCGCCGTACATCCCCTGGCCGCCGAACGCGGGCAGCAACGCCGGATGGCTGTTGAACACGCGGCCCTCGAACGCCGCGATCGTCGGCGGCCCGAGCTTCTTCATGTAGCCGGCGAGGAGGATGTGGCTGGCCTCGGCGGCGAGTACCGCCGCGAGCACGGCGCGATCGAGCTGGCCGGGGTCCGGATGTGTGCGCCCGCTCAGCACGCGCGCCGGTACCCCGGCCGCGGCCGCCCGCTCTAGCACCGGCGCGTCGGCGTTGTTGCAGATCAACAGCACGGCCTGGCCGTCGATTCGCCCTGCAGCCAGCGCATCGAACACCGCCTGTGCGGTGGTTCCGCTGTGGGAGGCAAAGATCGCGAGTCGGATCGCCATCAGCGGAGCATCGCGTAAGACGGCCACCGCGAGTTTACTTGCGCGCGCAAGTAGTTGGCGGTAAGATTGGCGACATGAGCGCCACACGCACAGAGACAGCGACGAGAAACGCCGCGCTGCTTGGCGAAGGCACGCGGCTCGGTGGCGTCGTGCTGACGGTCACCGACCTCGAGCGCGCGATCGATTTCTATACCCGCGTCATCGGATTGCAGGTCCACCGTCGCCGGCAGGGCGTGGCCGCACTCGGCGCCGGCGGCGAGGATTTGGTGACCCTGCACGAGAATCCGGCGGCGACCGCGCCCGGGCGCGACTCCGGCATCTACCACTTCGCGCTGCTGTTTGAAACGCGCGAGGAGCTGGCTCGCGCCGCCCTGCGGATATTGGCGACGCGGACCGCGATCGACGGTGCCTCCGACCACGGCACGCACGAGGCGATCTATCTGCCCGATCCGGACGGCATCGGCGTCGAGCTGGCGGCCGACCGGTCGCGCGAGCAGTGGCCGGTCGGCCTCTACGACGACTTCTTCGCCAACGGTCCAGCGCCGCTCGACGTCGGCGCACTGCTGGCGAGCATCGCCGGCGAAGCGCCGAGCGAGCTGGCCGGCGCCGGCCTCGCCGTCGGACACGTGCACCTGCACGTCGGCGCACTCGAGCCCGCCACCAGCTTCTACCACGACGGTCTCGGCTTCGCCGTGATGGCCGAGCTGCCGAGCGCCGTGTTCGTCTCCGCCGGCGGCTATCACCACCACGTCGCGTTCAACATCTGGCGCGGTCGCGACGCGCCGGCGGCCGCGCCTGACGCGATCGGTCTGCGCCACTGGACGTTGATCTTGGAGAGCGACGAGCAGGTCGCCGCGGTCCGCGCGCGCCTGACGGCGCTCGGCGCGACGGTTGAAGTTCAGCCGGACGGAGTCGTTGCCCGCGACCCCTCGAACATCGCGCTGCTTATCAGGAGCTGATGGGCGTGGCCTGCTCGGTGCAGGCGCTCGCTGTGCCGGGCGCAAACCGGGCGAAGACCACCGCGAGGGTCTGAACCTCCTCGGCGCTGAGGCGATCGAAGAAGCGCTCCTGTACGACGGCTATGTGCACGCCCTCGGCCTGGCCCAACAGCTCAGCGCCGGCCGGCGTCAGGTGGGCATTTGTCGCGCGGGCATCGGCCGGACAGGAGCGGCGCTCGATCAGCCCGCGGCCCTCGAGCGCGTCGACGATTCGCGACACGCGACTGAGGCTGAGGCCGGTCTGGCTCGCGAGCATCGACAGGCGCAGCCAGCGCTCCGGGGCAGCGGACAGACGACCGAGCAGCTCGAGCCCGCTGAGGGTGAGACCGGACGCGGCCTCGAGCCTGGCGTCGAGCTCGTGCGTCAGCTGCCGATGGGTCTGCAGCATGCCGAGCCAGGCGTCGGCGTAGGTTGGATCCCAATGCGCGGAGCCGTCGGGCGCAGTGATCGCGCAGCTTTCGGCTCTACTGGTGGTGGCGGTGTTGGAGGGTGTCTGTGCCATTAGTTGCTCTAGCAAGTATAGCGCTGGTGGCAGATATTGCTGGCAGTATCGGCGAGTGTGACGGTTTGTCAGGATCCACGTAGTACGGAGGTGACGACGTTTCAGGCAGCCGCTCTCGGGGAGCACGGCAGATGAACGCGACGCTCGCGTCGACGCCGCGCGCGCAAGGTAGCGGTGCGCAGTTCGAGGCGCTCTACCGCTCCTGCGCAGACGACCTCTACGCCTACGTTGCGTCGCTGCTGCGCGACCGCAGCGCCGCCGAGGACGTCACCGCGCTGGCCTTTGAGCGCGCCTACCGCCGGCGCGCGCTGTTCGATCTGCGCCGCGGCAGCGCCCGCGCCTGGCTGTTCGGGATCGCCCGCAACGCGGCGCTCGACGAGCTGCGCCGGCGGCAACGTGTCGGGCCGCTGGTCGGCGAGCTCGCCGACCAGAGCGCGCAAGCGGAGGACGACGACGAGTTCGCCGAACGTCGCCTGGTCGTGCGCGACGGGCTCGCAGCGCTCGACCCGCGCGAGCGGGAAGTGATCCTGCTCAAGTTCGTCGGACGGCTGTCAAACGCCGAGCTGGCGCGCGTGCTCGGCTGCAGCGAGTCGAACGCCGGAACGCGCCTGCATCGAGCGATCAAGCAACTACGGGAGGCCTGCCATGCCGCGCAATGAGCTGAGCCCGGCCGCGCAGGCCGAGCTGGAGGCGCTGGACGCGATCCTTGCCCGGACGCCGGTCGGCGAGGAGCACCTCGAACTGGCCGCACTGGTCGACTCGGTGCGCGGCGATGCGCCGCGAATCGATCCTGCTTTTGCGACGCAGCTCGAAGCGCGCGTCAGGGCTCGCTTTCGCCGGCCCTCGAGGCGCCGCGCACCCCGGATTGCCTGGCCCGCAGCGGCCGGATCGCTCGTTGCGCTGGCGCTGGGCGCGCTGGTCCTCGTGTCAAGCGGAGTGCTGAACGGCACGAAAACGCAACCTGACGAGCTCGTCCCGACGACGACCGTCGCACCGCGTTCGGCCTCGACCGGCGGTGCCTTCAAACCGGCCACCCGGTCGGCAGGCTCCGCGCTGCAGGCGAGCACGGGACCGCTGGCCGCGCTCGCCGCACCCGGCGCCGCAGGTGGTGGCGCGAGCCTCAATCCTGGTTCGCGCCTGGTCTCGCGGGCGTCATCGCTGACGCTCGTCGCGACGGCAGGGCGGATACAGACGGTCGCCAACGCGATCGTCGCGAGCACCGAGCACGCCGGCGGCATCGTCGAGAGCTCGAGCGTCACCGTTCGCGGCCTGGCGAGCCACGCCAGCTTCAAGCTGCGCGTCCCCTCGAGCAAGCTCGGAGGTCTGATCTCCTCGCTCTCGAGCCTCGCCGGGGTGCTCTCGCTCAACCAGGCGACGACCGACATCACCAACAGCTACAACCGGGCGCAGGCCAAGCTCGCCGCCGAGCGGGCCGAGCGCAGTGCGCTGATCAAGGCCCTCGCAGCCGCCACGACGCTCACGCAACAGCAGCGCATCGAGGCTGAGATCACGGCGCTTGACGGCAAGATCGCGCTCGCCACGGACCGCGTCCAGGCGCTGGCCGCCAAGGGCCACAACGCCACGGTGTCGGTCGACGTCCGGACCGCGGCGGCCGGCGCCAGCAGTGGTCGGTCGGGTCCGCTCGGCCGGGCGCTCGACGACTCGCTGGCGGTGCTCGATGTGGCACTGGTGATCGCGCTCGTGGCCTTCGCGATCTTCCTCCCGATTGCGCTCTGCGGCCTCGCCGTGTGGTGGAGCGCGGCGACGCTGCGCCAGCGTGCGCGCGAGCGGGCGTTCGCGGCGAGCGCAACGTGAGCGCTCCCGGGACCGCCTTCAGTCGGTGATCGGAACGTGGCCCGGCTGGCCGGTGACGCGCTCGAGCCAGGCGTTGATCGCCGGATAGGGCCCCAGGTCAAAGCCGCCCTCGCCGGCGACGTGCGTGTAGCTGTAGAGGGCGATGTCGGCGATCGAGTAGCGCCCGCCGACGAAATATGGCTGGCGCGCCAGGTGGCCCTCCATCGCATCGAGCGCGACGTAGCCGCCGGCGCGCCGCGCCTCGATCTCCGAAGCCGGCGGTGGGCTGTCCGAGACCGCTACCCAGAAGCGCACGACGGCGATGTAGGGCTCGTGGCTGTACTGCTCGAAGAACAGCCACTGCAGGACCTTTGCCCGCTCGTAGCTGTCGCTCGGTAGGTAGGGCGTGCCGTCGGCGAAGTACCAGATGATCGCGTTGGACTCGGCGAGCGGGCGGCCGTCGTCCAGCACCAGGGTCGGTACGCGCAGCCCCGGATTGAGCTCCCCGAGCAGCTCCTTGCGATTCGTGCGATCGACGACGCTGAGCTCGCGGCGCTCGTAGTCGAGCCCCAGCTGGGCGAGCAGCAGGCGGACCTTGTAGCAGTTGCCCGAGACCTGGGAGTTGTAGAGCAGCATCGCCGCCCAAGCCTACGCCAGCGTCACGCCGTCAGGTCCAGCGAAGCTCTCGGCAACGGTCGCCATGATCTGCGCCATCGCCTTCGCGGCCGGGGTCAGGCGCGAGCCTTCGGGCGTCGCCGCGATGACGTGGCGCACCGGGCTGTAGGGCGACAGCGCGCGGATCGCGATGTCATCGCGCGCGCTCGCCACCGCGAGCTTGGGAATCAGGGCGACGCCGACGCCAGCGGCGACGAGGCCCTGCACCGTCTGGTAGTCGTCACTCTCGAAGGAGACAATCGGATCAAAGCCGGCGGCGTGGCAGCAGCGCACGACGTGGCGCGCGCAGGGGCTCGACGAGGAGGTCTGGATCCAGGCCTCGGCGCGCAGGTCGGCGAGGCGCAGCGTGCGGCGGTTGGCCAACGGATGGTCGGCGGGGACGGCGAGGAACATCGGATCCTCGAACAGCGGCTGGCGGATCAGGTCGGTGACCAGCGATTCGCTGGTGCCCTCGAACTCGAACAGCAGCGCGAGGTCGAACTCGCCGGCGAAGAGCCGCGGCGCGATCTCCTCGGGCTCGCCCTCGGCGAGCGTCAGCTCGACCTCAGGATGCTGGGCGCGGAACATCGCGATCGCCAACGGCATCAGCGTCGCTCCGGCCGTGGGGAAGGACGCCATCCGCAGCTGGCCGCCGCGCAAGCCGGCGATCGCCTCCATCTCCGCCTCGGCCGCGGAGAGCCGTCCGAGGATGCCCTCGGCATGCGTCAGCAGCGCCTCGCCGGCGGTCGTCAGGCGCACGCCGCGCGGCAGCCGCTCGATCAGCGTCACGCCGGTTTCGGCCTCGAGCGCGGCGATCTGCTGCGAGACCGCCGACTGCGTGTAGGAAAGCGCTTCAGCCGCAGCCGAGAACGAACCGCTCTTGGCGACCTCGACGAAAACGTGTAGACGGTTCAGATGAAGCATTAGAAGGACTTATCGCTTAGATGAGGAAGATTACTTGAACTGATGGCCTTGCGGTGCCATCCTTGTCATGCCTCCAAAGAACTTGAGCAGTGAAAGGAATACCCATGTCAGCCAACATCATCATCTCCTTCGACGGTAGCGACAACGATCACGACGCGCTCGCGCTCGGCCGGATTCTCGGCGACGCCGGCGCCCAGGTATCGCTCGCCTACGTCCGCCACACACACGAGAGCGACGCGGCGCGCGAGCGTCAGGAACAAGCCGACGCCGAGGCCATCCTCGAGCGCGGCGCCCAGTGGCTCGCCCAGGACAATGTCGCACGTCACGTCGTCGTCGACGCTTCGACCGGCGAGGGCCTGCGTCGCCTGGCGGAGACTGAGAACGCCGACGTTCTCGTCTTTGGCTCGGATTGGCACACCACTCCCGGCCACGTGCAGCCCGGCCGTTCAGCGTTGCGCCTGATGGACGGTGGCCCCGTTGCGATCGCAATCGCCGCCGCCGGCCTGCGCGACCACAAGGACGCCGGCCTGAGCCACATCGCACTGCCCGGTGGCGAGGTTGATCCCGCCGCCCGTCAGACCGCAGAGGCTCTGACCGCCCGCGCCGGCACGCCGCTCGCGCTGCCGACCCAGGACAACGTCGACCTTCTGGTCGTCGGTTCGCGCCCCGGTGCACCCGAGGGCAGCGTCAGTCTCAGCGCCGCATCGGAGTACCTCGTCGAGACGACCAACGCCTCCGTGCTGGTGCTCGCCCGCGGCGTGGCGTTCGACGCCGAGCAGAAGACTGAAGTTCGGCACGACGCCGCGACGCGCCCTGCCACAGCCTGAACCAAGTCCACTTGGTTTCGCGACGCCGGCTTCGCGCTCAGTGCGCGAAGCTGGCGTCGTCTTCGTTTGAGGCTGGTAGCGGCGCCTGCAGCGCCTCGAGCCGCTGCGTGTGATCGCGCAGGTCGGCGAGGAACATGTCGGCCATGTCGTGGCTCATGCCGGCGCGCACGACGATCCGCAAGACCGACAGGTCCTGGCGCTTCTCCGGGAAGCTGTAGGCCGGGACCTGCCAACCACGCCCCCGCAAACTCGCCGATACGTCAAACACCGTGTAGTTGACGACCTCGGGGCGCAGCGTGAAGGCGAAGACCGGCAGCTCGCTGCCGTCGCTGATCAGCTCGTAGGGACCGATCTTCGCGATCTCCGCGGCTAGATATTGAGCGACGTCGGAGGAGCGTTGCTGGATCTTGCGATAGCCCTCGTGGCCGAGGCTCGCGAACATGTAGTACTGGGCGATCACCTCGCTGCCGGGGCGCGAGAAGTTGAGCGCGAACGTCGGCATGTGGCCGCCGAGGTAGTTGACGTCGAAGATCAGGTCCTTCGGTAGGGCCTCCGTGTCGCGCCACAGCGCCCAGCCGACGCCGGGATAGACGAGCCCGTACTTGTGGCCCGAGGCGTTGATCGACTGCACACGCTTGATGCGGAAATCCCACTCGAGCTTGGGCTGGATGAACGGCGCGATGAAGCCGCCCGAGGCGGCGTCGACGTGCAGCGGGATGTCGATGCCGCTGTCGCGTTCGAATTGGTCGAGTGCGGCTGCGATCTCCTTGACCGGCTCGTAGCTGCCGTCGAAGGTCGAGCCGAGCACGGCGGCGACACCGATCGTGTTCTCGTCGCAGTGCTTGACCGCCTGCTCGGCATCGAGGTGGTAGCGGTTGCCCTCCATCGGCACGAGGCGCGGCTCGACGTCCCAATAGCGGCAGAACTTCTCCCAGCAGACCTGGACGTTGGCGCCGGTGACGAGGTTAGGCCGGTCGGTCGGCTTACCGGCGGCGCGCATCCGCTCGCGCCAGCGCCACTTCAGGGCAAGCGCACCGAGCATCACCGCCTCGCTCGAGCCGGTCGTCGAACAGCCGGTGGCGCCGCCGTCATCGGGGGCGTGCCAGAGGTTGGCGATGATGTTGACGCAGCGCGCCTCGAGCTCCGCAGTCTGCGGGTACTCGTCCTTGTCGATCATGTTCTTGTCGGCCGTCTGGGCCATCAGCGTGGCGGCGTGGCTCGGCATCCAGGTCGTGACGAACGTTGCGAGGTTGAGGCGGGCGCTGCCGTCCAGCAGCAGCTCGTTTGTGATCGCCTCGTAGGCCAGCTCGCCGCCGAGGCCCGCCGCTGCCAGCTCGCCGCGTGGCAGCAGGTCCGGCTCGGTGATCTGCTTGGGAGCCTTGCGGGGGGCCCTCGTCTTGGTCAGGCTCATTTGTGCATCTCCTCGGCGTCGGCGGTTCAGCCGATCGTACGGTGCGGGCGGAGCATGTGCGTGTCGGTAGCGTGTAGCAGCAACCTGCCAGCCGGCCGAGAGGAGTGTCGAGATGGAGACCTGGGACGCGATTCGTTCGCGGCGCAACGTGCGCTCTTTCAGTGAGCAGCCGATCGAGGCCGAACAGCTCGACCGCATCCTCGAGGCGGCACGGCGCACGCCGTCAGCGCGTAACTGGCAGCCGTGGGACTTCATCGTGGTCACCGACCGCGACGAGCTGCGTGAGCTCGCGAAGGTGTGGACCTATGCGACGCACGTAGCGAGCTCGGCGGCGACGATCGCGCTCATCACACCGCTGCTGGACGACCCTCAGAAGCAGGCGATCGCGCAGTATGACCTCGGTCAGGCGACGATGAGCATCATGCTGGCGGCGGCGGATCTCGGTCTCGGTACCGGACACGCCGCGGTCGGCGATCAGGATCTCGCGCGGCGGCTGCTCGGATTCCCAGACGACCATGTCTGCGCCTACCTGATCGCTGCCGGCCACCCTGCCGACCGCCCACTCGCGCCGCTGACAAAGATCAACCGGCGGCCGTTTGACGAGGTCGTGCATCGAAGCCGCTGGTAGCTAGCCGCGGCCGCGCGCGAGCAGCGCTATGACTGCAGGTGCGGGCCGATCAGCGAGAGGTCGGCGGCGCTCAGTCGGTCGGTGGCCGAGGCCGCCTGATGCCAGAACGGATAGATCAGCGGCGGCCGGCTGACAGCTTCGAGCCGTGCGTGCTGATCTGGGGCAAGCTCGAGCGTGGCGGCAGCGAGGCAGTCCGCCAGCTGCTCCTCCGTGCGCGAGCCGACAATGACGCTGCTGACGCCCGGCCGCGCGAGCAGCCAGGCGAGCGCGACGCGCGCCGCGGAGACGCCCATTTGGTCGGCGATTGCGACCAGTTCATCGATCGTGTCGAAGAGCTTTTCCTCGTCGTAGACCGGTGGCTCGGTCCATTCGCCGGCGTGACGGGAGCCCGGTGGCGGCGGCTGCCCACGGCGGAACTTCCCCGACAGCAGTCCGCCGGCGAGCGGGCTCCAGATCAGCAGTCCGAGCCCCTGATCGATCGCCGAGGGAACGATCTCGTACTCCGCTGATCGCTCGTGCAGCGAGAGGTAAACCTGCTGGCTGACGAACGCCGGCAACCCCGTCTGCCTGGCGATCCCGAGCGCCTTCATCACCTGCCAGCCGCCAAAGTTCGAGCAACCGACGTAGCGGACCTTGCCGCTCGCGAGCAGATGATCGAGCGCGCCGAGGGTCTCCTCCAACGCCGTCTGGCCGTCCCATTCGTGCACCTGGTAGAGGTCGATGTGGTCCGTTTGCAGACGGCGCAGGCTGGCCTCGCAGGCCTCGATCAGATGCTGGCGCGAGAGACCGGCATCGTTGGGCCCGGGACCCATCGAGAAGCGCGCCTTGGTCGCCAGCACGACACGCTCGCGGCGTCCACTCAGCACCTTGCCGACGATCTCCTCCGCCGCGCCCGCCGAGTACATGTCGGCCGTGTCGACCGTGTTCACGCCGGCGTCCAGCGCCATGTCGAGCTGGCGCCGGGCGCCCTCGACATCGATCTGGCCGACGGGAGTGAACTGACCGCTGCCGCCGAACCCCATCGTCCCCAGGGTCAGCTGTGAGACGCGTAGGCCGGAGCGACCCAGCTGCCGGTATTCCATGCTCTGCCTCCTCGCGGTCGTGGACGTTCGCAGCCTAGCGATTCGGCTCGCGGCGCTAGCGGCGACCGAGCACGCGCTGCTCGAGCCAGTCGTTGGTGAAGGCGCCGCGCGGATCGGTGCGCGCCACCAGGGCGGCGAAGTCTTGCAGGCGCGGGTAGCGGGGTGCGATTGTGGCGGCGTCCGCCAGAAACAGCTTGCCCCAGTGCGGGCGCGCGTCGAGCGGCAGCAGGGCGGCCTCGACCTCGACGAGGACACGCTCGACCGCCTGCTGCTCCGGCTGCCAGGTGAAATGGATGGCGATCGTGTCCTGCTCGTATTGCGGGCTCATCCACAGCTCGTCGGCGGCAACCGTGCGGATCTCCGACACCTGAAGCAACGGCCGGATGCGCTCGCCCAGCGAGCGCAGCGCCGCGAGTGCGGCGATCGCATTGCGCCGCGGCACGAGGTACTCGGATTGGATCTCCTCGCCGTTGCTGGGCGTGAATCCCAAGCGGAAGTGCGGCAGGCGCTCAGACCACGGACCGGGCACGCCCAGCTGGGGCGTGCAGTTCAGCGGGCTGAGTCCGGCGATCACATGGCGCTCCACGGTCGCAGCGCTGGCACCAAAGAGCTCAGCAAGCAGCAGCTCGGGCGCCTCGCTCACGCGAGTCTTTACCCAGACGCGATTGTCCGGCTCGGCCCACAACGTCAACACGCTGACGCTGTAGCCGCTGGCGGCGATCGCGTCAAAGTGTTCGAGCAGCGCCTCCCAGCTGAGGCCTTCGAAGACGCGCTGGCGCACTTCGTAGGACGGCTCGATGTCGAGCGTGATGCGCGTCACTACGCCCAGCGCGCCGAGGCCGACGACCAGGCCGTTGAAGTCGGCGTCGCCTCTGGAGCTGGCGATGACCCCGCCGTCGGAGGTGACGAGCTCGAGCGCGGCGACCGCGGTTGCGAGATTCCCGTTGGCATCGCCCGACCCGTGCGTGGCGGTGGCGACCGCGCCGGCAACCGAGATGTGCGGCAGCGAGGCGAGGTTGGCCAGTGCCACCCCCTCGTCCGCCAGTGCCACGGCCAGCTCGCCGTAGCGCAGTCCCGCGCTGAGCGAGACCGTCGCCGACGCGTGGTCGACGACGACTTCCGCGGGCAGGCTCTCGAGCGTGATCAGCTCGGCAGAGTCAGCGATGTCCGTGAACGAGTGCCCCGAACCGAGCGCCCGCAGCCGCGGTGTGGTGGCGGCGACCTCCGCCACCTGTTCGAGCGTCGACGGTCGATGCACCTGCCGAGCGCGGTAGCGGTAGTTGCCGGCCCAGTTGGTGCGTGCCATGGCCCGGGACCCTAATCGCAACCGGGGTTGGCGGCCAGGCCAGGCGGGCAGCGGCGGCGCCGCGATCGCGCGCTCACCAGTCGTGCATCGTGCCGTCGCGGAGTCGGTTGACCGGCAGGTAGGCTGCCTCGTAGGGGTGCGCTTGTGCGACCGCGTCGTCGTAGTCGACGCCGAGGCCAGGGGCTTCGCCCGGGGCCAGCATGCCGTCGCTGAAGGTGTAGCCAGGGCGAAAGAGCTCGTGCGTTGCGGCGCTGTGGCGCATGTACTCCTGGATACCGAAATTGGGTATCGCGATACCGAGGTGGATCGCGGCGGCAAGACCGACCGGCGACACATCGGTCGGGCCGTGTACGCCGGACTTGATCTGGTAGATGGCGGCGTAGTCGAAGATCCGCCGCAGCGCCGTGATGCCACCGGCGTGGGTCACCGACGAGCGGACGTAGTCGATCAGCTGCTCTTCGAACAGTTCGCGGTAGTCCCAGATCGTGTTGAAGACCTCGCCAATCGCCAGCGGCGTCGTCGTCTGCTCGCGGACGCGTCGCAGCACGGCCTGATTCTCGGCGGGGGTCACGTCCTCGAGCCAGAAGAGGTCGTAGGGCTCGAGCGCCTTGCCGAGCCTGGCCGCCTGGATCGGGGTGAGGCGATGGTGGGCGTCGTGCAGCAGCGGGAGCTCGGGGCCGAACTCGTTGCGTACCTCTTCAAATACAGCAGGGATGTGACGCAGGTAGGCGCGGCTGTCCCAGGTTTCCTCGAGCGGAGCCGCGCCGCGGCGCGCGGGCTCGTAGTCGTAGCGGTGCTCGCCGTCTCCGACAGCCGCGTTCGTGCTCGAGGCGACGCCATAGAGCGAAGCGAGGCCGGGGACACCGGCCTGGACACGGACGGCGCGGTAGCCCTGGTCGAGGTGTGCGCGGATCGACTCATAGAGCTCGGGCAGCTCTTTGCCGCTGGCGTGGCCGTAGGCCAGCAGGCCGCTGCGACTCCTACCGCCGAGGAGCTGGTAGAGCGGCAGCCCGGCGACCTTGGCCTTGATGTCCCAGAGGGCGGTGTCGACCGCCGCGATGGCCGTCATCGTCACCGGTCCGCGGCGCCAGTACGCACCGCGGTAGAGGTACTGCCAGGTGTCCTCGATCTGGTGCGCATCCCGACCGATCAGCAGCGAGCACAGATGCTCGCTGAGGTAGGCGGCTACGGCGAGCTCGCGACCGTTCAGCGTGGCGTCGCCGAGCCCGACGAAGCCGTCGTCGGTCGTCAGCCGCAGGGTGACGAAGTTGCGGCCCGGGTTCGCGACGAGCACTTCGGCCTCGGCGATCTTCATTGCCGTGGCGCTCCTCGGAGTTCGGACCGGGATGGGAGCGGCGCGCACGCCATCACTCGGACCGATTCTCGCTGACGAACTCGTGCAGCGCGGTGATGATGACCGGGTCGTCGAGCAGCCGCGGCTCGATGAGCTCAACGAGTTCGCTGATCGCCTGCTGGCGCGGGCTGTGGCGAGCCTCATCAACGGCGGCCGCCTCGGTGTCGACGAGGTTGGCACCCCCGAGCACCAGCGCCACCCAGGTGCCGAGCGCGCGGATAGCGGCTCGGGCGTCGTAGCCGGCGTCGCGCTCGGCGAGCACGACCGGTGCGATGCGCACGCGGAGCTTGGCGACGTTGTCGGTCGCGATCTGGCGTAGCTGGTACTCGATGCGGGGGTTGGCGAACCGCTGGAGCAGCGCGCCGCGGTACGCCGGCACGTCGAGCTCCGCGGCGGGCAGGTGCCGCTCGGCGGCGTCCCAGTACTCGTTCACCCAGCGCAGGCAGGGCGGGTCCGCCAATGCTGCGGCGACCGTGTCATGCCCGCGGCGCAACCCGCTATAGGCCAGCAGGCTGTGGGCACCGTTTAGCAGCCACAGCTTGCGTCGCTCGAACGGTTCGATCGCAGCGACAAAGCGGGCGCCGGCGCTCTCCCAGGCAGGGCGCCCGGCCGGAAACTCGCCGCTGAGAACCCAATCTTTGAACGGCTCGGCGACGACCGGCGCACGGTCTGACCAGCCGGCGAGGGCGGCCGCCGTGTCGCAGTCCCCGGGCGTCGTCTTCGGCGTGATGCGGTCGACCGACGTCGACACGAACGACACCTGCGTATCGATCCAGCCGGCGAGGCCAGTATCGCTGCGCTCGGCCATGGCGCGCAGCCCTGTCCGAACGAACTCGCCGTTGTTCGGCACGTTGTCGCACGGCACGATCGCGATTGGACCGCCGTCGCCACGCCGGCGCGCCTCGAGTGCGAGCAGCAGCCGTCCGAGCGCCGACTGCGGGCGGTCGGTGTGCTCCTCGAGCAGGTTTGCCCGACGCGTCGCGACCTCGATCGAGCGCAGGTCGGCGGCCAGCAGCGAGTCGCCCGCGTTTGGCTGGCCACTCGGATCGAGGCGGTAGCCGGCTTCGGTCACGGTGAGCGTGACGAGCGCGGTCGAGGGCAATGCGAGCAGGTCGAGGAAGCGCTCGAGGTCCGCGCCGTCAACGGCCTCGACGATGCTTTCGATGACCGCCGCGCTGTCGCCTTCGGCCGCGCGCTCAATCAGCGTGAAAAGCCCATCCTGCGGGGCGAGCTGCAGCGCCGCTTCTCGGTTGCGGCCGGTGAACGCGGCAATCCCCCAGTCGCCGGCGTCCTGCGCGTTGTCCGTGAACCAGGCCTGATGCGCGCGGTGAAACGCGCCCAGGCCGATGTGCGCGATGCGAATCGGTGCGGTCTCGTGGCGGGCGCCACCGGCTTGCGCGAGTGCCGACCTGCTCAGCGGCGGCGCGAGACGAGAGTGCGACGTGGCACTCAAAGCTTGAAGACCTTGCGCGGAAGGGCGTCGACGAGGTCGGCGGAGATCCGCTCTGCCGCCGCGAGGTCCAGCCGGCCCTCGCTGACGAGGCGGGCGAGAAACGCCGCGTCGAGGCGACGCGACATGTCGTGGCGCGCGGGTATCGAGAGGAACGCGCGTGTGTCGTCGACGAACCCGGCGCCGCGATAGAAGCCGGCTGTCTCGGTGACCGCGGCGCGAAAGCGCAGGACGGAGTCCGGCGCGTCGAGGAACCACCAGGGCGCCCCGATGTACACGCTGGGGTAAAAGCCGGCGAGCGGCGCGATCTCGCGCGAGAACGCTCCTTCGTCGACGCTGAAAAGCACGAGATGGAAATCAGGGTTCGTGCCGAACCGCTCCAGCAGCGGCCGCAGACCCTCGACGTAGTTCGTCCGCAACGGAATGTCGGCACCGACGTCAGGACCAAAGCGACGGAAGGTCTCGCTGCTGTGATTGCGGTAGACACCGGGGTGTACGGTCATCACGAGGCCGTCCTCGACGCTCATCCGCGCCATCTCGAGCAGCATGTGCGCGGCGAACGTGGCGGCTTCGGTATCGTCGAGCTCGCCGCGGAGCCCGCGCTCGAACAGCGCCTTTGCGTCCGCCTGGCTCAGCTCGAGCGTGAGCGGCTGCAACACCCCGTGGTCGGCGGAGACCGCGCCGTGCTCGATGAAGTAGCGCCGCCGGCCGCCAAGGGCATCCACGTACCCGCGATAGCTCGACGCGACGCTGCCGTTCCACTCCGCAAGCCGGGCAACGCGATCGCTCCAGCCGTCGGCAAGCGGGTTGAGGTAGGCATCGGGGCGGAAGGTCGGAATGACGCGACCGGAGAAGCTCGGCTCGGCGGCGAGCGCGTCATGTTTCGCCAGATCGTCCATCGGGTCATCCGTCGTCGCTAGCACCTCGATGCCGAAGCGCTCAAACAGCGCGCGCGGTCGGAACTCGTCTGTCGCCAGCGCTGCCTGAATGACGTCGAACAGCTCGTCGGCAATCTCGCGACAGGGGTCCTGATCGATGCCAAAGAGCTCCACGAGCCCGGTCTGCAGCCAGTAGCCGGACGCCGTCCCGGCGAAGAGGTACCAGTACTCACAAAAGGTGCGCCACACCTCGCGCGCCGCCACGCTCGTCGCCTCCGGCGAACGGTCTTCTACGCCGAGTTGCGCCAAGGGGACTCCGGCCGCGTGGATCAGCCGCGTCACGTAGTGGTCGTGACGAATCAAGAGCTCGGCCGGATCAGGAAACGGCTGGTTGTCCAGCAGCAGCGCCGGATCTACGTGGCCGTGCGGAGAGACGATCGGCAGGTCGGCGACCAGCTCGTAGAGCCGGCGGGCAATCCGACGAGTGGCCGGATCAATCGGCAGCAGCCGGTCGGGATCGAGACGCACCTTATTTGAGCACGCGGTAGCGGATGTGGGTGACGCCGTCGGACTCGACGACGCGGGTGCAGTCCAATGCGAACCGGTGACCGTCGAGGTTGGCGAACAGGCGGATGCCGTCGCCGAGCAGCGCGGGCACGAGGTTGAGGTGGATCTCGTCGAGCAGGCCCGCCTTGAGGTACTGCTGGGCGACATCGGCGGCGCCAACCGCGATCGCCCGCTCGCCGGCAACGGCACGGGCCTGCTCCAGGGCGCTCTCGATGCCGTCGCTGACGAGTGTTCCTTCGGTTCCGGGTCCGACGTGCTGGTCCACAGAGCGGTGCGTTAGCAGGAAGAAAGGGGCACCGATCGGATGATGTCCGCCCCAACCGCCGGCGATATCGAAGGTGCGCCGGCCGGTGATGATCGCACCGCAGTCAACCATCTCCTCGACCACAGGACGGCTGCGCGCCGGCGGCCGGAAGCGGTCGTCGCCGCCAATGCGCTCGCTGCCCGCCGTCCACCAGTCAAAGAGCCTGCCACCGCCGTCACCCAGCGGATTGCCGGGGCCGTCGTTGCGGCCGGCGATGAAACCGTCCAGTGACAGCGTGAGCCCGACCACCACCTTGCCCATCGCATGCTCCAGTCCGGTCGATGTCGTCACCGAGGGCGCCGACCACGATACCGGTGCCCCTCTGGCCGCGGTCAGTCGCTGTCGTATTCGTCGTGGCGGCGCCGCCAGCCACGGGACTCGTTGCGACCGAATGGTGCGCGGTCGAGCCACTGGTACATGCCCCAGAGACCGTCCAATCCGCGCGCGTAGGCCGAGTAGGTGTGGTACACGACGCCATCCGCGAGCACAAACGCGCTCATGCCGGGGCCCTCGCGTGTATAGGTCGCAGAATCCGTTCCAGAGCGCGATGCGAACTCGGCGACCAGCGGACTCTGCCCAGCGGGCCGAAAGTCCACGTCGCGGTAGTTGTACTCAGTGGCTCCTGACCGCCACTCCTCCTCGGTGTGCGTCACGTGGAAGTCGTGGTTGAAGTCGCTTTCGAACGAGGACGCCCAGGGGAAGCTCCAACCCATGCGCTGTTTGTAAGCCTGCAGCTTGGTGAGCGGAGCTCGCGACACCGCATAGAACGCGACGTCGTGATTGGTGAGGTGGACGACGGAGCCGTCAAAGCCGTCCGCGATCGCCGAACAGGACGGGCACCCCGCCGTGTAGTCGGGTCCGAACATGAAGTGGTAGATGAGGAGCTGCGAACGACGCCCGAAGAGCTCGGCGAGCGAAGCCGTGCCCTCGTCGGTGTCGAAGCGGTACTCCTTCTCGACTGGAACCCAGGGCAGCTCCTGCCGTCGCCGTGCCAGTTCATCGCCACGCCGTGTCAGCTCCTTCTCGGCCTCGAGTAACTCCAGTCGGGCCGCAAGCCACTCTTCAGGCGTTCCCGTCTTGTGATCGGTCATGGGTCTCTCCTCGCGTCGGGGACCGGGGCCAGTCGGTGGCGTGAGCCACCTAGGTGCACCGGCCTGAGGTCGCCGGGGATGGCCCTGCCATGGCGAGACCCAGACTCGAACTGGGGACACCACGATTTTCAGTCGTGTGCTCTACCAACTGAGCTATCTCGCCGAACGGCCGCCGATGCTACCGGCTCGGGGATGGGACTCGGAAGGTGGCCCGGCTAGCTAGGCGCAGCTGCGCTGGTCAGCCAGTTGGCGCGCGGGTCCGGCAACGGCGTGAGCCGTGCCTCGATCTGAGCGCGACGGGGCTCGAGCCACGGCGGCAGCACGACCTGGCGGCCGAGCTCACTGACCGCGACGTCGTGGGCGAAGCCTGGGCCGTCGTCGGCGATCTCATAGAGGACTCCGCCGGGCTCGCGGAAGTAGATCGAGTGGAAGAAGTGGCGATCGACGATCGGCGTGCTTGGCACACCGGCGGCGAGCACACGCTCGTGCCACCGCGGGTGCTCGGCGACGGTCGTACCCCAAGCGACGTGATGGATCGAGCCGGCACCCTGCACGCCGCGCTCCTCCGGCGCGGGATCAAAGGTGATCGTGCCGCCGCGCTGCGAGCCGCGGAGCTCGAGCGTGTGCCCGTCGAGCGGCCTGGCAGCAAGGACATCGAGCAGCAGCGCTTGGCTTGCGTCCTCGCGCCGGCTGTAGACCCGCACGCCGGCGAAACCGAGTACGGCGTGCTCGGGAGGAATCTCGGGATGAACGGCGCGCAACGGCGCGTCGGCGACATCCTGCACGAGGAGCTCGTGCTCGAGACCCTCCGGATCGGCAAACCGCACGACGTCCGCCTCGACCGTGTGCTCCAGCTCCAGCGCGGAGAGCCGCTCAGCCCAGAAGGCGACCGACGCGGCCGACCCGACGCGCCAGCTGACGCGATAGGCCATGCCCGCACCCGGCCGGCCGCGCCGCGTGCCGGGGTACTCGAAAAACGTCAGGTCGGCGCCGGGCGATCCCTGCTCGTCGGCGTAGAACAGGTGGTAGACCGTCGGGTCGTCCTGATTGACGGTCTTCGTGACGAGGCGCAGGCCCAACACGCGCGTGTAAAAGTCGACATTGCGCGGTGCGTCACCGGTGATCGCGGTGATGTGGTTGATCCCCTCGAGGCACAGGTCTTGGAGGCTCACCAAACGCCCCTTTCGCTGAGTGGTTACTCCGCAGACACCTATATCACGCTAAAACGGGATCACGGCCTGTCGCTCAGCAGGCCGAACCACTGCCGTCCGAGCCGAGCGGCCCTGCGGCTGAGGGCGACTGCGATGACGTCCCCGATCAGGCCTCCCGCCGCGCCTGCCCCGCCCCCGTACTCCGCGGCCAAATCGCTTGCTGAGCCAAGCTCGGCAATCCCGCGTCGAGCGCCGAACGCCAACGCGTAAGGCTCGCCGTTCACCTCGAAGGTGATGTAGGAGCCCATTCCGTACCAGGGCCTCCGAAGCGCGGTGATCGCAGTCCGCTCGATTTCCCATTGGATCGACCCCGACGCCGTGAAGGAGAGCTTGTCGTCGCTCAGCGCCAAGACGCCGCGCGTGCCGTACGCGCCCTTGCCGTAGAAGCGCCGGCTCCGCCTCACGGTGGCCGGCGACGCAAGCCGCACCTCGGCGACGTCAGGCTCCGGCTCCAGGGCTTCCTGCAACGGAAAGTGGCAGGCGGCGACGTGGCCCGATCCGAACGAGCGCAGCCGTGGCTCCCGCTCGGCGCAGAGGTCCTGGGCGCGCGGGCAGCGTGTGCGGAAGCGGCAGCCCGATGGCGGGTTGCGGGGGCTCGGCAGTTCGCCGCGAATCGCCACGTCCGCGCGCTTGACCGCCGGATCGGGGACCGGGATCGTCTTGATCAGCGCCTCGGTGTAGGGGTGCGCCGGCCGGCGGTAGATGTCGTCGCCCGACCCAAGCTCGACCAGCTTGCCGAGATACATGACGCCGATCCGGTCGGCGAGGTACTTGACGACGGCCAGGTCGTGCGAGATCACCACGGACGCCGTGCCACGCTCCACCTGAAGGCGGCGCATCAGGTTGAGGATCTGCGAGCGGATCGAGACGTCCAGTGCGCTGACGGGCTCGTCGGCGACGATCACCTTTGGATCGAGCATCAGCGTGCGGGCGAGACCGATGCGCTGACGCTGGCCACCGGAGAACTCGTGCGGGTAGCGCTCGAGCGAGTTCAGCGGCAGCCCGACCTCGCGCAAGACGGTCGTGATCCGCTCATCCTGCTCCTCGTGCGAGCCGATCTTTTGGATCTCCAACGGCTCGCGCAGGATCGCCTGCACTCGCATCCGCGGATCGAGCGAGGCATAGGGGTCCTGGAACATCATCTGCAGGTCGCGCCGAGCGCGGCGCAGCGCGCGACCCTTCAACGAAAACACCTGCTTGCCGTCGAGCTCGACGGTGCCGGCATCCGCCTTCTCTCCGCCGACGATCAGCTTGCCCAGCGTCGTTTTGCCGCAGCCGGACTCACCGACGAGGCCGAGCGTCTCGCCGACATCGACGTGGAGTGTGATGCCCGAGACGGCCTTGACCGAGTCGATCTTGCGCTGCAGGATGATCCCAGCGGTCACCGGATATTCGCGCACGACGTCCGTCAATTCGAGCAGGTGGCGGCCATTGGCCGCGGCGGCGAATGAGCTGTGGGCGCGCTCCGCTGGGACGATCGTCGGTAGGCACTCGATTGGGCCGTCAACCGGGTGCCAGCAGGCAAAGAGGTGACCGTCGGCGCCAACGAGCCGCGGCTCCTGCTCACGGCACTGCTCCGTGGCGCGCGAGCAGCGCGCGGCGAAGCGACAGCCGGTGGGTGGCGGCGCAAGATCCGGCGGCAGCCCGGGAATCGTGTAGAGCGCCTTGCTGCGGTCCTGATCGAGGCGCGGTATCGAGCCGAGCAGCGCCTGCGTGTAGGGATGGCGCATCCCGCTGAAGAGCCGCTCGGTCGGTGCCGTCTCGACGATCCGGCCGGCGTACATGACGTTGATTCGGTCGGTGCGCCCCGCCACGACACCCATGTCATGCGTGATCAGCAGCGTCGCCATACCCAGACGCTGCTCGAGATCATCGAGCAAGGCGAGGATCTGAGCCTGGATCGTGACGTCGAGGGCAGTCGTTGGCTCATCGGCGACCAGGACCTTTGGCTCGCAGGCCAGCGCGATCGCGATCATCACGCGCTGGCGCAGCCCGCCGGAGAGCTGGTGTGGATAGTCGCCGAGGCGCTCGCGCGGGTGCGGTAGGCCGACCAGGTCGAGGACCTCGAGCGCGCGGTCGCGCGCCTCCCGCTTGGATGCGCCACGGTGGCGGCGCACCGGTTCCGCGACCTGGGCGCCGATCGGCATCGTCGGGTTCAGCGAAGACTGGGAGTCCTGGAAGATCATCGCTATCTCGTTGCCCCGGATTGCGCGAAGGTCGCGCTCCGGCAGACCCACGAGCTCCCGACCGCTGAGCTTGATCGAGCCTTCGACGATGTGGCCGCCGTGCGGCAGCAGGTTGAGCAGGGACAGGCCGGTCATCGACTTGCCACAGCCGGACTCGCCGACCAGCCCGAGCGTCTCGCCGGCTCCGATCTCGAAGCTGACGTCGCCGACCGCCTGCACGACCGAGCGCGTCAAGTTGATGTGCGTCGAGAGGCTGTTGACCTCGAGAGCGCTCGCGGTTGCCGGTGCGCTCATCGCCTGCGCAGCCTTACGTCAAAGGCGTCGCGTAGTGCGTCGCCAACCAGGTTGCACGCCATGACGACGAGGACGAGGCAGGCGCCCACCGGGTAGACAAGCCACCAGTAGCCGCTCGAGACCGCGGTCTGCGCATTGCCGATCATGTCCCCCCATGAGGCGGTCGGATAGGCAAGGCCGAAACCGAGAAAGCCCAGGTAGGCGATCAACAAGATCGCGTCTGCGATCAGGAACGTGATGTTCACGATCACGACCGAGAGCGCGTTCGGGATCAGATGGCGCAGGATCAGCCGACGTTGCGTTCCACCCATGATTCGAGCTGCGGTAACGAAGTCGCGTACCCGAAGCGTGAGCACCTCGCCGCGCACTAGACGCGACGGAGCCTGCCATGAGAAGAGACCGATGATCAGGCTCTGCGAGATGACCGTCGCGTGATAGCGCGTCGCGAGGATCAGCACGATGAACAGAAGCGGGATAGAGAGCAGGACGTCGACGAAGCGCATCAGCACCGCGTCGACGACGCCGCCCACCAGGCCGGCCACCGCGCCGTAGAGCGTTCCGATCACTGTTGCCATGAAGGCCGCAAAGAAGCCGATCTCGAGCGCCGTCTGCCCGCCGACCATGAGGCGGCCGAACTCGTCGAAGCCGTTGTCGTCGGTGCCGAGGAGGTGGCTCCCGCTCGGCGCCGTGTCGCTGAGCAGGGGGTTGGTCAGCGACTGGTTTGTGTGGTAGATCAGCGGCCCGACGAAGGAGAAGAGGATGAAGAAGACGATGATCCCGAGACCGACGACGGCGAGGCGGTTGCTGAAGAACTCGCGCGCGGCGAGGCGCCAGCCGCTCGCGATGAGCGCTACTTCGCCTCCTTCGGGGGCAGTTGTCGGGATGTTCGGCGAGCCGAACGGCGGTACGCCCTCCATCATCTCCTGGGCGCCCGGCTCAACCAAGGCGGATACGCGGATCGGCCGCTGCTACGGCGATGTCTGCGACCAGGTTCCCGGTGACTGTCAGCACTCCACCGATCAGCGTGTAGGCCAGCAAGACGGGGTAGTCGAGGTTCTGCAGGGCGTTGTAGAAGAGCAGCCCGAGCCCGGGATAGTTGTAGAGCGTCTCAGTGATGATGTTGCCGGCGAGCAGCCCCGGTATCGCGAGCCCGACGAGCGTGATCATCGGCAGGCACGCGTTGCGGACAAGATGGCGCGCGAGCACGACACGCTCGGATAGACCCTTGGCGCGCGCAAGGCGGATGTAGTCCTGGGCGAGGGCATCCAGCGCCGATGAGCGCATATAGCGGCTGAAGCCGGCAACGGTGAGCGCGGCAAGCGTCACGATCGGCAGGGTGAGCTGGGCTGGGTGCGTGAATGAGGCCCACACGCTCGTGACGTTCGAGCTCACGAGCGCCGGAAAGATGTGCAGGTCGAGCGCGAAGAACTGGATCAGGATGAGGCCGAGGAAAAAGGCAGGCATCGAGTAGAGCGTGAATGCGATCGCGGTGGCCGCGTAGTCGCCGACGCTGTTGCGCCTGACCGCCTGCGCGATCCCGAGCGGCAGCGCGATGATCAGAGCGAGTACCAATGCGCTCCCCGAGAGGTACGCCGTGCGACCCGCGTTCTCGTCCAACAGCGCGGCGACGCTCTGCCCTTGCTTGTACGAGTAGCCGAACTTGAGCTGGACCGCGTTCCAGACGTAGTTTCCGATCTGAACGATCAGCGGCTTATCGAAGCCGTGAACCCGATTCCAGTCGGCGACGGCTTTCGGATTGGCGTGGGTCCCGAGCGCTGCATAGACCGGGCTGCCGCCGGCGAAGTTGAGCAGCCCATACGACACGGCTGCGACGCCGATCGCGATGATCACGGCAGCGACGCAGCGACGGACGATGTAGCCGGTCACGCTGCGAGCTTCGCGGTCGTTGCTCGGCGCGCCCGCCGCTGGCTGCGAGGCCTGCGACGGGCGCGCGTTGAGCTACTCACGAGAGCGGCACTCCTAGCTGCCTACTTCTTCACGTACCAGTACTCCGGGAACGCCTGGTACTGCGTCAGGGCAAACCACGACGCGGCGGTCCCGCCGATCTTGTTGCTGACGGCGTAGACCAGGTCGGGGTTGGGTATGAACAGCGCCGGGAGCGTCTGAGCAACGTACGACGCCTCCTGCGTGACAGCTGACGCGCTCGTGCCGTAGACCGAGTTGTGGATCAGCTGGTTCATGGTCGCGTTGTCGAAGTCGCCCTGGTTGTAGGTACCACCGGTGTTGAACAGCGCGTTCGTCGTCGGCCAGTAGTCGTCGGTGAAGCCGCCGAAGAACACGACGCCCCAGTCGTTCGTGTACTTCGCGCCGGCCGGGTTTGCGTCGTTGTAGTTGCCGATCAGGAAATTGAACGCCTTCGCGCTCAGGCTGATGTTGATCCCGGCGGCAGCCTTTGCCTCCGATGCGAAGGCCTCGGAGATCACCGACTCGAATGCCTGCGACGCCGGGTTGAGGTACGCCCAAGAGAACTTGAACGGCGTCCCCTTCGGTATCCCCGCGCCGCATTCGCCGGCCCCAGCGCCGGGCTTGGCGCACGTCGTCTGGCCGCCCGGCACGACGTCCCAGCCGTGGCTCTTGAGCAGCGCCACCGCCGCCGAGGGGCTGTATGGGTATGGCGGGGTGATTGAGTCCTGCGGCGTGAACGGCGTTGGCGGCACTGACGGCACCGGGCCGTAGGCCGCGCCGGCAGCGCCCTTGAAGACGCCCGTGACGTAGGCAGGCTCGTCCTCGAGGTGTGCGAGCGCCGCCCGCACATAAGGCTGCGCGATGATCGAGTTGAAGTGGTCCGTCGCGTCCTTGAAGTTGAAGATCGCGTCTGTCAACGAGAGGTCCGGATAGCCGTAGACCGAGTAGCCGGCCGCCTTGAGCGACGGAACCTGCGGGATGATGGTCGCCGGGTCGAAGTTTGTCGAGATATCGAGCGCGCCCGTCTTCAGCGCGTTGATCATCGCCGTCTGGCTCGTGTAGGTAACGCCGTCCAGCGCGCTGTAGGCCGGCTTCGGCGAGCCGCCGAAGTCGGGGTTGCGCGTCGAGGTCCACGAGCTGTTGGACGGGTTGAACGTCTTCAGGATGAACGGCCCGTCCGCGATCTTCCACAGCGGGCTGGTGCCGAACGAGGAGATCGAGCTGCCGAGCTTCTCGAGATAGTCGTAGATCTTCTTCGCGTTGGCCGGCTTTGTGTAGTCGAGGTGCGGACCGCCAGCTGACGCGATGTTCCACGCGGTGCTCGGCAGCGGTGTGACCCCGGTCTCGCTCTCGAGCTCATCGTTGAGGAAGAAGGCCGGGTTCAGCGCCTTGGCCAGATGGATCACGACTGTGTACTTGCTCGACGCCGAGATGCTCTTGATGTTCGACGGGAAGAGGCCGGGGGTAAACGACGAGAGGTTCGCCGGGGTCTCCTTGACGGCCGCCTCCATCAGGTCGATGTCGAAGACGAGGTCGTTGGCGTCGACCGGCTGCCCGTTCGACCACTTGTAGTTGGTGTTCAGCGGGATCGTGACGGTCTTGTTCCCGTCGCTGAAGGTCGGCTTCTTGCCGACGCTCACCGCGTAGTCGATCTCCTGGCTTTGGCCGTCGGGGCCGTTGTAAAGAGGCACCCAGAAGTTGTATTGGAACTCGAAGGTCGTGAAGACGGAGTCCTGCGCGTCCGTCGTGATCGGGAAGACCGTCAGCGGCGTCATGCCCGTGAGGAAGCCGAACGTGATCGTGCCACCCGTGGTCGGGGTTCCGGCGGTCGGGAGCGAGCCGTAAAGGCCCGAAATGGAACCGGACGTGGAGGCGCTGCTGGTACTCGTCCCGGCGACGCCGAGGATCAGTGCAAGCGCTCCGAGGCCTGCTCCGCCGACACGCGCGACCCTGCGGAACATTCCCTTTAACGCGTTGACGCGACGACTTCCCACCATCACGACCTCCAGTCCGACATTGGACATCAGCACCCCAACCGCAACCAGCGTACTCCCCGCCGCCGCTTCACGCGCCAATGGACTGAAACCAAGGCCTTAACGCCGACGATCGCATCACTGCCATCACGTTCTGCACCTCGCCGCCGGCACCTGCTTGGTGATTGGCCGCAGCCGCTCGGCGAACGCGTGGATCTCGCCCTCGACGCGGGCGCTGTTGCACCAAGAGTCGCTGGGCTGGCGCCACCTCGCTAGATCAGCGATCGCGCCGCCTGGGACGATCGTCGATCTGGGTGCGATACTCGGGCCGTGCCGGACCGCGCCTCGTTCACCTCCCCGCTCGCGGAAGAGCTCGCCGCGCCGCTGCTCGAGCGCTTCTGCCGCTACGTCAAGATCGACACACAGTCGTCCCGTGACCCGAACGGTTCGCCAAGCACTCCGGGGCAACTTGTGCTCGGCCGGCTGCTCGTCGACGAGCTGCACGCCAGCGGGCTGGTGGACGCCGCGCTCGATGACAACGGCTACGTCACCGCCTCCTTGCAGACGACGATGGACGCCAGCGAGGAGGCCGCCACGGTTGGCTTGCTCGCGCATCTCGACACCAGTCCGGATGCCCCGGGAGCCGGCGTCGAGCCGATCGTCCATCGTGCTTACGCCGGTGGGATCATCGAGCTTCCGCGGGGCGACACCCGGCTCGACCCGAGCTCGATGCCCGAACTCGCGAGCAAGGTCGGGCACGACCTGGTCAGCTCCAGTGGCGACACGTTGCTCGGTGCCGACGACAAGGCGGGGGTCGCCGCTGTCATGAGCGCCATCGCCTACCTCGCCGCGCACCCCGAGCTGCGCCGGCCGCAGCTGCGCATTGCGTTCACGCCGGACGAGGAGATCGGCGGTGGTGCGGCGCTGCTGGATATCGCTCGATTTGGCGCGTCGTGCGCGTACACGATCGATGGCTCCGAGCTGGGTGAACTCCAGGACGAGACGTTCTCGGCGGTGGAGGCGATTATCACGATCACCGGCGTTGACGTGCACCCCGGGCAGGCGAAAGGCAAAATGGTCAACGCGCTCCGGCTCGCAGCGCGCATGCTTGCCGCACTGCCGTCCGATGCGCTGGCGCCCGAGGTCACGGCCGGTCGCGAGGGCTTTATCCACCCGTATTCGCTGACCGGCTCGCCGGCGCAGGCCCAGCTTCGCGTGATCGTGCGCGACTTCGACGACGACCTGCTCGCGAGCCACGTGGCGCTGCTCGAACGGACGGCGCACGAGGTCGTCGATAGCGAGCCGCGAGCGAAGCTCGCGATCGACCTGCACGAGCAGTACCGCAACATGCGCCGCTACATCGAACCGACGCCACGCATCATGGACGCCGCCGCAGAGGCGATCCGCGCCGAGGGTATCGAGCCGCTACGGCGGCCAATCCGCGGCGGCACCGATGGATCGCGCCTCAGCGAACGTGGCCTGCCAACGCCAAACATCTTCAACGGCGGTCACGAGTACCACTCGGTCCGCGAGTGGGTGTCGCTCCAGGACATGGCAGCCGCCGCTGCTACCCTTGTCCGCCTCGCGGAGATCTGGGCCACACCGCCCGCAGCGCCCCAGTGAGCCTCAGACCTGCGCGCTGGACTCACTAAGCGAGGGGGAATGTCGGTGCCGCGATCCCAGTGCTGTGGTGATCACGGCCGCCTGCTCCGCGTCGCTCATCGTCGAAAACAGCGGCAGGCTCACCACGCCGCCCGCGAGCTCCTCGGCCGTGGGCAGTGGCACCGGCGTCTTCACGATCCGGCGCCAAGCGGGAGCTTTGTTGAGCGCCGGTGAATAGTGCACGCCGGTCGCGACGCCAGCGTCTCGGAGTCTCCGGCGAAATGAGTCGCGCTCCGCTACCGCGACGACATAGAGATGGAGGGCGTGTCCGCGGCCCGGGTGACGCGGCAGAGGCCTGACTGCGGTGTCGCGGAAAGCTTCGTCGTAGCGGCCAGCGAGCGCCTCTCGGCGTTGCCGGTCGACGTCGAGCCGCCCGAGCCGGCCGCGCAGGAACGCGGCCTGCAGCTCGTCCATTCTGCTGTTGACGCCGGGCTCGTTTACCCCGCATGTCCGCAGCCCATGCGCCCGCGCCGCGAGCGCGGAATCGTCCGTCGCGATCGCCCCGGCGTCACCGAGCGCGGCGAGTTGCTTTGTCGGATAGAAGCTGAACGCGGCGATCGTCCCGAAGCCCCCCGCCGGTCGCCCATCGAGTGTTGCGCCAAGCGCGTGGGCGCAGTCCTCGACCACCAGCAGGTTTCGTTCGCGCGCGAGGTCGCACAGGGCCGGCATGTCCGCGCAGTGGCCATAGAGATGGACCGGTAGCAATGCCCGCGTGGCAGGCGAGATCGCGTCGGCTGCGGACGCGACAGACATCGCGCCGGTCGAGTCAGCGTCGCAGAGCACGGGGATCGCGCCCGCACGGGCGATCGCCGCGATCGTGGGGACGCAGGTATTGGCTTGGGTTACAACCTCATCTCCGGCACCGATGCCGAGGGCGCGCAGCGAGATCTCGATCGCATCGGTGCCAGTCGCGACCGCGACGACATGGGGCGTGCGGCAGGTGACGGCGAATTCGGCCTCAAATGCTCGTGTCTCTTCGTCGAGCACAAACCGTCCTCGGTGCACGACCCGCTCGAGCGCCAGCTTGAGCTCGCCCAGCTCGGCCTGCGCTTCGCGCCCAGGGTCGGCGAACGGCACAGGCAACAGGCTCATTTGCCTGGCGCCGATTAGGGTGAGTCCAGAGGCGGCGGTGGTTGCGCCGATGAAGCAGCTCCCAACCGCGACCCGTTGGCGCCCCGAGGAAGACGCGTGATCGCCGGGAGGGGAGTGCGAGCAGCCGTCATGAACCTGGAGTAGTCGCGCTCATACTCGTCTTCCTCGTAGACGCCAGACGCCAGGACCAGACACACAGCACCGGCCGAGAACCCATCGAGCTCCTTCCAAACACCGGGGTCTACCAAAAATCCACGGGACGGATCATCGAGATGGTTCGTGTCGTGATCGGTGCCGTTGTCGCAATGCACGTTGAACTCGCCCGCGACTGCCACGACAAGCTCCTGAACTTTGCGATGCGCGTGTCTCCCGCGGTGCGCGTCGCCCGGAATGCCGTAAATCCAGTAAACCCGCTCGATCAGGAACGGCGCCTGACGATTGCCTTCAGCGAAGCAGAGGATGCCGCGGCCGTCTGCGGCCGTTGGCATATCGACCATACGCCAACCGGGGTAGGTGACTGCCGGCGCGGCAGCAATCCTTCCGGCCTCCCCCGGACCAGGTGGAGTAAGCAGCTCAGCCATTCAGAAACCCCCCGGTATCGCGGACGCAGCTCGAGTGCGATCGCAGGAGTTCATTCTGGCGGAGGCAGCGGCGGACCCCCGTTAGGTAGGCCCCACAACGTCGAGGGGTAGTAGTCGACGTTGATCTCACGGATCATCTTCATCCTCACGCCGCTACGGAGCATGCGCTGAGCAAGACCCCAGTCGTAAGGAAGGTCGAACAGCCAGTCGGTGAGCTCGAGCTCGAATATCTCTGCAAGACCGGCGTGGTAGAGGGCTGACTGGAGACCAAACTGGGAATGCTCCGGCGGGAAGCGACCGAGCACCTGTGTGGCGCCGTCGGGGTCACGCCGCTCCATGGTCCCGTAGACAAATTCCAGGCGCTCATCCTGGGCTAAACGGAGGAGACGCTCGATGTGCTCGGGGCGAAACGCGTCGTCATCATCCAATGGCGCAATCCAGCGCCCGCGCGCGAGACGCACGGCCTCGTTGTAGGGCGGGACACCGGCCACATACCACTGCGATAGCGGGTCGGCGGGATAGGGCCCACGGTAGAGCAGGCTGCTGTAGCGCAGACGAGCGTCACCGAAGCTCTCGACCGCTGCCCGGGCCTCATCGGGTGCGTCGTCGCCGACCACGACAATCTCGAAGTTCTGGTAGGTCTGGGCAAGAACCGAGGGAATCGCACGCTCGCGCAGGAGCCTCTGGTTCTCGAACGTCGGGATCACGACGGACACCAGCGGTTCGGGCTCAACAAAAGACGCGGCGTAGCGCTCCTCAGCCCGCAAAGCGCTGAGCCGCTCGCGCTGCCACGGCTCGCGATCGCAAATCGCGCGCAGTATCTCGCGGGTACGCGCCATCTCGCGCTGATGCACATTCGTCGTCTCCTCGACCTGCAGCTGGAGCGCCTGCAGCTGGCGCGATAACCGCTCGGTGGCGTCATCCACATGCTGACGCGTCTCGCCCACCGCGCTGGAGATCGAGCGCAGTCGATCGCGAAGCGCGGCCACAGGAGGAGGAAGCAGTCGAGGCAAACGTGTAGCGGGGCCCTGTCCCCGACACCCCGTCGGGAGCCCAGGCATTGGGCGGGTCCCGGACCTACAGACTAGCTGACGCGCGTGCGGCTCACAGCTCGATGCTGGCGCTCGTTGTTACGGTTTGATCATCTGGAAGCCTGAAGTACTCGACCGGGTTTGCGGCGTTGCGGGACATCGTGACGAACAGCCTCTTCCTCAAGCTGCTCATTCCCGGGGCGTCGGTGGGCACGATCGTGACCCGCGAGAGGAAATAGGTGGCCCGCTCGACGTCGAGCGGGCCCTCGATGAGGCGCTGCTCGACTGCCATACGTAGAGCGGCGGGGACGTCGGGCTCGTCCAGGAAGCCGAAACGTACCGTCACGCCGGTGATCGAATCGACGGGGAGGTCGAGCGGATCTCCGGTTGCGCCGCTGAACATGATCCTTGGCTCGACGCGCAGGCGTTCGGCGTCGGGGACGTGCGCCACCTGCTCGATCTGGACCGAGACGATGATCACCTGTGCGGGCAAAACATGGTTGCGCTCCACGTTGGCGCGCAGCGCCAGGGGCGTGCTCCGCAGGCTCCGGTTGAGGTACACGCCAACGCCAGGCACCTGCGAGACTGCGAAGTCCTGCGTCTCGAGATGCTCGATGAAATCGCGTAATGGCCCCTCCGCGGCGCGGCGGTTGGCGGTGACGATCTGCCGGCCCTTGTGCCACGTCATCAGGAGAGTGAAGAAGGTCACGGCGATCGCCAGCGGCAACCAGCCACCGTGCACGACCTTGGTGAGATTGGCGGCAAAGAACGCAACCTCGACGGTGAGGAACACGATGGCGCCGAGCGCGATCAGCCAGCGCGACTTGTGCCAGAGCAGCCGGGCGACCGCGAGGAAAAGGATTGTGTTGAGAACGAAGGTGCCGGTCACCGCAACGCCGTAGGCGGAGGCCAGGGCGGTCGCGGAGCCGAATCCGATCACGATCGCGAGGACGGTCACGAACATGCTCGCGTTGACCGCCGGCACATATATCTGCCCGAGCTCGCGATCTGAGGTATGGCGGATTGTCAGCCGCGGCAGGAAGCCGAGCTGCACGGCCTGTTGCGTCACGCTGAACGCGCCGGAGATCACCGCCTGGGAGGCGATCACCGTCGCCGCCGTGGCGAGCAGCACCATTGGCAGCTGTGCCCATCCGGGCAACAACAGAAAGAAGGGGTTCGCTATCGACTTGGGCGAGCGCAGGATCAGCGATCCCTGGGCCAAGTAGTTGAGCGTCAGCGTGGGAAAGACAATCCAGAACCACGCGCGACGGATCGGGCGCCGGCCGAAGTGGCCCATGTCAGCGTAGAGTGCCTCTGCTCCGGTGACGGCGAGGACGACCGAGGCAAGCGCGATGAACGCGACGGCGCCGTGGTCGAGGAAGAACCGCGCCCCGTAGGCCGGCGAAAGAGCCCTCAGGGTCCCCGGGTGATGGGCAACCTCGATGATCCCGACAAGGCCGAGCACGCCGAACCAGAGGACCATCACCGGCCCGAAAAGATTGCCGACGACCTTCGTTCCAAAGCGTTGGATCGCGAAGAGCAGAGTGAGCACCACGACGCTGATCGGAAGCACCAGCGAGCCAAGGCTCGGCACCGCAACCTTTAGGCCCGCTACCGCGGACAGCACCGAGATCGCCGGCGTAATCACCCCGTCGCCGTAGAACAGCGATGCTCCCAACACGCCAAGGCCGACCAGTCCGACGGTCAGCGCGCCACGCTTGAGTCGCGCGTTCTGCAGCAGTGCGGTGAGCGCCAAGATGCCCCCCTCGCCCTCGTTATCCGCGCGCATGATGAAGCTCACGTACTTGACCGAGACGATCATCGTGATCGCCCAGAACACAAGCGAAATGACGCCGTACACCTCCGGCTGATTGACGTGGACCGCATGGCCGTCGGACGTGAATACCGCCTGCACCGCGTAAAGCGGACTGGTTCCGATATCGCCAAACACCACGCCGAGCGCGCCCAGCGTGAGCGCCGCCATCCCCGTCTTCGCTGCGGCGCTAGCTGGATGGCCGGGCTCAGGTTCGGTCGTTCCGGACGTCGGTAGAGCCGGAGCGGGCACGGACGGGCATTATCTCGACAAGTCCTCGCGAACGCCGCGGCGTCAACCTGGAGGGAGCACGTAGGTACGCTCTAGGAAATGAGGAGGGTCTTTGGCGAGGTGTCTGGGTTGACGGTCCGCTGGCGTAACGTCGGCTCTCAAATCGGCGCTGCGGTGGGGATGGCGTGACGCAAGTGGTCGTAGCCGAATCGCTGACGAAGCGCTTCGGCAAGGTCGTGGCGGTTGACGGCCTGTCGTTCGAGCTCGAGGCCGGAACGATCACCGGCTTCCTCGGCCCCAACGGTGCGGGCAAGACGACAACGCTGCGCATGCTGCTCGGTCTTGCCGCGCCGACGAGCGGCACGGCGCTGCTGTTCGGTCGCCCCTACGCCGAGCTTGAGCGCCCCGCGCTGCGGATCGGCGCGGTGCTCGAGGCGACCGACTTCCACCCTGGGCGCTCGGGCCGCGACCACCTGCGAATGCTCGGCCAGTCTGTCGGCGTCCCCGATTCGCGCGTCGACGAGGTGCTCCGCCTGGTCGAGCTCACGGATGCTGCGACGCGTCGCGTCAAGGGCTATTCACTGGGCATGCGCCAACGCCTCGGGCTTGCCGGTGCGCTGCTCGGTGAGCCCGATCTGCTCGTACTGGACGAGCCTGCTAACGGTCTCGACCCGGAGGGCGTGCGCTGGCTGCGTGACTTCCTGCGCTCGTTCGCCTCACACGACCGCACCGTGCTGATCTCTAGCCACGTGCTGGCCGAGATCGCGCAAACCGTCGACCAGGTGCTGATCATCAGCCGCGGCCGTCTGGTTGTTGAATCCTCGTTGCAGGACCTGACAAGTCGCGTTGGCGGTGCGGTGCGCGTGCGCAGCGCGCAGCCCGAGCAACTGGAAGCGGCGCTGACGAAGGAAGAGCTCAAAGCGACCGCAAGCGGTGACCAAGTGCTCCTCGTGCACGGGGCAACGAGCGAGCGCGTCGGGGAGATCGCTTTTGCCGCTGGCATCCCGGTTCACGAGCTCGTCACCGAGGGCTCTTCGCTCGAGGAGATCTTCCTCGAGTTGACCGCGGAGGGAGAGTCGTGATCCGCCAGATCAAGGCAGAACTGCTGAAGGTCCGCTCGACCCGCACAACAATCGGCCTGCTGCTCGGCATGATCGCGCTGATCCTCCTGTTCACGCTGCTCACCGGGCTACTGGCCAGCGCATCGTCGTTCTCGGGGACAGAGAATCAGCGGCAGTTCCTCGGCATCTCCGACCTCGCGGGCGTCTTCTCGGCGCTCGCCGGCGTGATGCTCGTGGCCAGCGAGTACCGCTATGGGACGATCCGTCCGACCGTCCTCTTCACGCCGCATCGCTCACGCCTCCTCGCGGCCAAGACCGTCGCCGGCGCGCTCGCCGGCGTCACGTTCGGAATTGTCGGCGCGGCGATCGGCTGGGCGCTCGGCTACACGATCCTCACCAGCCGGGGCATCACCTTCGCGCTGAACAGCGGCGACATCATCCTGCTGGTCCTCGGCGGGCTCGCCAGCGTCGCGCTGTGGGGAGCGATCGGCACCGGGCTCGGGGCCGTCGTCCGCAATCAGGTGGGAGCTGTCATCACGCTCCTCGCCTGGGGATTCGTCGTCAACCCTCTCCTGTTCGGACTCGTGCCCGCGGTCGGACGATTCATGCCCAGCTATGCCGGCGACGCACTGGTCGGCCTGACTACCAAGCACCTCCTCTCACCCGCAGCGGGCGGCGCCGTCCTGATCGGCTGGACCGCACTCCTCGCCGGAATCGGTTTCGCGCTCACGGCGCAACGCGACATCAGCTGACCGCGCGCGGTCGACAAGGCACACGCGCCGCTAGCATCGCGGCGAGCAAGAGCGCGAGGCGTGGCGGTGGTGTACGGCTTTCCGTCATGCCTTGCGGCGCGCTGCGGGAATGTAAAGCAGCGCCGCGGCGAGTGCCATCGCCGCTGCTGTTGCCAGTGGCAGGATGAGGCTTGTCTTCAGCAGCAGCGCCCCCGTCAGCGCTCCAGCCAACATCCCCAGCACCGCACTCGTCCTGCGCGTCGAACCCTTCCCGTTGCCGCCGAAGAACGGGGAATCGGCCGCGAAGCCGGTCAGCGTCATCGTGAGCACGGTTGTAGTGAGGTCCGCAACGGCGACCTGACGGATAGTTGCGTTGCGCACACCCATGGCCAGCGCGAGCAACGCGATCACCGCGTCACCGGACACGGCATCCCGGCGAATGTGGATGGCAGCAGCGACGATGGCGGCGATTGCGAGTAGCGACACCTCGACCGCCAGCGCCCAAGCAAAGTGCCGAGGGTGGCGGTCCGCCATCTTCCGAGCGAGGATGCCACCGGCGCCTGCGCCCACGAGGAAGGCCCCGAGCGAAACGAGCGGGGCGATGACCGGTAGACCTCCGCTGCCGGCGATTCCGAAGCCTAGAAACACGATATTCCCGGTCATGTTCGCCGCGAAGACATGGCCGAGTCCGAGATAGCTTGTTGCGTCCACCAACCCGGTCGTGAACGTCAAAACCAAGAGGGTTCTGGCGAGCGGGTGCTTGATGCTGCGGGCGGCGCGCTCACTCAGTGAGTCCTGTTCAGCGCCCGCTGTGGCTGCAGAAACGGACATCATTGGCTCCTCTTCGATGTGTGGATCACCGGATAGCTAGACGCAGCGCCGACCGACGGCCTGCTGTCGCCTCCTCCCGGCAAGGCCTCAGGGCCCCAAGCCCAAGCTGCCTCGCCAGGCTCAAAGGACCACTATGCGCGGTCAGACTTCTCCGGCGTAGTAGTCGGTTGCGCTCGCCCGCGAGAGGACGAGCTTGTCGTCCGGGTTGTTCACCCACACGCCGATCTTGCCGGAGTCAGGGTAGACCGAGACCGCGGTGGGGCTCACGGTGGAGTACATGAGGACCCGTACGACGTCGTCCGTCGCATTGCGGAGCGCGTGAGCGCCTGTCGGGCCCTCCGGAAAGCACACGGCATCCCACGGCTCAAGTTGCTCGCTGCCGTCGGGCGTGCGGAGCGTTGGGCGGCCGGACAGCACAAGGAGCCACTCCTCCTCGCCGTATTCGTAGTGGTACGGGCAGATCGCCTGGCCCGGCGGAAGCTCGTACAAGCTCGTGCCAGTCCGCTGCGCTCCGACCTGCGGGCCGAAGCGCAGCATCCCCGCCCGGAAGCCGTCCGGATCACTCGGGTCATAGGTAAACGTCGGATCGGCGATGTTGATGCGGCGCGTACGACAATCCTCACAGCCAAGCCCGACAGAAACGAGCCGCGTGAGAGCCTGGTGATTACGCTCATCGAGTGGCCGCCCGACAAGTGGCGGTATCGCTACTAGTGGCTCTGGCTGGGTTGAAGCATCGCTTCTGCCAAGAGATCGACTGAGCGCAGGCGCGCATCCGCGTCGGGGGCGTGGTGGGCGGTGATCAGCTCATCGGCCGTGGTGCGCTCAGCGAACTCCTCGAGGTAGTTGCGGACGTCCTCGGCGGTGCCGATCGCGGTGAAAGTGAGCATTTGATCGACTTGCGCAGCCATGCCAGCGGCGAGCAGCTGGTCGGCCTGCTCATCCGTGGCTTCGAACGTACTCACGCCGATTCTCCGTCCGTACAGTCCGACCGCGCGCGTGCGCCTGACCGCCTGAAGCTGGACCTGTGCTTCCGCGAGGGTGTCTGCCGCGATGACGTTGACGCCGGCGATGACGTATGGGCTGTCGAGGACCTCCGAAGCTGTGAACTCAGCGCGGTAGGCAACGATCGCGTGGTCCACTAACTCCGGCGAGAAGTGAGATGCAAACGCGTACGGCAGCCCGAACGCTGCCGCGAGCCTTGCGCCGAACATTGAGGAGCCGAGGATGTAGAGCGGCACGTTCGACCCCTTTCCGGGGACTGCGTCTACACCGGGGACGACGCTCCTACCGCCCAGATAGCCCTGAAGCTCGCGAACGTCTTGCGGGAAGCTGTCCGCAGAACTGGGGTCGCGGCGCAGCGCGAACATCGTGTTCTGGTCAGAACCAGGCGCGCGTCCGAGGCCGAGATCGATCCGGCCGGGGTACATCGCAGCGAGCGTTCCGAACTGCTCAGCGATGACCAGCGGTGCATGGTTCGGCAGCATCACTCCGCCTGCACCAAGCCGGATGGTCTCGGTATGGGCGCCGACGTGAGCGATCAGAACGCTTGTTGCCGAGGAGGCGATGCTCGCCATGTTGTGATGCTCGGCATACCAGACGCGCTTGTAGCCGAGCTGCTCGGCGCGCTGAGCAAGCGCAACACTCGCTTCGAAGCTGCTGGCCGCCGTCTGGCCACGCCGAATCGGAGCAAGATCGAGGATCGAAAGTCCCACAGGCATCCAACTGTCACTCTAGAGTTCGACGGGATTCGGGCGGAAACGCCATGCTTGGATCGGCCGAGGGCCGCGACCGGAAACACTTGCACTGTTGACGGCTGCCGGCTGGGCAGCCCAAGCGGACGCAGATCACTGACCCCGCTCTCGCATTTTTTTGCGGCAGCCACTACCGAGCGCGAGCGTCGTTCGAGTAACCAATAACCCGCGTTATTACACGCCGAGCCGCGTACAACGTGCTCGGTTCCAAGACCCCTTACGGCCTATCCCTCTATGGCGCGAGGGGATAGGCCGTAAGGGGGTTTGAAACCGAACACCTTCATTGGCTTGGCGTGTAATAGGTGTGTAATAGGGGGTTTCCGAGGAGTAAGGCGGCTCGCTGCTCCTTTCACGCCGAATCCGGCAGCGACGCCCCGGTCCCGTCGGAAAGCCTATGGGCCAGCACTTCCATCAGCCTCGGCGCGGGATCCGCGGAGCCTCGAAATTGATCGAACGTCGGGACGTAGCCCAGGGCGCGCTCGGCCGATGCGTCGCCCGCATGCGACGCGTCGGGGACTCGTCGACTCCGCCGCCGCTGTCGTCGGAAGAAAACGTGAGCGCCGCAGCCGCGCGCGGCGGATACTCCGGATCGTCCGCGCCGTCGGGCTAGAACGTTTGTGCCGTTTCTAACTACGATGCGTAGCGTGGCTCTGATCGCTTGTCCGGAGTGTGGTTCGGATGTCTCTGACAAGGCTCCTGCATGCCCAAGGTGCGGTGTCCTCCTTGCGTCTGCGCCTAAGGAGGTCTTAATCCTCGTCAATAGGAAAGCGGGTCAAGTGGTCGTCGGGTGCTCCGTGTCTTGTGGCGGGAGGGTAATCGCATCCGGCAAGCAGGGCGACACGCTGCGCGTGCCGTGCACGAAGCCAATGGAGATCGAGCTTAAGGTCAATGGCCTCTGGCTCCGGAAGCCGA
>Ga0302325_10001476_pt1 | contig 59988 bp, 48 predicted proteins | sample Palsa_T0_2_FD_201948 | JGI IMG/M metagenome (GOLD analysis project Ga0302325, IMG submission 201948) | Peat permafrost microbial communities from Stordalen Mire near Abisko, Sweden - Palsa_T0_2 | ecosystem: Environmental > Terrestrial > Soil > Palsa > Peat permafrost | place: Sweden: Abisko...
CGCGTGAAAAATGTTGCCATCCTCGTCGTCCTCTTCGCCGCCTTGCTGCTGCTGGGCAGTTGCTCGACTTCACCCAAGAACCAGTTGGTCACCGGCCCGGAAATGCTTTCCCAAAGCGTCCCGCCTCCCGAGATCAATCTCACCCAGTTGATCGTCCCCCATGGCAGATACGGCCGGCACATCGAATTCCCGCTGCAGGCGACCTACATCACCATTCATTCGACCGACAACCCGAATGCCACCGCCCTCCAGCATGCGCGCGGCATGGCGGTCGGGGCATTCCGCGGGAAGACAAAATGGAATCGCACCGGCTACATGACCTGGCATTTCACCGTCGATGACGTGCAGGCCATCCAATCCCTGCCGCTCAATATCCAGGGCGAGCACGCGGACCATGACGGCCCGGGAAATAACACGAGCATCGGCATCGAGATTTGCGAGTTGCGCAATCCGCGCCGGCAAGCCGCGGCCATCGACCGCGCCGCGCGGCTCACCGCGTGGCTCATGCACGACCAGAACATCCCGTTGGACCACGTCGTGCCGCACTATCACTGGCCGCAGTGGCATTTTCACGGCTACCAAAAGAATTGCCCGCGCATCCTGCTCGAACACGGCAAGCCGGGTCCCAGATGGGACGCATTCCTGGCGAAGATCGACGGGTATTATCGGTAACGCAGCGAGCCTCCACTCAAGGGGGTGTTGAGAGACGGCGACATCAAGAATGGAGAATTACAGTCGCGCTTTCATTACGCGGAAAGTGTGGCTTTGTGCCTTTCCGCCATGAAAGCGCCGCACCACACCGAAACTCCCGAATTGCTCGCTCCCGCGGGCGACTGGGACTGCGTGCGTGCGGCGGTGGCAAATGGCGCGGATGCCGTTTACTTCGGCTTGCCGCGGTTCAATGCGCGGCTGCGGGCGCACAACTTCACCGAGGAGGAATTGCCGGAAGTTGTCACGTTTTGCCATCGGCATGGGGTGAAGGCGTATGTGGCGTTCAACACGCTCGTCTTCACCGGTGAACTCGAGGCGGCGGCGGAGTATCTCCGGTTGCTGAATCGCTCCGGGGTCGACGCACTGATCGTGCAGGACATCGGTTTGGTGCGGCTCGCGGCGGAAATCACGCCGGACCTGCCCATCCACGCCTCGACGCAGATGACGATCACCTCGCCGGAAGGGGCACAGTTTGCCCGGGAACTGGGGGTCCAACGCGTGGTCCTCGCGCGCGAACTCTCCCTCCGTGAACTCGAAAAGTTTCGCGCCGCTGAAAGTCTATCAACTATCAATTGTCCCCACGGCACCGCGGACTTCTCGCAAGGCCTCGAATATCAACCATCAACTCCTCCCCTGGAGGTCTTCGTTCACGGAGCCCTGTGCGTCGCCTATTCCGGGCAGTGCCTGACCAGCGAATCGCTCGGGCAGCGGAGCGCCAATCGCGGCGAATGCGCACAGGCCTGCCGCATGCCCTACGAATTGATTGTCGATGGCGCGGTGCGCGATCTTGGCGACCGGCGGTATTTGCTTTCACCTCAGGATCTCGCAGCGGTCGACGAAATCCCGGCGTTGATCGAGGCCGGCGTGATCAGTTTCAAGATCGAGGGCCGGCTCAAGTCGCCCGAATACGTGGCCGCCGTGTGCCAGGTTTACCGCAAGGCCATCGACGCCGCGCTGTCGGCGCGCGAGTTCCATCCCAGCGACGCGGATCGCTACCAGCTCGAAATGACGTTTTCGCGCGGCCTCTACTCCGGCTGGATGCACGGCGTGAACCACCAGGAACTGGTTTCCGCGCGTTTCGGCAAGAAGCGCGGACCGCTGGCCGGAAGGATAGCTCGCGTGGGTCGCGACTACGTTGAGTTCGCTCCGGAAGTGCCGCTGAAGCCGGGCGACGGCCTGGTCTTTGATACCGGCGGCGATACCAATGCGGAGCAAGGCGGGCGCATCTTTCAGGTCAAGGGCCAGCGGCTGTTCTTCCAGCACGGACACGTCGATTTTTCCCGAATCAAGCCCGGCGACCGGGTGTGGAAAACCGACGACCCGGAACTCGACAAACGCCTGCGGCAATCGTTCGCGGGCCGCCTTGAGTCGCGCCGGCGCGTGCGCATCGACCTGTGCGTCCGTGGGCGCGCGGGCGAACCGCTGGAGCTTTGCGGCGGCGCGGTCGCGGTGAATTCAGCGATCGCGCTGCAAGCAGCGCGCACCGCGCCGCTCACGCCGCAGAAACTCCGCGAACATCTCGGGCGTTTCGGAGACAGCGCCTATGAACTCGGCGAGTTGCGCTGCGAGATTGAGGGCCCGGTCATTTTGCCGATCGGCGAATTGAACCGATTGCGCCGGGAACTGGTCTTCAAGCTCGATGCGGCTCGGGCGGTGGTGCGGCGTGAGTCGGCGGTGGGTGTATCGGAGATCGTCGCGCGGATGTGCGAGCCCGACGTCGTCGGGCGCAATGCCTGCACTGAGCCTGTCGAACGCGACCCCAATTCGCCGTCGAATGGCGCAATGAGGCCATTGCGCCCTGCCCCTGAAGCACGCTCCGCGGTTCTCCGCGTGCTTTGCCGCACGATGGAGCACCTGGATGCCGCGCTCGAATCGGGCGTCGCCGAAGTCTATGTCGATTTTGAGGACATCCGCCGGGGCAAGGATGCGGTGGCCTGCGTGCGCGAAGCAGGTCGCAACGTCCGTATTTTTCTGGCGACGCCGCGCATTCAGAAGGCCGGCGAACAAGGCTTCTTCAAACTCATCGAGAACGCCGCACCGGACGGCGTGCTCATCCGCAATCTGGGTGCGATCGCCTACTTTGCCGAACGCCATGGGGCAAATCCAGAAGGCCAGCAACTGGCGCTCATCGGTGATTTCTCGCTCAACGTCGCCAACCCGTTGACCGCAGGGTATTTCATCCGGAAAGGGCTGCAGCGCGTGACCGTCAGTTACGATTTGAACATCGAGCAGGTGCTCGACCTCCTGGCCGCCACACCGCCGCAGTGGTGCGAACTGACGCTGCACCAGCACATGCCGCTATTCCATATGGAGCACTGTGTCTTTGCGGCGTTCATGTCGAATGGGAAATCATTTCTCGACTGCGGGCGGCCTTGCGAAACGCACCGCGTGCATTTGCGCGATCGCGTAGGCATGGAGCATCCGCTGCGCGCGGACGTCGGCTGCCGCAACACGCTCTTCAATGCCGTGCCGCAGACCGGCGCCCGCTTCTTTGCGCAACTCGAGAACGCCGGCCTGCGCGACTACCGCATCGAACTGCTCGAAGAGAGTGCCGCGGAATCGCGACGAATCATTCGCGCCTACCAAGGCCTGCTCGCCAACGAGCAGGCGGGCGAAGATTTGTGGCGCGGCCTTCAGGCACAATCCCAGCTCGGTGTCACGCGCGGCACCTACGAAGCGCGGGCCGCCGGTACCGCGTAGAAGTCGCTGGCGGCTTCTCCTTTCGCCATTTTGGAAATGATGGCCGGGCGGTCGCGCCACGGGACAGGTCGGTCCACTCGCGGACGTCGCGTGGTTTTGCGACGCGGTGCTTTTCTATTCGCCGGTGATGACCGCCCCCTCAGTTCTGGGACGCTGGTTTTCCCGCCTTGCCCAGCGCCAGCGTAACGAGAGCGGCGACGGCGATCTCGAAGAGGTTCTGGCATCGGACGCCGTAGTGGAAGTGATAGAGCAACCACGAGGTCGCGCCCCAAAAATGGGCGAGCAGGAAAGTGAAGAGGAGCGTGAGGGCAATCCGGGTGGGCGTGAACGACACGACGCAAAAGGCTCCGACAAGATACAAAACTGCACCAACGGCAAATGGCAGAACACCCCGGACCAGGAAGAACCGGGTCACCGGCTCGATCTCGTTCACCTTGCTATGATCGTGCCAATACCCGGGAGGCTGCCCGGAGAGCGTGCAGACGGTGTCGATGAGGATCACGGCCAGCATGACCCAGCGCAGGCGGCGGATGATATCTTCGGCGGAAAGTTGAAAGTAAGTCATACTTAGACGGCGTCCCTCTTAGATTGCCGCCAGCGTCCGCTCGAGGAACTCCCGGTTCTTGCGGGCGTTTTCGGTGGTCTCGTCGGCGGTTGCGCCGACGGCGATGCCTTCCACCATGATCGGGCCGTTGAAACCGGCTGCTTTCAGTTTCTTGAAGACGCCGGCGAAATCGACTTTGCCGTCGCCAAACTGGATCATCACCTCTTTGCCTTTGTCGATGCAGTCCTTGGCGCAAAATCCCGTGACATGCTGGGCGATGGGATCGAGGTCCGCGACGGGGTCTTTGCCGGTGTAGTAGATGATGTTGCCGGCATCGTACCAGATCTTGAAATTCGGATGATTCACCTTTTGCAGCGTTTGCAGAATCTCATCGGAAGAGCCGCTGCTGCCCCCGTGAGGCTTCATGACGAGCTTCACACCGCGCTCCTGGGCGTAGGCCGCGCCGTCCGCCATCGATTGAAAAAAATTCTCGAACTCAACCGGGGTGGCGACACCGAAGGTGAGCACGTACTCGAGAGACAATGCTTTCGCGTGATCAATCTGCGCGCGGACTTCCTTGATGACGTCGGCGACTTGTCCCGTGAAGCGGTTCCGGAGCGCGCACATGTTGACGGCGAGGCCGCGATCGGAGATGCGCTTTCGAAGCGCATCGAGATATTCGGGCGTGGCCTCCGCGCCTGCGAAGGCCTCGAATTGGTTGGGCATGGCGGCGGCGCTGCCGTTCTCAAAAAGCGGGTGACGGCTGAGGAGTCCGGTGAGTTGGTACCCGGCGGTTTTGATCCCATCCAGGGCGGCGGCGTACGGCCACTTGGTCCAGGCGCGATTGAAGCAACCGATCGGCCATGGGGCGCCGCCGGTGGCCGGTCCAGCCGAGGCGTTGCGAAGCAGCGGGGAAGCCAGGGCGGCGGTCACGGCGGCGGCGGCGGTTTGGAGGAAATTGCGGCGGTTCATGGGATGGGGATTGGGAGGATTCACCAGAATTGGACGAAGCGCCCATTCCGGCAACATCGAAACACGTTGACACTCGGAAGCAGGCGGACAGCATCAGGGCATGGCTTTCCCTTCCGCCCCGGCATTTCCCCCGCCGATTTTCAAGGACCGAAAGGCCGGTCTCGTGGCCTTTGGGATCCTGACGGTGCTCATGGGCGTAATTTGCGCCCTCTTCGTGCCGCTGATGATCCTTGGCCAATCGATGGCCGCGAAAAGTGGCGTCGGGCAAAGCACTCAGACCATGGTCCCGGCGCTGATGACGTATGGTTTGCTGGCGGTCGCCTTAGTGTGGCTCGGCATCGGGTCCATGAAGGCCAGGCGCTGGGCGCGCGCGCTCCTTTTGATCTTTTCCTGGAGTTGGCTGATCATCGGTGTGATCACGGTTGGTGCGTTGGCAGCCATGTTTCCGCAGATCACGAGCGCCGCGCAGACGGGGGCCGGCCCGGGACAACCGGAGGTGTCGGCATCCGCAAGTTCGGCTATTATGACGATCACGATCCTGATGTTCAGCGTGATCTTCATCATCCTTCCCGGGCTCTGGGTGTTCTTCTACGGCAGCAAGCACGTCAAAGCCACCTGTGAAGCAAATGATCCCATCGAGCGATGGACGGACCGTTGCCCGTTGCCAGTGCTGGCGATTTGTATCTGGCTGGCCTTTAGTGTGCCGACGATGCTGATGATGGCCATAGCTTATCGAGGCGTTGTTCCCGTCTTTGGCACGTTCGTTGCCGGCCCGGTGGGTTCCGCTCTCTATGTTGTTTTCGCTGCTATTTGGGCTTATTCGGCATGGGCTTTATATAAACTCGATCGTCGCGGTTGGTTGATTATCGTCGTGTTCATTGTCTTGTTCTCCATTTCCGGATTCATGACTTATTCCCACCATAACGTGAGTGAACTGTATGCCTTGATGGGGTACCCGCCAGAGCAGATCGCCCTGATGCAGAAGTATAGTTTCCTAAACGGGCAGGCGATGGCGTGGTTGACGCTCGGCTGTGCCATCCCATTTCTTGGTTACTTGCTCTACATTCGGAAATTCTTTCCAAAGCTCACCGAATGACACAGCTTCGGAGTGCCAGCCAAACGGCTGCGGCAGGAATTTACGATGGGAAAGCAAACTTGCTCCGGGCACTTCCCGACCAGGTCTGAAGCGGGCGTCTTTGGGCCTCCAACTCCACCATGCTGCCGGGACACGCTGCCAAATCGACGCTCGGGCTGGTCATTGGACTGGCAGCTTTTTACCCGCTCACGCTCATTCCTGACGTACCGAACCAGCTTCTCTACCTGCGGATCGGTTTTGTGCTGGCGCTGCTCTGTTGCCTGTGGGGCTTGATGAACCTGGCGCGCGGCAAGGGACACTCCGGATTTTGGGCGCTGCTGCCGCTGATTCCGATCATCCTGAAGCTTCGACTCTGGGACTGGCTGGACCAGCGGTGGGGAGGGTTTAATGAATTGTGGCGGTGGATCGCAGTGATTCCCCTCGGCGCGGGCGTATTGTTAGTGCTGCCCGATTATCTCGAGAAGCGGAAGAGGCCGGCTTTCACGGGGCGGTTTGAAAACCCTCCGCGCAAATCTCTCGCAGCTCCGCTCATTGTGGTGACCGTGGCGGGGTTGATCGCGGGCGGATGGTGCTTGTATTACTTCGGAGGCAAAGGCTGGTGGAAAACACCGTCGCCCGCGGAAATCTCGCCGCAGGAGGCCACCCGGCAGGCGTTGAAATCCTACCCGGAACTCGCCATCAAGGACTCGGCGTTGAACCGGGAATTCATCGCGCGCTACAACCGCTACCAGGCGACGAACAAGGGATACTTTAACGATCCCAATTGGCCGACAAAACTGGCGGCCGAAAGTCAGGCCGCGCTCGAGCTTTCGCCCTTGCACCGAGAGTAACGCCGCTTTCATCCTCAGCGAGGCCTCCCGCGCTTCTTCTTCCATGAAACCTCATCTTCTTCTTCCGCAACTGCGGCTCCTGCTTTCCGTGTTCGCGGTCTTCGGCGCCGCGTCTCCGGGATTCGCGGCGGACTGGCCGCCGACACTCGACCCCGGCAACACCACGACGCGCGCGAACGACGGGCGAACCATCGAACGATACCTGCACGGGCCGCGCGAGACCTGGGGTTATCCCGAGAGCGCAAGCGGCGAATGGAGCGCGCCGCCGGACAAGGAAACCGGTGTCGCGCAGCAAAATCACGATTGCTTTTATGTCGTCGCGCCGAAGCAGCCGCGCGAGAACGCCCCGCTCTGCGTGGTCCTGCATTCGGCCAATCGGACGGCCTATGACTATCTCGGTTTCGCCTGCCTCGGCCGGCAGATCGAGAACCGCGAAGATCCCACGACGGTGATGACGAATTCGCCGGATGATTTCTATTCGCTCTATCTCAGTTCGACGAATGCCGAGTGGTGGGGCTGGAGCCAGGCACACCTGAATGAGGCGAAACACATGAATGTGGCCCCGCCGGCCGAACGGCGCGTGCTCGATACCATCGAATGGGTGGTGTCGCGCTATCACATCGATCGCAATCGTATTTACCTGTGCGGCGTCTCGATGGGCGGCTGCGGGACGCTCGGCCTGGGCATGCCGCATGGCGAGATCTTCGCCGCGATTCGCGCCGAAGTGCCCGCGGGGACCGGGTACGCCGCGTGTCGCATGGGCGGTTTCGCGCCCTCGCCCGCGGTGGACGCGCCGCAGCCGGAGCGCGAGGGCTGGATGCTCAAGGCAGCGGGGGTGGGTCTGCCGGATCCGCCGGTGATCGTCGACTTCTCCTCGCAACAGGATAATTGGGCGATGACGCAGCCCGCGCTGGTGCAAGCCGCGCAGGCCGGACATTTACCGCTGGTGCTGAGTTGGGGGCCGTTCGGTCATGTGACCTTTGGCTCGCTCATCGCCAAATATCCCATCTGCGATGTGGCGCTGGCTTTCCCGTGGCTGGAGATCCGCAAGAACGAGGCGTATCCGGTTTTCACGCATGCCTCCTGCGACCAGCAATGCCCGTGGCTGAACGCGCCGGCGGAGTTCGATAGCACCGGGCAGATGAATGCATTTTTCCGCTGGAAGGGCCGGGAGGACACCCTTACGCACTTCGCCATCGACCTTTGGATAGCGCATCCCGCGGTGAAGGAACCACCCGCGATGCCAGGGGCGGCGCAGGCAGATGTGACCCTCCGGCGCTTGCAGCAATTCAAGGTGCCGCCGGGGACGAGTTATAATTGGGAATTATCCCGCGACGGCAAATTGATCGCATCCGGCAGAATCACGCCCGATGCGGCCCAGCTACTCACGATCCCCCGTGTGCCGGTGACAACTGCTGCCGCGACCCTGACGATACGGCCGGGCGGGTAGAAGGGCGGTTAATTCCGCCGATTGAGCTTCGAGAGCAGGCGGAGGATTTCGAGATAGAGCCAGACGAGCGTCACGAGCAGCGCGAATCCGGCATACCATTCCATGTATTTCGGCGCGCCGGCGCGGGCGCCACTCTCGATCATGTCGAAATCGATCACGAGGTTCAGCGCGGCGATGACGACAACGACCAGGCTGAAGACGATGCCGATGGGTCCGGAGCCGAAGATCCCGGGAATCTGGATGTGGAAAAAGCCGAGGATCATCGAAACCAGATACAAGAGACAGATGCCGCCGGTCGCCGCGATGACCCCGCGGCGGAAGGCGGGACTCGCGCGGATAATTCCCATGCTGTAGGCGCCGAGGAGGGCGGCGAGCGTCCCGAAGGTCAGCATCACCGCCTGAATGACGATCCCCGGCATGCGCTGCTCGAACATCGAGGAAAGTGCTCCGATGAAAAGCCCCTCGAAGACTGCGTAGAGCGGTGCGGTCACCGGCGACCACGCGGTTTTGAAGCATGTAATGAGCGCGAAAATCAGGCCGCCGATCATGCCGCCGACCATCCAGCCGGTCGCGGACGCCGTTTCGCCCTTGAAGTAAAGCTGCCAGGTGTAGGCCGCGGAACATGTGGTGATCGCGAGGAGGATGGCGGTCTTGTTGACGGCGCCTTGCACGGTCATGGGTTCGCCCCGCGTGGCAAGGCCCGCATCGGTGAAAACCTGTGGTGAGAGTGTGGGGTTGGCAGGCATAATCTTGGAGTAAACTCCATGAATGTATCGCATCCATTCTTAAAAGCGAGCACTCCACTTTGCGAGGCGGCTCGCCAATTGCCCGTTCCGGGGTGATGCTTTCCACCCCCACCATGGATCGCCGCCGATTTCTTCAACTCAGCCTCGCCGCCGCCCTTGGCGCCACCATCCGCGCCGCGGAAAAGCGTCCCGCGCGTATCCTTTTGCGTTCCGCCTGGCAGACGGTGAATATCGGCGACATCGGCCACACGCCGGGTATTCTCCACCTTCTGGAGCAATATCTGCCCGACGCGGAGGTGCGCCTCTGGCCGACCAGCATTGGCGATGGCGTCGAGGAGATTCTGCGGCGGCGATTTCCGAAGCTTCTCGTGGTGAAGGCTCCGGAGGATATCCGCACCGCCTTCACCGAGTGCGATTTTCTGCTGCACGGTTCCAGTTCGGGATTTGCCGCCGAGAAACACGTCGCCAAGTGGCGCGCCGAAACCGGCAAACCGTACGGCATTTACGGCATCAGCGTCACCAGTTTGGACAACGAGGGCCGGGAACTCATCAATGGCGCACGCTTCACCTTCTTCCGTGACGGGCATTCACTGGAGTGGGCGAAAAGCGCCGGTCTCACCTGCCCGGTCATGGAGTTCGCGCCGGACGGCGCCTTCGCCGTGGACCTGCGCAACGATGTTGCGGCCACGGCATTCCTCGGTGCTCATGGCCTGGAGGAAGGAAAATTTCTGTGCGCCATTCCGCGTCTCCGCTTTACGCCCTACTGGAAAATCCGCGGTAAACCGATGACGGCCGAGGAAGAGATCAAGAACCAGCGCAACGAAGCGATGCAAGAACACGACCACGCGCCGTTGCGCGCGGCCATCACCGCCGTGGTCCGGGAGACCTCGCAGAAAGTGCTCGTTTGTCCCGAGGACCGCAGCCAGATGGAAGTCGGCAAGGTGATGCTCGTGGATCCGCTGCCCGACGACGTGAAAGCGCGCGTCGTCTGGCGCGAGAATTACTGGCTCACCGACGAAGCGGTTAGCACCTACGTTCGTTCCGCCGGCCTTTTCGGCCTGGAGATGCACAGCCCTATCATGTGCATTGGCAACGGTGTTCCCGCCATTGTCTGCCGCTTCGCCGATCAGACCTACAAGGGTCTCATGTGGCGCGACATCGGGCTGGGCGACTGGCTCTTCGATATGGACATCGACACGGAAGTCGCGCGCATCGTGCCCACCGTCCTCGCGCTTGCGAAAGATCCTGCCGCTGGCAAAGCGAAGGCCGCGAAGGCGCTGGAATTTGTGCACCAACGCCAGCGCGAGACCATGGGAGTGCTGAAGACGGCCTTGGCGTGACGATCAGAACTATCGCAGCACCGGAGGGTGCGCAAGGCAGGGCGCACTGGCCTCAGTGCTGCGGGAGCGGGAGGAATCCACGGCGAACCACGCGTCTGCGGAGCCGATCCCCGCCAATCCGTAGCCGCCCGACAAATTCAATTCGCCCCAGCGGCCACACCCACAGGCGGGAGAGGTTTCGCCACAAATACCGGCGTGGGAAAATCCCATTTCCCGTCGGCTGAGCCAAAGGCCAGGCTATCCAGGGTCCAAATGCTCCCTTTTCCCTTGGGGCCCGGCAGTTCGAAGTCGATATTGCGGTTCCCGGCGAGATAAGAACCGCCCCACGTTCCAAAGAATTGGATGGGCGGTTTCCGGGGTGAACTGACCGCCGCCGTGGCCTCGACAGGCACCCAGCCCACATCCGGCAAGTGGATGAGGCTCCGCAAATGATGGCCGGAGTCATCCCCGACAAAATTCCCGCTCACGAGCCGCGCGGGTATGCCGTTCATGCGCATGACCCGGCAGTAGGTGTCCGAAATCCGCAAGCACTCCCCGGTGCTCGTTTCGATCGTGTAATGCCAGTCCCCCATGACGGGGTCTTTTTCGACCATGGCTTGGTGCTCCGGGATATTGTCCGGAATCACATAACGAAAGTGCGACTGCATGAACTGGAGGACGCGGAAGGCGAAATCGGCCGCGTCTTCGCCCGGCCCGCGAATGAGATGGTGGCTGGTCATCCATTTTTTGAACCAGGCGCGCGCCCGCTCGTTGGGCCATCCGTCGTCGACGTACTCCGGACGCGCGCCGGGGAGGATGGGTTTTGCCGGGTCCAATGGCGCCCCAGCCTTGAGCACCGTGTCGTGAAACTGCACGTCGACTGCCGCGATGACATGGAATGGCTCGGCCGTGTCGATGGCCAGCCGCAGCAGCGGCTTCTTGAACGGTCCGCCGTCCGCGACGCGAGTCGCCTCAATCCGCCCTTCGTGTGTTTCCGCGTACAATTGACACGAACGGATCTTCTGGCACGGGTCATCCGGCGGCACGGCGTAATACACCACTCCCCGGAACCGTCCGTGCGCCTGGTTCAGCGTCAGGTCCCAATGAAGCGCTGGATGGATCTCGAGGTGAAACGGACGCGGCGGCAACTCCGGCCCCGCGGCCGGAGGAGCCGCGAAACCAACCGCCGAACAAACCGGGACCGCAAGGCTGAAAAAGAACCGGGGGAACGGTTTCATCGGTGCGAAGGATCGCGCAGCTTCGTTCCGGCATCCAAGACGAAACTTTGTTTCGCATGGCAGGATTGGCAACCCTACCCTTTGCCGGACTATGAAGATACCGTGCTCGCGTCGATTGGCGCAGTTTATGATTCCGCTCGCGCTATCCGGCGTCTTGTCCTCCATGAGTTCCGCACTCGATCCCAACACCGAGAAACAGGCCGTGACCGACGAGTACCATGGCGTGAAGGTCGTCGACGATTATCGCTGGCTCGAAGATGGCTCTTCTCCCAAGGTAAAGACGTGGACGGCGATGCAGAACGAGCGCACCCGCGCTTATTTCGACCGGCTTCCCGACCGGGCGGGGATTCAGGCGCAACTCACGGAGTGGTTTGCCAAAGACGCGCCCAGCTATGGGTGGCTGACCTCACGCCCGGGCCGGCTTTTTGCGCTCAAGTTTCAGCCACCGAAGCAACAGCGGCTGCTCGTGATGCTGGCTTCGGCCAATGATCCGGGTTCCGAAAAAGTGGTGCTCGATCCCAATGAATTGGAGCCGAAAGGGCGCGTGGCCATGGATTGGTATGTTCCCTCTCCGGATGGCCGGCTCGTGGGCGTCTGCCTTTCGGAGAACGGCAGCGAGGACGGCGCGCTTTATTTTTACGACACGCAAACCGGCCACGCGTTGCCCGACAAGATCGCGCACGTGCAATATCCCACGGCGGGTGGCAGCGCGGCTTGGGCGCCGGACAGCAAGTCGATCTATTACACGCGCTTTCCGCGAGCGGGCGAACGGCCCGAGGACGATCTCAATTTTTACCAGCAAATCTATGTGCACCAACTCGGGACGCCGGACTCGGCCGACCCGTATTCCATCGGAAAGGACTTTCCCCGCATCGCCGAGGTCGAGCTTGGAACTTCGCGCGATGGCCGCTGGCTGCTCGCCTCGGTGGCCAATGGCGATGGCGGCGAATTCGCGCATTACGTGCGCGATCTCCGCGAGGGCGGCCATGCCGCCTGGCGCCAGGTGACCCATTTCGAAGATGGCATCAAGCAGGCGGAGTTTGGCGGTGACGACTCCACGCTCTACCTGCGCTCGGTCAAGGACGCGCCGCGCGGAGAAATCCTGCGCCTGCCACTCGACGCGTCTGCCAGCCTGAAGGATGCCATCGCCGTCGTGCCCGCGAGCGACGGCGTCATTGAAGACATCACTCTCACGGCTACGTGGCTCTATGTCGCGGATATCGTCGGCGGCCCGTCGCGGCTCCGGCGCTTCGATCTCCACGGAAAGAATGGCTGTGAACTGCCCATCCCCGCCAATTCCGGGGCCGGGGGAATCGTCCCACTGCAAGACCATCCGAACGATAACCGCGTGCTCTTTCGGGAAACCAGCTATACCGCGCCGGCGGCGTGGTACCTCTGCGATCCCGCGACGGGCGAAGGCCCGGGGAGCGTGGCGAAGACCGCCCTGGCCGATATTTCTCCCGTCGATTTCGGCGACATCGAGGCAGTGCGCGAGTTTGCCCTCTCCAAGGACGGAACGAGAATTCCGGTCAACATCCTGCACCGCAAAGGCATCCGGCTCGACGGCTCCAATCCCACGCTCCTCACCGGCTACGGCGGTTACGGCATCAGCCTCCGGCCGGAGTTCGACTTCAAGAGCCGGATTTGGTTCGATCGCGGCGGAGTCATGGCCATCGCCAATCTTCGCGGTGGTGGCGAGTATGGCGAGGCCTGGCATTTCGCCGGAAATCTCGCTCGGAAACAGAATGTCTTCGACGATTTCGCCGCTTGCGCCCGGCACCTCATCGATCGCCACTACACCCAGCCCGCGCGCCTCGCGGTGCAGGGCGGCAGTAATGGCGGTCTGCTCATGGGCGCTTTTCTCACCCAACACCCGGATCTCGCCCGCGCCGTGGTTTCTCACGTGGGGATCTATGACATGCTACGGGTTGAACTCGACCCAAACGGCGCCTTCAACGTCACCGAATTTGGCACGGTCAAAGATCCCGCGCTCTTCCAGGCCCTCTTCGCCTATTCGCCGTACCATCGTGTCGTCGATGGGACGAAATATCCCGCGGTTTTCTTTCTGGCAGGCGAAAACGATGGCCGGGTGAATCCCGCCAATTCGCGCAAAATGACCGCCCGCCTCCAGGCTGCCACCAGTTCCGGGCTGCCGATCCTGCTGCGCATGAGTTCCGATTCCGGCCACGGCATGGGCACGGCCCTCACGGAACGCGTCGCCCAGGACGCGGATGTTTTTGCGTTCCTCTTCGATCAGCTCGGCGCGCAACCCGCACCTCCCCGCTGAATTGAAATATTCAGCCCCAAGGGTTCACGACATCGACATCGTCTGGAAAGTCCGCCACATTCCGTGTCGCGAGCGTGTGGCCATGGGCGAGGGCGGTGGCGGCGATCAGACTGTCGAACGAGGAGAGGCACCGGCCTGCTCGCTCGTGCTTTGCATAGAAAGCGCCCCAAGTAAGGCTGGTGCCAATGTCGAAAGGTACGGTGCGTCCAGCAAAGCTGGCCACCAACTCCTCGAACCACATTTCCAGCGCGCGCCGCTTCCGACCAGGAGCGAGCAAGTGAATGCCCTTGACGATTTCGGCCAGTGTCAGAGTTGAAACATAAAGCGAGGCATCATGCCGATCCAGCCATGCCAGCACCTTCGGATCGGGGTGTGGACGGGTCGCTTCGGACAGAACATTAGCGTCAACGAGATAGCTCACGGATCACAATTTCAGGGGACGTGGACGGTCGCGGAGACGCTCGACGAGGAGGCCCGGTTCGGGACATTCCCGCAGGACCTCCACAGTCTTGCGACGCGGTTGGAGTTTGGCGAAATCGTCTGCGGAAATGACGACGGCGACCGGACGCCCGTGCCGCGTAATCGTCTGTGCGCCATCGCGCGCCGCCAGTTCAACCAACTCGCTAAAACGGCTTTTCGCCTCCTGCAACTGCCAGGTCGATTTCATACTGTCCATCCTAGAAACGAATTCTGGTCTGTCTAGTCAGAATTCTCGGGGGCGGCTCGCTCGGGAGAATCTTGACCGCTCCTCGGACCAATGGTTTTGTGTGGGCCATGCCGGCCTGTCTAAAATGTCAGAGTGAGAGGGTTGTGCTCGGCGCGATTGTCGGGGGGGATGGTGTGAGAGGTAGCGTCTTCCGCCCGCGACCCCTGCGGCTGTTCACGTTCACGTTCCTTGGTGGAACGGAACTGTCCAAAGAAGCGTTTGCGTGTCTCGACTGCGGCTTGGTCTGGAGTTCCACGCCTCCGGCCGGGCTCCAGAAATCTGTCAAAAGGCACTGTCCCGAGCCGGTGGCGTCAATGGTGAACGGCGTGGAGACGCGCTGATTCCGGGCGGCTTGGACGCCTGACATACGACCGCCCCGATTTAAATTCAGCCGCTCCCAAAATCTCGAAGGACGTTCGCTGCCCATTACGTCATCGGCCACAGCCACGCGGCAATCATCGTCAGCACCAGCCCGGCCACGCCTTGCAGGGCCATCATCGGTGAAACGGTGCGCAGCATCTGGTCTTCGCGCAGGCCGCTCAGGCGGGAGATGATCCAGAAGCCCGCGTCGTTCATCCACGAGAACGGCTTGGAGCCGCAGCCGATGGCCAGCGCGAAATAAACCGGATTCACGTGGGCGTGTCCGCCTTCGAGGAAGGCCTTGGCAATGGGCGCGGCGGTGATCATCGCTACGGTCGCCGAGCCCTGCGCCGTGCGGACGAGCGTGGTGATGAGGAAAAGCACTGGTAGGGCAAAGGTCTGCGCGCTCGCGAGTTGTGCGCCCAACACTTCGGCGATACCCGTCTGCCGCAGCACTCCCCCGAAGGCGCCCCCTGCGCAGATAATGAGCAGGACGATCGCGCCGCTGGAAAGGGCATGGCCGACGGCCTTGTTGGTCGCGGCCCGGTCCCGTTTCCAGGCGAGCAGGAGCAAGGCAAAGCACGCGCCGAGCGTGAGCGCCATTTCCTTTTCCCCGAGGATGCGCACGACGGCCGCGAACACGCCCGGCGCGGGCTTGGGTGAATTAATCCATGCCGACAGGGCGATGAGAAAAATGGGGAGCGTGACCGGGACGAGCGAGAGCCCGAGTGGCGGCAGCGTGTGGTGCAGCGCGCTGTCCACGGTCGCCGCATCCTCGGCGGGCACCTCGAGCGTATGGCGGCGGTTCGACCACAAGGCAAAGGCGCTGCCAAAGAGCGCGGCCCCGAATCCGATGAGGCAGCCCATGCCCATCATCCGGCCAATCGGCACGCCGAGTTCTCCCGCGACAAAGAGCGGGCCAGGTGTCGGGGGCACGAGCGAATGCGTAATCGTCCCACCAGCGACCGTACACATCACCAGCAACAAATAATCGCGCCTCGTTTGCCGCGCCACGGCCTTGGTCAACGGAGATAACAAATAAAACGTCGTCTCGAAGAACACCGGTACCGTCAGGAAGAACGACGTGATGAAAAATGCCCAATGCGCCCGGGCCGCGCCGAGCGCCCGGAGCAGCGCGGAGGCAATCGTCTCGGCGCCGCCGGACTGGAGCATGGCCTCGCCGAGAATCGAGGCCATCGCGATCAGCAGGCCGAGATTGGCGCAGGTGCGGCCAAACTCCTCGGCCACGCGCGCCGTGGCGGCTTTCCCGGGGAACTTTTCCCCGGCTTTCGCGGACAATTCCCCTTTCTCCACGCGGCCCGCCGCATCAACCTTCAGGGCTGCTTCCGGTGTCAGCAGGGCCACGGCGAACGCCCCAAGCACCAACGCAAGGAAGGCATGCAATCGCAACACCAGGATCCCGCCGACCACGATGACAATGCCGATAAGCAGCAGAACCAAAGGGTTCATGGATGGCGGGGGCATGCGGAGGCAAACATGGCGTTCAACCAAGCGAAAGACGACCGGCTTTGGAATAGGATTCTTGATCCGATCACACAATTCGTGTGAATGAATCTCGATGCTGTGAAGTCTCACACCCGTGCCATGATTATGAAACCGTTCCGGCTTTTCGCCTTGTCTCTCGCTTTGTTCGCCGCCGTGTTGGTGCTCTCGCCAGTCCGCGCGCGCGCCGAGGTCTCATTCGACTTCTTCTACGACAATCTCTCACCGTACGGGCAGTGGGTCGATATCGAAGGCTACGGGACTTGCTGGCAGCCGGCCAATGTCGACCGGGATTGGTCGCCGTACGCGGATGGCTACTGGGCGTATACTGACGCGGGCTGGACCTGGGTGAGCTACGAAGACTTCGGCGGCATCGTCTATCATTACGGGCGCTGGGTTCGCGTCGAGGAGGCCGGCTGGTGCTGGGTGCCCGATTACCAATGGGCGCCGGCCTGGGTCTCGTGGCGTTATAGCGATGATTACGTGGGCTGGGCGCCGCTCCCGCCGGAAGTCCGCTGGCGGCGCGACGTAGGCATCAGCGTCTGGGTCGACAGTGAGTACGACATCGGCCCGGGCTACTACAGCTTCTGCCGGGTCCGCGATTTCGGCGCGCCGGTGCTGCGCCCCGTCATCATCAGTCGCGCGGAAAATGTGATGATCATCCGCGGGACCTTGAACGTCACCAACATCACCTACAATACCGGCTTTGGCGGCGGCGCGATCATCTTCAACGGCGGACCCAACTTCGCGGCCATCAGTGCCGTGGTCGTGCACCCGGTGCCGGCCCTCAAGCTGGTGGTCAACGTCAACCTCGATCCCGCAAGCTGGCGCCATCACAACGGACCGAACGGGCTCAGTGCGATTGCCGCCCAGACCGTGGGCAACCAACTCATCGTCGCCGCGCCGCTCGTCTCGCCGCCCGCCGATCCCGCGGCCTTCCGCGCGAAGGCCAAATTGGTGATCGGGGCGGACAAAATCTCGAGAGGTTGGGGCCTCGTGCCGAACCGCCAGGCGGAGCAGGATCTCCGAAAAGAGATCCATCGCCAGGCAAAGGGTCTCACTCCGGAATCGGCGCCCGCCCGGCCCGTGGCGATTGCAGATTTAAAATTCGTGCCGCTGGCTGCGGATCCACACGCCAAAGCGAGTCTTGCCTCGACAGGCGAATCGCATGAAAAATCCAGCAAAGATCGCCATCCAGAGAATATTGTGGCGGCGCCGGCAAATGTGCCGCCGGGCAGTCCATTCTTGAAACCGTTCAATTCCGATCCGGGTGGCAAATCCGGGTCGCAGAATCCGCCGTCCGGCAAGGGGACGGCGTCCGTCGAAGGCCCGGCACAGGAGCAGGGCCGGGTCCATGCCGAAGAGGAACGGACTGCGAAGGAGAGACAAATTGCCGCCGAGCAGGAGGAAGCGCGCCGGCACGAATCGGAAGTGCCACCGCAGCGCGCCGCGGACGTACGCCGCGGGCAGGATTCGGAGAAAGACCGCGAGCGCGAGAAGTTCGAACCGCAGCGCGCGAACCAATTTCCGCCGCCGGTCCAGCGTGGCAATCAGCCTGCCGGTTCACCGCCACCGGGTGCACACCACTCCAAGGACAGCAAGGACAGCAAGGACAAGGAGAAGGACAAGAATAACGGGAATTAGGGCGGGCGTCCATGGAGGGGGTGTTTTGTCACCGCCCCGGCGTATTCCCAGCGCCCTGCGGAGCTGGGCAGCCGGCTCCTTTTCTTGTTCTTCTTCCATTTCGTAATCGCCTCCGCTCAGCCGGGGGAGAACGAATAAGAACAGGGATCAGAAGAGGAGCGCCGCACTGCGTCCGCGTGGCATTTTTGCGCAACGTAAGGACCGAATTGCGGCTCCTGATCAGAGAAAATATCCACTCGCCAACCACCACACCCCGTGCCAGTTTGGCCGACTTTCATGAAATCCCACGGTTCTCTCACGATCGCTCTTTCCGTCTGCCTTGCCGTCTCGGCCACTCTTCTGGCCGCAGACGCCAAAAAGAATCCCCCACCGCCCCCAACCGCCGACGCACCGGCCCAAAAGGCGTTCGTGCTGCCCGAAACCGTCGCGACGGTCGACGGCTCCGCGATCAAGAAGGAGGAATTGGAAAAGGCGTTTAACGAGGTCCTGAGCGCGCAAAAAATCTCCGCGGCCGAGGTCCCGGAACAACAGCGCCTGCAAGGTTACCGGATGCTGCTCGATGACATCATTGCCAACAAGCTGCTCGCCAAATTCTCCGCCGACACCAAGGTGACCGACGCGGAAGTCAATGCCCAGTACGAGCGGATCAAGGGCAATTTCGCCTCTGAAGCCGAATTGAAAAAGCAGGTCGAGGCCGCCGGCGAGACGCTCGACAAGGTCAAGACCGGCCTGCGCGATCGGTTGCGCGAGGAGCACTGGATCGATGCGCAGATTAAGGACAAAGTCAAAGTCAGCGACAAGGACGCCGAGGAGTTTTACAAGAAAAACCCCGATAAATTCAAAAGCCCGGAGCAGGTGCGCGCCAGCCACATTCTCGTGAAAGTGGATGCTGACGCCAAACCAGAGGTGGTCGTCGAGAAGCAGAAAGCCGCGCAGGCCATCGCCGACCGGGTGAAGAAGGGCGAGGACTTCGCCACACTGGCCAAGGAACTGTCCGAGGACCCAAGCGCCAAGGAAAACAGCGGCGATCTCAACTTTTTCACTCGTGACGCCATGGTCCCCGAGTTCTCCAAGGCGGCCTTCGCCATGAAGAAGGGCGACATCAGCGATCCGGTGCGCAGCGAGTTCGGTTATCACGTCATCAAGGTGACCGATCGCAAGGACGCCGAAACCGTCTCGCTGGAGAAGGTCAAACCTCAACTCCTGGCTTTTCTCGAGAAGCAAAAGAAACAGGAGGAGATCGACAAAGTCTTGCAGGACATGCGCGCCAAGGCCGAGGTCAAGATCAACCTGCCCGAACCCCCGGCCCCGGCGGCGGCCCCCGCGCTTGCGCCGGCGCCTGCGAAATAAGGCATCAGCGGATGTTTTCCGCACCACTCAGGTTTGCTTGTGAGGCTTGCACGGCGGATAGTGAATTGATGCGCGGGGTTTTCCGCGCAGACTTTTAGACTGAGCGCGTCGTTTGCAGCGCACATCGAACCACCTTCATGTCACGCAAAGTTCGGAAAAATGTAGGAGTGATTGGCCTCGGCATCATCGGGTCCCGCGTCGCCGCGGGTCTCCGAGCCGCGGGCTTTCAAGTCTACGTCTGGAACCGCAGTGCCAAGCCGGCGCCCAATTTCCTGGGCTCGCCGGCCGAGATCGCGGAGTCCGCGGAAATTATCCAGATCTTTGTCGCCGACGCTCAGGCGCTCTTCGATGTCGTCGAAGCGATGAGCGAGGCCCTCACTCCAAAGCACGTCGTCGTCTGCAATGCCACGGTCGGGCCGGAGGCGGTGCTCGAGGCGGCCCAACTCGTAGAGGCGCGCGGCGCGCAATTCCTCGACGCGCCATTCACCGGCAGTAAGATCGCCGCGGAGAAACGCCAGCTTGTCTATTATGTCGGCGGCCCCGAACCGGCCTTCCTGCGGGTCCGCCCGATCCTCGAGCTCACCAGCAAGAGCATCATTCGCATGGGCGAAATCGGCCACGCCTCCACCATCAAGGTCGTGACCAATATGATTTCCGCAGTCACCGTGCAGGTGCTCGCCGAGGCGCTCTCCATCGTCCAAAAGGCCGGGCTCGAACCGGAACTGCTCGCCGCCGCCATCGAGCAGAACGCCTGCCGCTCCGGCGTCATCGATCTCAAACTGCCGAAAATGATAAGCGGCGATTACGAGGCGCATTTCTCCCTCAAGCACATGTTTAAGGATGTGCAGCTTGGCATCCATATGGCCAACGCGCTCGATATTGAAATCCCGGCCACGACCGTCACCGCGGGCGTCATGTATGGCGCCTTGAACCAGGGGTGGGGCGACCTGGATTTTTCCGCGCTCTTCAAGAATTACGCGCCCGCCGAAATCTTCGAGGAACTGCCCGCCCTCGATCATGTGCTCAGCCAGGGTGAATTGGCCAGTCTGGAACAAAGGGCCGACGCTGGCCTTGGCCTGGTCGAGCCGCTGTCCCTTCCCCAGGCGCCGGATCGCGAACCGGTGTCCGGCAACGAAAACACCGAAACTGTCCCCGCGCCAGCAGTCGAAATTCCGGCGCCACCAGTCGAGACGGTGCCCCCTCGATTCGCCGCACCACCGGTGACGGCCAATGGCAATCCGATCCGCGAGGCGGTGCCCACGGAGGAAGCCGCGCGGATTATTGAGGCGGTGCTCGCGCACGTCGCCGGCCAGCGTGCGGAGATGGGCGCGATGCCTCAGGCCAAACGCAACCGGGAAGCATTGGCGGAATCGCCATCCGTTGCCCTCCCGCAGGCCGGCGTGACGCACGAATCGATCGCGGAACCGGAAGAAAGGCCCGTGGCGTCCGTGGCACCCCCTTCCACGGCATCGGCGGGCGGGCCGAGTGTGCCGGAAGCCGCCGGATCGCCGAAGCCCGCGGAAGCTTCCCGCCCGGAGCCTGTCGAGCAAAAGACCGGGAAGAAGCCGCAGAATTTCGTTCGGCGCTGGTTTGTCGGACGAACGCAGAGCTAGCGTCATGCACCCTATTTGCGGATATCGAAGCAAACGTGAGGCGGCTCCCACAGCCGCTTCTCCACCGGCGTTGTAGAGGCGGCAGTGTCAGCCGCCTCACGCATCCTCATCTTCAAAAGGACTCACTGGGCTTTGGCTTTGAGCAGCCTGCCTCATCCCCCGGCATGAAACGCGGCGATCCCCACCTTTATCGCGATTGCCGCCAGCGTGGCGCCGTCGTTGATCTCTCAGGCCGCACCCAATTGATCCTCACCGGCCCCGATCGCGTCCGCTACCTGAACGGCCAGGTCACCAGCGACGTGCGCAAACTGCGCCCCGGGCAGACTCAGATGGCCTGCGTGACTACCGCAAAGGGCAAGCTGTGCGCTGACATCTGCATAACCGCGCAGGAGGATGCGCTTCTCGTCGATGCCGAGCCCGGTCTGCGCGAGTCCTTGCTGGTCCGGTTGGAGCGTTACATCGTCGCGGACGATGTCACGATCGAGGACGCCACCGACGGGCAGACGCTGTTGCACTACATCGGCCCGGCGACCCCACCGGCCTCCGGAATCCGGCAAATGGCCGCGTCGCGCCGCTTTGGTCGCGACGGCTGCGACCTGCGTCTGCCGCGCAAAGACTTCGCGGCCGCCCAAGAGTCGTTGCTTGCCGGGCAGATTGTGCTCGACGACACCCTTGCCGAATTGCTCCGCATCGAGGCCGGCATTCCGCGGTGGGGTTGCGAGCTGGACGAGAATACCCTCCCTCCAGAGGCCGGACTGGATTCCACCCATATCGATTATCACAAGGGCTGCTACATCGGCCAGGAGGTGATCTCCCGCCTCCGGAGCGTCGGGCATGTCAATCGTCAGCTCACCGGTTTCCTCGCCGGGAGCGCTGCGGCGGCGTTGGAGCCGGGGACGCCGCTCTTCGCGGCCGGCGCCGACACGCCCCCGATCGGCCTCCTCACCAGCACCGGCTATAGTTTTACCTTTGAAATGCCCATCGCCCTCGGCTATCTCAAGCGCGGTTCGCCTGCGGGGGGGCTTGTCGCCCGCCCGACGGACGCGATCGGCGCCCCTGTCGTCGTGACCGTTCGGCAACTGCCATTTGTTTCATGAAAAAGCTTCTCCTCACTGCCTGCACCGCCGCCATCGGCCTCTCCACCGTCCGCGCCGACGATGTCGCCCTGCTCACGTTTCAGATCGGCAATGACAAGAAGAACCTCAAGCAGGCCGCCGTTGAATTCTACGATGCGGACGCGCCGCTGACCGTCGAGAACTTCAAGAAACTGGCGCGCAAGAGATTCTACAACGGTCTCGCCATCCATCGCGTCTTCCCGCACCTCCTGGTGCAAATGGGCGATCCCTACAGCGCCCGTCACGATCGGGCCAAGGTCGGCACTGGCGGCCCCGGCTACACCATTCCCCCGGAGATTCACCGCAAGCACATCAAGGGCGCCGTCGCCGCGGCGCGCCTCTCCGACAGAATCAACCCCGGCCGCTTTTCGAACGGCAGTCAGTTTCTCATCTGCCTGGCGCCGATGCCTTCGTACGACGGCAAATACACCGTCTTCGGCGACGTCGTCTGGGGCCTGGACGCGCTCGACCAGATCAGCGAGGCGCCGGTCGACACCAACGACAACCCCATCCAGCGCGTGGAAATCAAATCCATCAAAATCCTTCCCCGCGAACAGCTTCCTTCGGGTCCCATGCAACCCGCGCCGCCGACGACGCATAAAAAGCCCTGGTGGAAACTTTTCTAGAAACCGGCGCTTGCGGGGGGTGTGCGACGCACGTATAAAACGCCTCCCCTGCGCAACGGGTAGGTACCGAAGTGGCCAAACGGGGCGGACTGTAAATCCGCTGGCTTACGCCTTCAGTGGTTCGAATCCACTCCTGCCCATGCTCTCTGAACCAAGTAAACATCAGGGTTTACAGGCGATTTGACCCCAAACCTTGTGGCGCCGGGACGCGCACGGAAACGCCCGGAAACGAACTCATTCGGTCAACAATCAGTCAACGCCTTTCCCTCGTAATTCGCCCGCTCGCTCACTCCCGAAACTCCCCGGCGCGAATCCTTCACACGCAACCTGTGCGTGCCTACTCCGCATCGCTGTGACAAACCTACCTCAGCATGTCCGCTAACCCGCCTTCATACACCGGCGCCTAATCCTGGCCCTCTGGCGTAGCCGCTGTAGCTCCTTGCAGTCCCGGTAAAGCGCCCTGGCCTTCTCCGGATGACGCTTGCGCCAGCGCTTCACCTTCTGAACCGTGGCCGCCCGCTTTCGCGCCAGGCGTAGCGCCTCTGCTGAGTCTGGCGTTAATGTCCGGTCGTTTGGCATTCTGCTCATATCGTAGCGCGAGAAAACCGAACAGTCACCTGCAACCCCCAGCCGCCACCACCTCCGCAGGCAATCGCGCCCGCGCAGCGTGCCGCCCTGAAACCACCGGCACCCTGTGCGGTCACGCTGCCTGCTCGACAACCTCAAACCACTCGCCAACGCACCCGCTCCACACAGCGTGCCGGCGTCCCGCCGAGGCGACGATTGCAACTGCCGACCTCGCAGCATGCGCCACAGACCGTTTAACCGCGCATCCTGCCCGAACGTCAGGCGCAAGGCGCAATTGGCTTTGGAACCGCGCTCATCCTTCGCTTGCCCGCGGCTGGCCATGTCGCCGATCCAGCCTTGCCCGCCTCCGCGCGCCTATCAGCCTCCGGGCGTTTCAGGCCGGGTGGGGCGCTGCGACAAGCTCCGCGCCCTCCGCCACTGACCATCGCCGCTGCGAAGGCAGCTCGCACGGCGCGCCTCGCGCGTGGCTGCCCTTCGGGCCAGCGCGGGCATTTCGTCAACCATCCAACCACGTGCGTTCTCCGGGCGATCGGTGTTGCGCTCGTCCCACTCGCGAATGTGGCGCTCCGCGCCTAGTCGCCGCGGCCCAACCTCGCTTCGCTCGCACCACGCCGCGTCCGGCTCCGGCTATCGCCAAGCGAAATGGCCTCATGGTATGCGGCGGCGCTATCTACATTGGTTTTTGTCACCACAGCGCATTGATTGCGCTCGCGCTGCTTGGGCCTCTGCCGCTTCCCTAAAATCTGCTGGTAGAGGCGCGCCAGGTCCGGATGTGCCTTTGCGAACGCCTGCTCGATTGGTTCAGGATCGAAAAACTCAAGCCCGCCAGTGTCCTCCCCAACAGAGGCAAACGGCCCAGAAGTTAGAGAACCCAGAGAAGGCAGAGAACGTAGAGAACTCAGAGACGAATCTTCTCTCTCTTCTCCTCCCTGTTCTGCCTTCTCTGCTCTTTGGTAGGCCTGCCAGTCAAATGGTACTGCTTGGCCGTTACGGTACAGTCTCGGGTCGTACGAGACCAGACAATGCCTAGGCCCGCGATACGGCCGAAGAAGCAATCGGATGTTGCACACTTGACCCAGCACCAGCCAAAGCGAGGGCAGCACAAAGCCCCGCGATCCCTCCCGACACTCCCGCCAAAGCGTACCCCAGCGCGGCGAGGATGGTGCCACAGACAAGGACAAAGCGGCTGCCGAACTTTTCTGCCAACCGTCCCGCCGGAACCTGGAGTGCAGCCATGACGCCGATATAGAGGCCGCGCAGCAGCGCCAACGTCGCGTAGCCGACGGCGAACTCGGTGCGCCAGATCGGCAGCAGCACGTAGATTAGATCGGTGTAGCCGTCGTGCAGGGCGTGCGCGAGACCCGAAATAGCGAGAGTCCGCCGGGCTCGATGGCCTTTTCCCGAATGCGTGGACACGGCTTTGGTTGTTTTCTTGAGGATTAGTTGTTGGCGTAGAATGCGAACAACCAGCCTGATTCGGGCTGGATGACCGGGTCGGCGGGTTGGAAGCCCACCCGAGGAGGAACGCGCATTCGCGTTCGATCCAATTTCGGAGTGAACGGACAAATGCGTCTACGTAAATCGAAAACGCTCTACTACCACCCCCTATTCACGCCGAAAGCGCGTGTTCGTCGAGCCAGCTTTGCACGAGGTGACGCGTCAGGTCCGAGATGCCGCTGTTTGCCCGGCGCTGGAGTTCGCCGATCCGCCAATCGCCGTCGGGGCCGCGCACGATCGAGAGCGTCGCCCGCTCGGGTTTCAGCACGCGGTAGATGAACGTCTGGCGGCTCTGGACGCGCTCGGCATAGGTGGCCACGCAATTGCTCTGCTCGCGGCCTTCCGCGACGAGTTCCTCCGCCGTGCAGATGGGCACGATGTCCGTGGTGCCGCGCAGCGGCGGTCGGGGAAACCGGAACGCCACCAGCGACGGGTCTTCGATCCGCAGGTACTGCACACTGACGTCGTCGTGCATTTCGCGCACCCGGGCGAGGGACTGGAATTGCGGACGGCTCCGCTGCGGGTTCACGCGAAAGAACATGCGCAGCGTGTCGCGAATGAGCGTCGCGGTGTCGGCCAGGTACTTTTCCGACGGAATCCCGGCGACTTCGTGGAGCAGTTTCGGGGTGACGGCCGCCCGCAACTCCGGATTGGCGGCGATGGCCACGACGCCGGCGTTCAACTCCGGCAAGTGCGCGAGGGTCCGGGCGAAACCCGCATCCTGCAAGGCGTCCCGCAGCGGGTCGAGCAACTCCACGCTGGCCGATTCCGGCTTCAGCTTGGCCAGAATGCGCGCGGTTCCCTCCGTCGGCGGAAAACCGAGCCAGCCGGCGATGTCGCGCTGGCGGCACGCCGACATCCCCACCGCGTCGTCGAGCGACGCCTGGATGAAACAGCGGAAGTTGGCGAGGGCGAAACAGAGCGCGGGATTCTGCTGCGCAAACTCGAGCGTCTCCGCGCGCGCTTTGAAGAGCCGGAGCAGCGCCCACTGCCGGCTTTGAAACTTCTCCACGCGGGCCGCGATGGCCCTTGGCAGCGAGAAACGAAAGCGATCGAACGCACGCTTGCGCTGCTGGGCGGGCGAAAGCTCCGGAAGTTTCGCGGCGACCGGCCCGAGGTCCAGTTCGAGTTGCGGCGAGATCTTCGCCCTCCGCGGTCGATACGGCTGCACCACACGGAAAGTCGGCGTGAATTCCTGCCACGACCGCCCCTCGTATTTGCGGATCGCCCGGAGCACCGGCCACGTCTCGAGAATCATCACTCCGTCCTCGGTGAAGACGTAGAGTTTCCCCTCCTTGAAGCGGAAGCCGGGTGCGCGATCGGCGGGCATGGACCAAGCGTAGCAAGCCGTCTGGAAAATCGGTCAAGCCGCCAGCACGAAGAAAATTCTCTCCAGTTCGGACTTCGTCCTGGCACCCGCGCCGCAACGTGCCAATTTGAGGACTAATCGATTACGCGGGCATCGCGCAATCGAATGAACCTTCCGGGCAGGACTCCAAAAGGCGCAACAATTCGCAGGTCTCAACCGGCCTGGGTAAATCCACAATTTCCGCTGAATTTCGTCGGCTGATAAACGCTGTGGTGGCGGACGCAATGATCATCGCATCTGGTTTGAATTCTTGGATGACATCGACGACCCGTATCGAATCGCCTTCGCAGCACACGGTATAGCCGTGCTCGGAAAGAACGACCTGCGATCCGCGTGCGCGGTGGGAATCCTCGCCGATGATCAAAACGCGATCTGCCTGATTTGCTTTCACCAGGAATTCAGTTCGGAAGGCGGACGAAATGAATCAGCGAAAGCAGTTTTTACGGGTAGAGGAAGATGCCGGTTGACCAGTTCCGTCGACAGTGGCGAAACCGTCAATTCGACCATCACCTCGCCGCGCTCGTTGTAGATAATTAACGGAATTTCGTCCGTGGCACGACGTTCGGCCTCTTCGTATGCCTCCTCAAAGGAATCGAATGATCGCCGCCAATCCCCACCGTCTTCAGCGAGGGTGAATTTGGAGTTCACGGCATCACACCAGAGCAACAATGGGCGACTGGCTTTGAACATAACGGCCCAATGTCGGGCATCGGCGGCTACGGGCAATCGGGGCACTTGCTGAGCCACTGATCAGGGTTCCCCCTGATGTCCGTGCAATACTCCGGATGACGACCATTTCCACTTCGCTCCGCACCCATCTAGCCAGTTGACTGGAAGGCATTCATGGTAATTGTCGATTTCCTATGGATCGCGCGCTCTCCACGCTTTTTTGCTCTGCTATCGTCGGGTTGGCCGAGGATGGTTCCACGATTAAATTCCTCTCGCCAGACCGGCGTTTTGCGCTGCGGATTACCGAGCCGGCTCAGGCGGACACTGTCGAGCGGAAGGTCGAACTGATCGAGAAGAACTCCGGCAAGGTGATGGTCGATCTCGGAGTCGCCTACCGCGCTCATCTCGCTGACACGGTTTTGGTGTGGTCGGGGGACTCAAAGTGGGCGGCCTACGGCACCCGCGAAGACCAGCAGGGAGAAGCCAGTATTTACTTTTGGAATGGCTCGGCTTTCGAGGAAGTGCCCTTGCCAGACAATCTGCCGGATCCGAATATTAAGTTTGGCAAGGGCGCAGGTGATGACGTGAAAAACTATGGAGGCGCGGTAAAGCCCTTAAGGTGGTTGAAGTCGGGGAAACTGGAACTATCAAACGACTTGATGATGCTTTCGCGAGCGGATGGTCGCAGTTATACGGGAGTGGTGCGGTTCACGATTGCCTTTGATGCACAGCATCACGCCTCCGTGCATACGCTCGGCAAGACGAAGACGCGCGTGGACGAATAGAAAGTGGAGGAAACAGGCGGCGCAAATCCTGACAGACCTTCTGGCATGCAGGTCTGTCGGCCCTCGCTGCTGCCGATGGCGCCGCCTCGCACTTGCGCCGCCGTTACTTCTTTAGAAGACGCCCTTTTCGCAGGTTGGGGATCCAGGAAATGGCAAACGCCCGAAATCGCAGATATTTCTCTGATTTCCGTTGACTCTCGCGGTGGCATGCACCACTAGCCGCCCGCCCGCCTGGCTGCCGCTTCGTCTCTTCCTGGCTTGCCCACCCTCAAACCACCCGACCCACATCCCCAGAATTGCAACACTCCCCGTCCCCATGAACATTCAAAAACTGCTCCCGTCGCTCATCGTTGCCATCAGCCTGCTTTACTCCGGGTCGTTATTCGCCAAGGAATTTAAACTTCCGAACGACGAGTTTGCCATCGCTTCCGTGGACATCCCGAAAAGCTGGAAGCCCGAAGCCGTCGAACACGGCGTGGAAGCTCAGACGGAAGATGGTTCCTTTTACCTCTCGATCGTCGCGGCGGGGACGGACAAGGGGGTAACGGCGGACATCGAGGCCACGAAGGACATGATCAAGGAGCACAAGGTCAAAATTGATGAATCGACCGAGAAGACGGGCAAAGGCAAAACCAATGGCTTTGATACCGAGAGCGTCACGATAAAGGGCAAAGACGAAGATGGCCCGTGCACCATCACCATCCTGCTCGTCTCAATCAAGGACAAGATGGTCGTCATCACCTATTGGTTTACCGACGCGGATCTGGACAAGCACCTCAAGGAAGTGGATGCGATCCAGAGCTCGCTAAAGGCAAGTTCTTAGGATTTCCGCCGGGTGAAGCTGCGGAAGCTGTAAGAGACTCTGAAATAAGTTGGGAAGGCCATTCCCTACTTATTTCACAGTCTCCAGGGCTTGAATGCCCTCTTAGCCGGTAAACCCGTGCGACCCCTGTCTCGAGGCATAGTCGCGCGCCACCTCCAGCAATCGCCGGTGGCGACTTGTCTCGAGCACGGCCGAGAATCGCGTGCCCAGACACGAACGACAGGAACCAGGAGAAGCTTGCGGGCGGGGAAACTCCACAAACTCTCCGCAACTCCGACACACCCAGGCGTCCGCAAGAAGCGATGGTTGCAGTGCCGAGAACGGGAGGGAATCGTCGAGTTTCATATCAGGCAGGGATCGCAACCGCGGTGGCCGCCGGATGTATCCTCTGTGTCAGGCATGGGTTACTCGACTTGCGGCGCGTCGGGTTCTCCGTCACCCAGCGGGTGCGAAGCAATCTCCACCCGTGGTTGGTCCCCTGAAAAATCAAATGTCTTCACGAGCATTTCGCTGCTTTGCGCACCGGTCGTCGGGAGGCTGAATTCCACGCTGACTCGCTCGCCTTCCACCCGGACCTTGTGGATATCGATGGCCCGAAATATTTCCTTCGGGAGAAGAGCGATTCGCTCCCGTTCCCCGACGACCTGCCACTTCTCCACGATGATCCTGCCGGCGAAAAAGACGTGCAGTTCGCTAAAAATCTCCAGGCCCGCTTCCTTGAGCGCCGTGGCGAAAACGAGCACCACCGCGACGTCGTTGTGTCCCGAGGGAATATTGATTTTTCGCGCCCATTTCTTCCGTTTGAGCAAATTCTTGAGGAACGCGGCCAGCTCCGGCGAAACTTCCCGGTCGACCAATGCTCTTTTCAGAGCCTCCTCATCGGGCTCAAAGATGACGATTCTGGTCGTGGATTTTTTCATGCTCGTTCGTGTGCTCAACGTGCATCTTCGACTTTTCCGGTTTGGAAGCGGCGTTTGGAGAAAGTCGGCCCTTAAAGTCGAAAAGCAATGGATTTCGCGCGGACCCGAGCGAAGCAAAAGGAAAATGGGCCGGGAAATAGGACCGCGTTACTCCTCCCCCGCCGCCCAGCGCAACGCCGCCAGCAGGTGATGCCGGCCAAACTCGCTGTTGAGCACCCGCGAGTCGTGGCCAATGGCCGTGTAGAAGAATCGGCCGCCCTGCGTCTCGCGCGTCCACGCCGCCGGATGATCCTTCCCCATCGGCTGGACTCCCATGACTTGAAACTTCTCACGCACGGCCTCGAACGTGGACTCGTCCAACCGCATGAGCACCTTCACGCCGGGTTGACCGGTCACGGCGCGGTCGTAGCAGAGCCATTCCTCGGTAATCCAGAATTCCGGCGCGAACGGCTGCACCGCCGGATGATTCACCGCCGCGGGATCGATCACGACCCGGGCGCGCGTGCGCACCGAATCTGCCGCGAAATCACACCCCACCAGGTCCGCGTACCAATCCCACGCGCCGTGATGCACCGCGGCCGCGTGGACGGAAACGATCCCGTGGCCCTGCCGGAACCAGGTGACAAGATCTTCCTTCTGCTGCGCGTTCAGGTCCTGCCCAAAATTGGTGGTGCTGTTAAGCACCAGGACCTGGTAGCGCATCAGGTCGTCGAGGTTGAATTTCTCCGGGTCGTCGGTCTGGTCGATGTTAATCCCGGTGTCCCAGCCAAAATGCAGGAACCAATGATTCGTCGCCGTGAGCGTCGGATGCACGTACCACGACGGCTTGCTATAAACCAGCACGTCGTCCAACCGCCGTGCCGGCTTGCTGTTGTCCTCTTGTTTGACAATCGATTCCGCGCTCATGACCTGTGGGATGTTGAATGTTGGGTATCGGATATTTGCCGGCAGTCCCGATCGCCGGCGCCTCACACGTCGCACCATGCCACCGCTTCGCGCAGTCCTTGATAGGAATCGCGCGTCGGTATGAATTCCTGCCCGACGTAGCCGGTGTATCCGATTTCCAGGAGCGCCTCCATGATGGGCGGATAGTTGATCTCCTGCTTGTTATCCAATTCTCCCCGGCCCGGATTGCCCGCCGTATGGATATGGCTGATGTAATCCTTGTACTGCCGCAGATGGCGAATGATATCACCGTCCTGGATCTGCACGTGATAAATGTCGAAAAGCAGCTTCAAACGCGGCGAGCCCACCTGCTTGATGATGTCGATGCAGTAATCGAGATGGTCGCCCTGATATCCCGGGTGTCCCTTCATCGGGTGGGTATCGTCTCGGGTATTCAGCATTTCCAGGCTGATGGTGACCCCCTTCTTCTCGGCGTGGCCGACTACCTTTTTGAAGCCCTCCACGCAATTCCTGGCACCCTCCTCGCGCGTCAGCTTTTCGCTTTTCGGATCGTCGGGATCGGCCGCCGCATAGCCGGTGAAAGCGATGACCTGGCCCACTCCGAAGTCCGCCGCGGCATCAATCGCATCCGTGGTCGCCTTGATCACGCGCGGCCAGTGCAGCGGGTTGTTGAAGCCTTTTTTGAAAGGCGCATCGGGACTCATATCGATGATCCCCATGGCGCACGACAGCCCGTACTTCTTCAGCGTCGGATACTCGGATGCCGCGCAAAGTTCCACGCTCGGGACGCCAAGTTCCTTCGCCACCTGGCAGAGCTTTTCGACGGTCCATTGATCGCCGGTTTTCGTAAAACACCACTCGACAATGGATTGTTTGATGCGGCCCTTGGTGACGACGGGGCCATGGGCTTCGCTGGCGAGACCGGTGGCCGATCCCGCAAGAACAGCGGCGGCGGTGGATTGCAACATGGTGCGACGGGTGATGGGTTGAGAGGCAGAGGATTCGCTCATGACGGGCTGTGTTTGTTCAAGTGAATTCGGGGAAAATCGACTTCTCTATTGGACCACCGGTGTGCGGTCCCAAACAAGGAGATTCCTCGCCCGGCTCCAATCTATCAATTGTCCCCACGGCGCCGTGGACTTCCCGCCAAGCCTCGAATATCAACGATCCACCACCCACTCTCCACCTTTGAAGACCGTCCTCTGCTTTGGCGACTCGAACACTTGGGGCTACGACCCCGACGCCTCCGCGGGCTCTCCATTCCCGCGGCGCCATCCGCCGGCGACGCGTTGGACCGGTGTGCTCGCGCGGGAACTCGGCCCGGAATGGCGGGTGATTGAGGAAGGGCAGAATGGGCGCACCACGGTTTTCGTGGATCCATTCATTCCGTGCCGCGTCGGCCGCGACTACCTGCCCGCCGCGCTCGAAAGCCATAAGCCGCTCGATGTGGTGGTGCTGATGCTCGGGACCAACGACCTCAAGGCCGTGAACGCGGCGCCCGCCAGCCAGATTGCCGAGGGCGCGGCGGTGCTCGCGCGAATGATCCTCGCCAGCGACGCCGGCCTCGAGACGCGCCCGCCGAAACTGCTGCTCATGGCGCCGCCCGCCATCGGCGACGTCGCGGGCCTCACCGACGGGGAGGAAAAATTCGCCGGGGCCGAAGCGAAGTCACGCCGCTTGCCGGAGCTCTACCTCCGCCATTCGCGGGTCTTGCGGTGCGGCTTCCTCAACGCGCAGGAGTTCACCCAGCCCAGCCCGGCCGATGGCGTGCACCTCGACGCCGCCAACCATCTTGCACTGGGCCGCGTCGTGGCGGAGGCGGTGGCTGGTCTGGCAGGATAATCTCGCCAGAACGAAGGCGACACGCCCTCATTCGCGCAACGTTCATTCGGTGTATACGGGCATCACGCCCGGCTGCTCCGGAAGCTACCGATCGGATGGCGCCAGCACACAACGGAAGCCAATGGCATTGGTGCGATAGCTGGCCGCATGGGAAACGCGACGCGACAACAGCAGATTGTTGCGGTCGTTGTTACTCCACGAGTCGTCCACAGTCTTCACCCGCGCATACGCCGCGTAGTCCTGCACCCGCGTATCCCAGCGGCCAAAGAGCACCTCCGTCCCTGGCACCGGCACATACTCCTGACCCAGTGTATTCACGAACGGTGCGTCCTTTGTCGAGGTGGCGGAAGCATTATCGCCCGCATTGTCCCACTCGACGAGAAAACCGACCGTTTCGTTCCGCCAGTGGCGTTGGGGCGCCGCCGTGTCGGAGCTGTCATTGAAGGCATATTCCCCGCGAGGACCCTTTTGGTAGTTCAGCAGCGCCGGAAAATCACCCTGCTCGGGAGATTTTCCCACGTCCGGCTGGAAGGATGCCCACCAGAAATCCGTGATCTCGCTCCCGTCCGTCCAGCGCCAGGGCTCCTGGCGGCTGCTCTTGCGGCCGCCGATCCAGAAGGAGGCAAAGGTTTTCTTTAAATGCTCAGGCGCCACGCTCGAGGCTATCCATTCATGCACCTCTTTGGTCTTCACAAACGCCAGGTGACCGCCCATCACCTCGGCGTTCGCTTTGGCTTCATCCCACGAGAAGTTGCCCGACACGAGTTGGTAGCGATGCCCGGCAAAGATCTGCACGTGGCCTTGCGCTTGCTTTTCGTCGTCCCACTCCACGACATAGAACATCTTCTTCGGTCCCCGTGCCGCGGATCGCCAGGCGAGCTTGCCGCCCAGTTTTACATATTCGAGGACGCAGGCGGCGGTGCCGCCACCGACTTGCGCAGGCTCGCCGGGATGCCAGTGGTCCCAATTCCACGGTTCTCCAGTTACCCACCGCCACGGATGGCCTTTTCCATCGGAAATGCCACCGAGCCACAAGGCGCTGCCGTCGTTGGTCATCTGTTTGCCAAAGCTGTTGGAGAACCAATCCTCCTCCTCTTTGGTCGAGAGTGTGGCGAGGTGGCCGCCGAGGAATTCCGCCCTGGCCTCGGCGTCGTCCCAGGTACGCGCATCATGGATGAGCTGGTAGAGGTGACCGCTAAAGGCGAGATCCCCGGGAGCCGGCGCGCCAGCCGTGGTGAGAGTAGGCGGCGGCGTTGATCTTGCGGCGGGCGGCGGGAAGGATGCAGAGATTCCGGAAGCGGGCGCACGCTCAGGCTGGAGCTTGGGAGCGAGGAACATGACGAGCGCGCCGAGGACGAGCGCCACGGCGGCGATACCCATGTACAGCGGAAGTCTGGATTTTCCCGACGCGGGCCGTGGAATGGCCTGCACCACGACAGTTTCCGGCCGTGGTGGCGCGGATTTTGGGCGGGCGGACGCTCCGGCTGCCTTGAGTGTGGCGGGTGTCTTCGGCGGGGTGGGTGGCGGGGGTAAGCGGGAAGCGGGCGCAACATTGTCCGCCGCCGGCTCCGGCACTTCGACCGGCATCCGCGCGGAGGTGACGTCGGCCTTCATCTCCTGCGTGGACTGGTAGCGGCGGTCGGGCGCCTGCTGCATCGCCTTGATCACGATCTGGTCGATGCGGGCATCGCAGCCCGTGCGGTGCGACGGCGGGTCGAAGATTCCCTTGGGCACTTGCCGGCAGAGCATCTCGTAGAGCATCACCCCCAGCGAATAGATGTCCGCGCGATGATCGACGTTCATCCCTTCGGTCTGCTCCGGGGCCATGTACCCAGGCGTCCCCATGACGGTGCCCGTCATGGTGTGGCCGAGCTGCTCGGCGCTCGGGTCATTGAGCCGCGCCAGCCCGAAATCGGCGACTTTCACATGGCTCTCCGTGTCGATCATCACATTGGCCGGCTTGATGTCGCGATGGACGATGCCCTTGCCGTGCGCGTAGGCCAGCGCCGTGCAGATTTGCTCGACGACGGAAAGCGCCTGGTCACCGTCAAGGCCCACCTGGTGGATGATGTCGGCGAGGTTCGCGCCTTCGACAAATTCCATGACGAAGAACAGGTGCCCCTCGCGCGTGGTGCCAAAGTCGTAGACCGCGATGATGTGCGGGTGGTTGAGCCTGGCCATGGCTCGCGCCTCGCGGCGGAAACGGTCGGCGAAGTCTTTGTCCACGCTGATCTCCAGCGGCAGCAACTTGATGGCCACGAGCCGGTCGAGCTCGATCTGCCGGGCCTGATAGACCGCACCCATGCCCCCACGCCCAAGCAGCCTGAGCACTTCGTAGCCGGGGAAGAGCTGAGCGGCTTCCTCCAGCGTCGGCGGCTGCCACGTACTCGTGGCGCCACTGGTCATCTTTACCGATTGCATGCCGCGGGCAAACATCTCGTCCGGCGCAACATCGCCGAGCAGCGTCGGCTGCTCGGGCGGTGGCTGCTGGGGCGAATCGTTTTCCTCCGGCATTTCATTCTCGATTTACTGAAATCGGTCGCGATTGGCCAGTCCGATGCACATTCACCGGGTCACTGGACCGCACAGCCACGCCCCCAACCCCCGGAGAATATTCGCGCTTCAATTCCATCCGCGAATGCCGCTAAGTTCGAAATCAGCAACGAAGACCAACTGCCCAAAACATGATCATCCATCAATCGATTCAATGGCGGGGAGAATCCGGCGCCGAATACACCTTTTACATCTGGCCACGGCACTCGCAGGTGGAGAATGGGCCGCCCGGTAACTTCCTGCACGTCAAGGAATCCGCGGATGGAACCCTCGTGCCCGTCTACATCGGGCAAACCGAAGATTTGAATCACCGCTTCGTTAAGCCGGAGACGCAGCAATGTGTCGACGCCAACGGCGCCACGCAACTCCATCTCCACGCCAACTACAAAGGAGAGCAGGAGCGCATGGCCGAGATGGCCGACTTGATCGCCCGCTGGAAACCGGTCTGCAACGACTAAAGCGGTCTCAATAAAACCGCGGCCTCCGCAAGTCTCCGGGCTCTGCGTAACTGTTCCGGAGTTTTTGGACCACGGATTTCACGGATGACACAGATTAAAGACGTCACTTCTTCAATCCATGCAATCCGTGCAATCCGTGGTTCACCCTTTTCCCTGCTGCTCGAGCTTCGCCTCGGAACCAAACCGAGGCGCGGGTCCGCCGCCCGCCTTACTCGTGCCACGCGGATTTACGCAGTTCCGTATTACGGAAAGTCGTAACTAGGCTCCCGGTGTTCAAAAAGGTAGCCTGGTTGCCGTTTCGCCTGCGCGAAACCAAACATCAATCAACTCTTCACCCAAGGAGCCCATGAATATGATACCACGCACCCGCCGGGAATTCCTGGCTCAAGTTGGTCAAGGAATGCTCGTCGCCTCGGTTGGCTACGAAGTGGCCAGCGGACTTGGCCTTTCTCCCGCATTGGCCGACGACGCAACCGCCGAGTTAAGCTTCGGTTCGCTCGAGCCGCTCGTCCGCGTCATGCAGGAGACGCCAGTCAACGAACTCCTGCCCAAGCTGGTGGCGGAGCTTCGCGCCGGCACCCCATTGAGCCGTCTCGTGGCCGCCGGCGCGCTGGCCAACGCGCGCACTTGTGGCGGCGAGGACTACGTGGGCTTTCACACCTTCATGGCGCTGGGCCCCGCCCTGCACATGGCCCAGGAACTTCCCACCGACCAGCAGCCGCTCCCGGTCTTCAAGGTTCTCTATCGCAACACCAATTGCATCCACGATCACGGCGGACGCAAATCCGAAGTGCTCCACCCCGTCAGCCCCACCGCGATTCCCGAAGGCCGTGTGGGCGGCGAGGTCTTGCGCGAATTCGTGCGGAACAAGGATGTCAACGCCGCCGAGCAGACCTTTGCCGCGATCGCGGCGGGCTCGCCGGAAGACGCCTTTAACAATCTCCTCTACGCCGTGCAGGATCAAACCGAGGTCCATCGCGTGGTGCTGCCGCATCGCGCTTGGGATTTGATGGGCCTGATCGGCAAAGAGCAGGCGCACACGCTGTTGCGCCAATCCGTGCGCTACTGTCTGAATGAAGGCCCGGGCGGCAACGGCCCCGACCAGCCCCGCGGCGTGCTGCCGAAGGTGCTCGACGAATACCAGCTCCTGGGCCGCACCTTGGGCAATCGCCAGGCCGAGGATGCCTGGGTCGACCAGTTGAGCCAGACCATTTTCCAATCCACGCCGCAACAAGCCGCCGCGGCCGTCGGGGCGGCCCTCGCCGAAGGAATGGCGCCGACGGACATCGGCGAAGCGATCACCCTCGCCGCGAATCAACTCATTCTCCGTGACGCCGGACGCACGCCGTCGATGGAAACGCACAACAAGCCGATCGGCAGCGTGCACGGCGACTCCATCGGCGTCCATGCCTGCGATTCGGCCAATGCCTGGCGCAACATGGCGCGCGTGAGCAATCCCCGGAACTGTATGGCCAGCCTCATTCTCGGGGCCTACCAGGTCGCCTCTGATCGCACCAATCGCGGAGGTGATTTTTTGCACTGGCAGCCGCTGCCGGTGGAATCGCAGTTGAAAGCGGTCAAGACGACCGACCCGGACGGCTTGCTCCGCGAGGCCAACGAAGCCATCCGCGGCAACCTTCAGGCCCACGCCAGCGCGATCATTGCTCGTTACGGCCAACTCGGCCACGACCCCCGGGCGGTCTTTGATTTGCTCATTCGCTACGCCGTCAGCGAAGACGGGTCGCTCCATGCGGAAAAATTCTACCGCACTGCGTCGGAGGAATTTGCCTCCACCCGTCCGGCCTACCGCTGGCGTCACCTCGTCGCGCTGAGCCGGGTCACCGCCAGCGAATACGGCCGCCCCGCCGACGGCATGGCCCAAGCGCGGGAACTGCTCAAGGCGTAGGTTGCCCCGCCGCGAGCGCAGCGTCCCTTCACTCTTCTTTGAAAAATATTTCCTCGAAGGGGGCGCCGCGTTCGTTGCGCTACCGCCGTCGGTTTCTAGTTTCTGGTTTCTGGTTCTCCGCTGCGAAGCGCTTACTGCGCACTCCGGCATCGGGCATTGGAAGCCGGAGCTTTGTCCCGCACCTGCGGGAGGGGCAATTCGCGGGCCCCTTTCTTTTCGTGTTTTTCGTGTATGTAGCCTGCCCTGATCCCGCGACTGCGGGACGTAGCGATGCGGGCGGATGTTGGACTTGTCCGGGCGAAGCGTGGATGTTGGCCCGGCTTCGCCTTCGGCTACGCCGTGGCGGGCGGAGCCCGATGTTGGATGTTGCGGCGAAGCCGCCCGGTGTTGGATGTTCGGCGTAAGAAGACGACCTAAGCCGCCCATGACCACCCGCCGCACTCCCGAACAACTCCGCAGCTTCCGCTGGTTTGGCCCGAATGATTTGCGCACCTTTGGCCAGCGCTCGCGCCTGCGGCAGATGGGCCTTGGCCCGGAGGATTGGGTGGGCAAACCGGTCATCGCCATCCTCAACACCTGGAGCGAGATCAATCCGTGCCACCTCCATTTCAAGGTGCTCGCGGAGAACGTGAAAAAGGGCGTTCTCCAGGCGGGCGGGATGCCGATTGAAATCCCCGTCCTCTCGCTGGCGGAAAACTTCATGAAGCCGACGACGATGCTCTATCGCAACCTCCTCGCGATGGAGGCGGAGGAAGTATTGCGCAGCCATCCGATCGACGGCGCGGTCTTGCTCGGCGCCTGCGACAAGACCACACCGGCGCTCATCATGGGCGCGCTCTCGGCGGCCCTGCCCTTCATTTTCGTTCCCGGCGGCCCGATGCTCCACGGGCAATGGCGCGACCAGACGCTCGGGTCGGGCACGGATACGTGGAAGTATTGGGCGGAGTTGCGGGCGGGCAAGATCACGCCGGAGGACTGGTGCGAAATCGAGGATGGGATCGCGCGCTCACACGGGCACTGCATGACCATGGGCACGGCGAGCACGATGACGGCCGTCACCGAGACCCTCGGGCTGACCCTCCCAGGCGCGTCCTCGATCCCGGCGAGCGACGCCCGCCACTGGCGCATGGCCGCGGAAAGCGGCCGGCAGATCGTGGAGAACGCCTGGACCGACTTGAACCCTTCGCGCTTTCTCGGCAAGGCCGCCTTTCACAACGCCATTATCGCCGATATGGCCGTGGGCGGCTCGACCAATGCCATCGTGCACCTCATCGCCATGGCGGGCCGCGCGGGCGTAAAACTCCCCCTGGAGGATTTTGACTCGATCTCGCGCCAGACCCCGCGGCTAGCCGATCTCCGGCCCGCGGGACGTTTCTTGATGGAGGATTTCTATTTCGCCGGCGGTCTCCCCGCGACCCTGGCCCAGGTGCTCGATTTGCTGGACGGCGATTGTCCGACGGTCAATGGGCGGACGCTGCGGGAGAACGTGGCGGACGCCAAAATCTGGAACGCGGAAGTCATCCACTCGCGCGAAAACCCGCTCTCGCCTGAGGGTGGCACGGCGGTGCTGCGCGGCAACCTCTGCCCCAACGGCGCGGTCATCAAGCACAGCGCAATGGAGCAGCGCTTTCTCCGGCACCGCGGGCCGGCGGTGGTTTTCCAAAACTATCCCGACCTCGCCAAACGGCTCGACGACCCGGCGTCCAGGATCACGCCGGACAGCGTGATGGTCTTGCAAAGCGGCGGCCCCATCGGCGCGCCGGGCATGCCCGAATGGGGCATGCTGCCGCTGCCCAAGCGGTTGCTCGAAGCCGGCGTGCGCGATCTGCTGCGCATCTCCGATGCCCGCATGAGCGGCACCAGCTATGGCGCGTGCGTGCTGCACGTCGCCCCGGAATCCGCCCTCGGCGGACCGCTCGCCCTGGTGCGCGATGGCGACATCATTGCCCTCGATGTACCCGCACGCACGCTGACCCTCGAAGTCCCGGACGACGAATTCGCGCGCCGCCGCGCCGCGTGGAAGCCGGCGCCGCGGCAGTACGACCGCGGCTACGGCGTGCTCTTCCTCAACGAAGTAACGCAGGCCAATGAAGGTTGCGATTTCCGCTTTCTGCACTTCAACGGCAAACCCACCCCCGAACCGGCGATCCATTGAAACGTCCACGCGATTCGCGGCCAACTCAGGTAGGGCGCACTGGCCCCAGTGCGCCGGGAGCGGGTGGTGCCCCCTCCGGCGACGCGCGAGCGCGGACGACTGAGGCCAGTCGTCCCTACCTGCTGCGATCGGCGCAGCCGCCCTACCCCTCAATCGGATCCTCGAGAATCAATTCGGCCAGCGCTTCGAAATCCACCGGCTTGGCAAAGTGATAAGTGAACCCGGCCTCCCGGGCTCGAACGCGGTCATTTTCCTGGGCGTAGCCCGAGATGGCGATGATCGGCGTCCGGACGAACCCTTCGGCTCGCAACCGGCGGGCGACTTCATACCCATCGAGCCCGGGCAGCCCAAGGTCGAGCAGCAGGAAATCGGGCCGAAATTCCTGCGCCAATTTCAGCGCGGCGACGCCGTCGAAAGCCGTGGCCACCTGATGTCCCCTCAAGACGAGCAGGCGCGCCAGCGACTGGACAGTGTCCTGATTGTCGTCGACGAGCAAAATGCGCCGCCGGCGGGCGGCTTCGGCGGATTCAGAGGGCTTTTGCGGAAGCATGACAGGTGTGGGAACGGTAATCGCTGGCAGGCGAACGGTAAAGGTGGCGCCGCGCCCGACGCCCTCGCTAGCAGCGGTAATCGTGCCGCCATGGAGTTCGACCAACCGCCGGCAGAGATTCAATCCAATGCCGAGCCCGCCGGAGGTGCGGTCGAGCGAGCGGTCGCCCTGCGTGAAAAGATCGAAGATCTGCGGGAGCATGCGCGGCGCGATCCCGATGCCATTGTCGGTGACCGTGATCACGGCGTCGCTGCCCTCCGGCCGGGTCTCGATGCAAATCTGGCCGCCCTTGCGCGTGTATTTGATGGCGTTGGTCAGGAGATTGGTGACGATTTGCTCGAGGCGTGTGGGATCGGCATCGACGTAGAGTGCGGTGTCGGTGGCGAGGGAAAGCTCGAGTTCGTGGCGCCGCTCGCCGATAAAAGTCCGCGCGGCTTCCACGGCCCGCTGGATCGCGTCGCTCACGTCGACCGGATGTTTGCGCAGTTCGATCTTGCCCGCGGTGATGCGGGCGACGTCGAGCAGGTCGTCGACGAGCCGGCTCAGGTTCCCGGTCTGGCGTTCGATGACACTGCGGGCCAGGCCGATGGCGCCCGGATCGTTGCCCGCCACGCTCCACAGCCGCACCGCATTGGCGATGGCGGAAAGCGGGTTGCGCAATTCGTGGCCGAGCATGGCGAGGAACTCGTCCTTGCGCCGGTCCGCCTCGCGCAGCGCTTGTTCGGCCTGGTCGCGTTCCGCGCGCCGGGTGTGAATGGCCGTGGTCATGGCGTTGAAGCTGGTCGATAACGCGCCAAATTCATCGGCGGATTTCACCGGCACTCTGGTCTCGTAGTCGCCTTCGCCAATGCGCGCCGCCGCCTGTACCAGGTCGCGCATCGGACGCGTGAAGCTGCGGGCGAGGAAGTAGGCGGCGACGACGCCGAGCGCGGTCACGAGAAGCCCCGCCAGGATCTCCAGTTGGAACATCCGGACAATCGGTTTATAGGCCTCCCGAGCATCCATTTTGGCGACCAACGCCCAGCCGCCGAAGCCGATCGGCCGCCCCACGGCGATCACCGGCACGCCGCGGTAATCGACATCCTTCACGAGGACCTCGGCGCCGTCGGTGGCCACCCGCAGCGCCGGCGCCGCGTCTATCGATATCATGGCCATCTTGGGACTGCTCCGAGGAGGGAACAGGAAGTGCAATTGACGGTCTTCCCGCGCCGTCAGGATCGTATCGCCGGTTTCGCCCAACCCCGTGGTGTCGCGCAGGGCGTTCGCCAGGTCCGTGATGTCGGAGGTCGTCATCAGCACGCCGTACGTCCGCTCGGGTTCGGTTCGACTCCGCACCGGCGCGGTGACCACCACCCGGTAGTGGTCCTCCTCCACGCGCCGGGGCAGCCCAATAAAGGTATCCGACTTTCCGCTCACATATTCCGGTTCCTTGGAAACGTCGCGTCCGATGGCCTTGGCGTAGGTGGAGAGCACGATGTGCCCGGCGGCGTCGGCCAGCGAAGCGGAAATGAGCGGCTTGTCGCGGATGATTCGATTCAACGTTTCCTGGGAACCCTTCCGGTTTTCTTCGGAAGGCGCGCCTTGGGCCATGCTGTAAAAGAAGCCGCGAAGTTCTCCCCGATCCGCATTCAACTCCGCGCGCTGGCGGAGCAGGGATATCTGGGCGCGCACCATGTCCCTTCGGCTGGAGGCGACGCCGCTCAAGTGCGAATCGACCGTCTGGCGCAGGACATTGCGCCAGAACAAACCGTTGGCCGTGACCAGCACCGCGAGGAGCAGGGCCAGGGTAAGGCCGACGAGCAGGGTGAGCTTGAGCACCACCGGGATGCCGCGGCGGCCGGCGGGCGCCTCCGACGCGCCCGGGAGTACCGCAGGCGTACGCGGGCCATCGGGCACGCGGAGCGATTGCTCGCGGGCGGAATGGTTTTCGGTCGATTCGCTCATCTGGAAGGCAGGCCGGTTGCGGTCAGATTTGCTGATGGTAGCCCGAGGCGAGCCTGACGGCAATCTCCGTGGAATTACGCGAAGACGCACTCGGAGGCGGAGGGTGATCGACGCGCCGGGAGTTTCAAGTTTTACGTTTTAAGTTTTAAGAGCCTGGATTCGCGCCCCATTTTGTATTCGCGCGGCTAAACAGTTTCCGTTTTCCTCCCGCCGCGGTGCTTAACACTTAAGACCTAAAACTTAAAACTGAAATGAAAACGACCATGTGCCCTGCCGACCTCCAGGCTTCCGTAATTTCCGTGCCGCCGCTTTGCCGCGACGGCCAGCTCCAGCCCGTGGCCGCTGAAAATGCCAGGCTCATCAAGCACCTCGAAGCCGGCGGCGTCACGACGCTGCTCTATGGCGGCAACGCGAACTTCTACAACATCGCTCTCAGCGAGTACGAGGCGGTGCTCGACCAACTCGAGGCCGCCGCTGCGCCGGAGACGCTCATCGTCCCGAGTTTCGGCCCGTATTTCGGCATGGCCATGGACCAGGTGGCCATTCTCGCCCGCAAGAAATTTCCCACGGCCATGCTGTTGCCCACGGTCGCCGTGAGTTCGCCCAGGGGTGTGCAAGCCGCGGTGTTTAAGCTTGTCGAAAAACTCGGCAAACCCATCGTGCTCTACATCAAGGACCAGGGCTACGTGACCCTCGATGTGGTGAAATCGCTGGTCGCCGGCGGCGTCATCTCCTGGATCAAGTACGCCGTCGTGCGCGCCGATCCCGCGCAGGATGATCTCCTCGCCGGCCTCATGCAGACCGTCGATCCAAAGCTCGTCGTCAGCGGCATCGGCGAGCAGCCGGCCATCGTCCATTGGCAGAAATTCGGCGTGCACGCCTTCACCAGCGGCTGCGTCTGCGTCGCCCCGCGGCGCTCGCAGGAGATGCTCAACGCCTTGCGGGCGGGCGACACCGCGACCGCCGATGCCATCCGCGAACAGTTCAATTCGCTCGAGACCCTGCGCAACGCCTACGGCCCGATCCCGGTCCTCCATCACGCCGTGGCCCTGGCCGGCATCGCCGACACCGGCCCCGCGCTTCCCCTGGTGGCCAACCTCGGCGACCATCTCCTCCAGGAGATCCAGCCGGCGGCCAAGGGCCTGCTGGCGTGGAATCTGGACTAATCGAGCTTCTTTCAAGGTGTAGCATCGCAGCAGAATTCTGCTGAAAATAGCCCAGTCCCGCGACCGCGGGACTGGGAAAACCGCCCCAAAAAGCGGACACCAGTCCAGAAGGGACGGCACATTTGTGGACGGGGTAATCCCAAAATACTCCCTATTGTTGACCACCCGGGCGTGTTCTCTTATGGGCTGACCGCCCGCCTGTCCATGCCACGTCCGCAAACTCCAAAATCCGTCCGCGCTCTGGCGTTCGCCGCCACCGCCGCCGCGCTCTTGTGCGGAGCGACGGCCGTGCGCGCGGACGATGACGTGCTCTTCCGCCGCGAGGTCATGGCGGTCATTTCCAAGGCCGGGTGCAACGCCGGTTCCTGCCACGGCAACGCCACCGGCAAAGGCGGCTTCAAACTTTCGCTGCGCGGGCAGGATCCGGACCTCGACTGGCAGGCGCTCACCCGCGACCAGGCCGGCCGGCGCATCAACGTCATGCAGCCGGAGAACAGCCTCATCCTGCTCAAGGCCACCGCGTCGCTTGCCCACGAGGGCGGCCAGCGCTTCCCCGTCGCTTCGCCCGAATACGCCATTCTCCTCCACTGGCTGCGCGACGGCGCGCCCGATTCCGGCATCAAGGCGCCGAAGCTCACCAAACTGGATGTGAAATTGCCGCAACGCGTCGTCATCGAGCCGGCGATCGACACCAAATTGCAGGTCACCGCCCGCTTCGCCGACGGCGCCGAACGCGACGTGACCCGGTTCGCCGTCTACGACCCGAACAATCAGGTCGCCAAAGTCTCCGCCGACGGCCTCGTGACGCGCGACAAAGCCGGCGAGACCACCATTCTGGTGCGCTACCTCAGCCAGCAGGTCGCCGTTCCCATCGCCTTCATCCCGGCCCGGCCGGATTTCACGTGGAACAATCCGCCGGCGAACAACTACATCGACGAGCAGGTCTACCGGAAACTGCAGATGCTGCGCATGAACCCCTCGGAGCTGTGCACCGACGCCGTCTTCGTGCGCCGGGCCTGGCTCGACCTGCTCGGGCTCGTGCCCGATGCGGAGTCGACGCGCGCCTTCATTGCCGACACCACGCCGGACAAACGCGCGAAGCTCATCGAGGCGCTGCTCCAGCGGCCCGAGTTCGCGGATTTCTGGGCCTTGAAATGGGCCGACCTGTTGAAAATCGAAACGCGGCAGCTTGATACCGACGGGGTGCGCGTTTTCCACGACTGGATTCGCGACAGTATCGCGAAGAACAAACCGCTCGACCAGTTTGCCCGCGAGATTATCGCCGCCCGCGGCAGCACCCTGCAAAATCCGCCGGCCAACTGGTGGCGCGCCAACCGCGACCCGGAGACGCGCGCCGAAAACACCGCCCGCGTTTTCCTGGGCACGCAGCTCAAATGCGCGCAGTGCCACAACCATCCCTTCGAGCGCTGGACGCAGGATGATTATTACAATTGGGCCAGCCTGTTTGCGCGCATCGACTACAAGCTCTCCGAGGACAAGCGCACCGACAAAAACGACAAGCACGAATTCAAGGGCGACCAGACGGTGCTCATCAGCCCGAAGGTGGCCTACCTCAACGTGCGCACCGGCGACCCGGCCAAGCCGCACTTCCTGGGGATCGCCGAGCCCCCGCAGGTTTCCAAGGGCCACGACGAATTGCTCGCGCTCGCCGACTGGCTGCCGCACACGTCGATGTTCGCCCGGATGCAGGCCAATCGCGTCTGGTTCAATCTCCTCGGCGTCGGCATCGTCGACCCGGTGGACGACTTCCGCGCGAGCAACCCGCCCGCGCATCCTGAATTGCTGGACCAGTTGGCGAAGGATTTTGCCGGCCACGGTTACGACCTGCGCTGGCTCATCCGCACGATCACCGCCTCGCGGGTCTACCAACTCTCTGCCGTGCCCAACGCCACCAACGCGGACGACGACGCCAACAATTCCCACGCCTTCGTGCGCCGCCTCAGCGCCGAGCAAATGCTCGATTCCATGAGCGCCGTGCTGGCCACCCCGCTCCCACTGGAAGATGTGCCCACCGGCGTCACGCGCGTCGCGCAAATCGCCGAAGGCCGTAAACATTACAAGCCCCTGACCACCGACATCGACAAGTTTGAAGCCAGCTTCGGCAAACCGCCGCGGCTCATCGCCTCCGACTGCGAACGCAGCAACGACACCGCCTTGCCGCAAGTCTTCCAGCTCATCAGCGGCCCGCTCGTCCAGGAGTTGCTCACGCGGAAGAACAATTACCTGGGCAAACTGCTCGACGGCGAAATGGCCGATTCCAAAGTGGTCGACCAGCTTTTCTGGACCCTCCTCATCCGCCCGCCCACCGCCGCGGAGATGGATCGCTGCACCGCGCTGCTCGGCGCCGGCAAAGACCGCCGGAAGGCCGCCGAGGACCTCGCCTGGGCGCTACTCAATTCGAAGGAGTTCGTCTTTCGGCAATAGCTGGGAGCGGCGATTTCCAAATCACCGACCAACGCGCCCGCGCCCTGCGCGCCATCCGCCCGCTCGCTCCCAACCCGAGAGGAGCGCGAGGCCGACCCCGCGAATGCGGGGTCGCCCGAAAGGGTGGCTGGCGGCAGCCGCCAGCAACTGCACTTGCGAGCGCTCCTGGGACCGGACGATTGGCGCGGTTCCGCCGATGAATCCGGCGAGACGCCGGATTTGGCAGGCAAGATGCCTACCCTACCCGGAAGCCGACGGCGAATCCGGGCTGGAGAAGCGCGGCGTTCCGGTGGAGGATGCCCGCTCCCGCATGAAAACCACGACCAGAGCCAGAACCCATTTGCGAAGGCGTGATTTCGTGATCGGCAGCACGTTGGCACTGGGCGGGGCGTGCTTGGGGGTGGCCGGGCCGGAGACGCGCGTGAAGATCGGGTTTGCGGGCCTCAAGCATGGGCATGTCTACTCGGTGCTGAAACTGGCCGCCGCGGATCCGCGCGTGAGCATTGTCGCTCTGGCGGACGACGATGAGCAAAACCGGAAAGAGGGTGAACGCGTTTCGGGGTTGCCCGTGAAATACGCCAATTATCGCCAGTTGCTCGAATCGGAGCCGCTCGATGCCGTCGTGGTGTGCGAGGAGTATGGGCGGCGCGGTGAGGCGGCCATCGCCGCGCTGGAGGCCGGCAAGCATGTTTTCTCCGACAAGCCTCTCTGCACGCGGGAGGAGGAGTTGGAACGCATCGCCACGCTGGCGGCCGGGAAGCGCCTCGAGGTCCACGTCGATTTCAGCCTCCGCCACTTTTGGGCGAAGGCCGCGCCCGCGCTGCAGCAGGGCGACATCGGGGAAATCGTCGGCTGCACTTTTGCCGGTCCACATTCGCTGAGCTACGAACGCCGGCCGAAATGGTATTTCGCGCCGGGGATGCACGGCGGCATCCTCAATGATCTCATGGGCCACGGCGTGGACTTCGTCCATTGGATCACGCGCCGCCCGTACGTGGAAGTGCTCTCGGGGGTCGCGGCGCGCGTCGGGTTTCCGCAACAGCCCGCGTTCGAGACCTCGGGCGACGCTTTCTACCAACTCCAGGGCGGGGCGACGGTTTTCGGGCATGTCGATTACCTGGCGCCCACTGGCCATCCGGGTGGCTGGCGGTGCGGGATCGTGGGCACCAAAGGCGACGCCGTGGTCAGCGATCGCGAGGGATTCACGCTCCGGCCGTCCGGCGCCGAGGAACGTCACTCCGATGCGAAAGCGTTGCGGGCGGATTCGCCGCACCCGTTCAAGGACTTCATCGATCTTCTCACCGAAGGCAAAGCGCCGCTGCGGACGACCGCGGAATCGTTACACGTTTCCCAGGCGACGCTTCTCGCGCAAGCCGCCGCGGAAAGCGGCAAGACGCATGTTGCGTTCCCGGCGCTGGCGACGGGCGCGCGGGAAGATGGAAGTTCCCAGCCGTAACTATTCGTTCGGCAGCGGCATTCTGGGGAGCGCGCGCGCCCTCGCGTGCGGTGCCCGGCGCCCTCGCCGGGCACGAGTCGAACGGGCGAAACAACGCACCATTCAGTGAGCGCCGAATTGGTGGTGAGTTTTCGGCGAGGGCGCTCCCGCAATCGCGGGACGAGGCGCGCGCGCTCCCCGGTCAATTCTGCATCGTTACGGGTTCGTGGAAGGGCCCGCTTGGTCGCGGGCAGGAATGCCTGCGCTCCGGGAGTGCGCGGGCTACTCTCCGAGGAGTTTTGAGATTTCGGCGTCGAGATTTTCCCGCGCCTCGGTGGTCGCGACCCGGCCATTCTTACCGACGAGCCACATGGTGGGAATCTGTCGCACATGGAAGGCGGTGCTGACTTCGTTTTCCCAGCCTTTGCCGTCGAAGTATTGGGGCCAGGTCATCCCTTTTTGCGCCGCCACGCTGAGCATGGCGTCTTTGCTCTTATCCAGAGAAATGCCGACGATCTCAAAACCCTTGTCATGATATTTCTGGTAGGCGGCGACGACGTTGGGCACTTCTCTCATGCACGGCCCGCACCATGTGGCCCAGAAGTCGACCAGGACCACCTTGCCATGCAGCTCGGCCAGATCGACCGGTGAGCCGTCGGCTGCGTGGAATTTCAGGGTGATCTGCTTGCCCACATAGGCATTGCTGGCGCCATTGGCCGGACCCGCGCCGCCCGGCGTTTTCGCAGGTGATGGCCCGTTCTGTGGTGGCTGCGTGCGGGCCAGTTGGTCGTCGTTGAACGCCTGCAGGTTTTGCGCCAGCATCCGCGCCGCATAGGCCGCCGCGGCGTCCTGCGAGGCCAGGGCCGCCGGGTCGCGAAGGAGGGTCATCAAGGCGGGGGTGGCATGCAGTGCCAGCAAGGTCTGCTCCTCTTCCGGGGAGGGGGGCCGAAGCAATTTTCGGCGCACGGTGTCATTGATGATGAACTGCTGATCCTCTCCGTTGCGGAGCAACATGGCGATTTCCCGGAAACTGATCGGATCGACAGCCTGCACCGTGGGCAACGATGCGAAAAGCAAAGCGCAGATGATGAGGGCCTTCGAGTTCATGACGCAGCTAGCGAGCAGGATTGCTGCCAGGAGAGGGCGGAGGGGGAGTGGAAGTGTTCAGTGCTCAGTGCTCAGTGCTCAGTGCTCAGTGCTCAGTGCTCAGTGCTCAGTGTCATGCCAGAGTCATGCCAAAGGACAGATCCGTCCTTCGGCGGACTCAGTGGGGCCCGAACGAGGATCGAAATGCTCCGGGTGGCGAACGAAGCCTGCGGTTCCGTGGCAAAGAAAAGGATGTCTGGCGGGTGATCGAACAAACTCGCCCATGAAAGTCTGCCTGCTTCCCGTTCTCATTCTCGTGACCGCCTCACCGCTCGCTCACAGCGCAGACACGCCCGGCACGCTCGCGCCGGTGCTTCAGTCGCTCGTGGACAAACACATTGCGCCCGGCGTGGTGGTGCTGGTGGCGAACAAGGACGGCGTGCTCGATTTGGAAAAGGCCGGCTTTGCGAGCCTGGCGACAAAGACGCCGATGCGCGACGACTCGGTGTTTTGGATCGCCTCGATGAGCAAGTCGCTCACCGCCACGGCGCTGATGATGCTCGTGGACGAAGGCAAGGTGAGCCTCGACGATCCGGTGGAAAAGTTTCTGCCGGAATTCAAGGGACAGCAGGTCGGCGCGACCGAGGACGGGCACCCGGCGCATCCACCCGCGCATCCCATCACCGTGCGCGAAATCATGAACCACACCAGCGGATTGGTGCTGGCGAACGACAAGAACTTAAAGCACCCGCACGTCCTCCAGGGCGACGTGCTCGAGTATGCCCAGCGGCCGTTGCGGCAGGAGCCGGGAACCAAATCCGAATACAACAACAACGGCATCAACACCGCCGGGCGCATCATCGAGGTGGTCAGCGGGATGAGCTATGCGGATTTCATGCAGGCGCGCTTGTTCGATCCGCTGGGGATGAAGGACACGACGTGCTGGCCGAACGAGGAACAGGCCGGGCGGCTGGCGCACGCTGCGCGCTTTACCGAGGACAAGACGGACCTCGTCGAGCTCGCCCAGGATCCGAACGTGAAGCCCGAGCAGATTTTGAAGTTTAGCAATGGCGTGCCGGTGCCCGCGGCGATTACGCGCAACATGGGTTTCGGCATCGCCTTCGACTACGGCAAGCACTACGCCATGCCCGCGGGCGGATACTTTTCCACGGCGCACGATCTTGGCCGCTTCTGCCGGATGCTGCTCCGCGGCGGCGAACTCGACGGCAAACGCTACCTCACCGAAAACGCCGTGCGCACCATGAGCGCGTCGCAGCTTGGCGATGTGAAAATCGGGCCTCAGGAAAGCTACGGGATCGGCTGGAGCATCAAGCTCACCGACGAGGAGGGACCGGGTATCGGCAGCTTCGGTCATCGCGGCGCGTGCCGCACGGCGATGTGGATCGATCCGAAAAACGGCCTCGCGCTGGTGATTCTCGCCGAGCGGGCGGACATGCCGGGGGATCAGCAGAAGGTGATGTATGGCGGCTTCATGAAGGCGGCAGAGGCGACCTTCGGCACGGCAACTTCCACGCGTTGAAGCGTTCAACCGGAAGATCGGGCAGGATTCCGTTGATCAGTTCCGGCAGAAATTAGTGGTCGTTGTCCCGGCGCCCTTGCTCCCCTCTACGCACGTGGCGAGGATGAAAAGGACTTTAACGCAGAGGCGCGGAGGACGCAGAGAGGAGAAGACGGGTCATTCGAGGCCGACAGCCGAAGATGCGTCGGAAAGGTGGGGCGGTCAATTTGTGGCGGGAGGGGCGATTGGGGGCTAACCTTTAGTGAGCGCCGGATTTGTAGCGTGTTTTCGGCGAGGGCGCCGAAAACCGCACGCGGGGCGCGCGCGCTCCCCAATCAATTCTCCGACCGCGCGGCCAAAGCGCGCGCCGGAAGCGGCGAAGCCCAGGTAGGGCGCATTGGCCTCAATGCGCCGGGAGCGGGTGGCGGTCCCCCGTGGTCAGACGCACCCGCGGACGCTTGGGGCCAAGCGTCCCTACCTGAGGCGTGGTCACCCGGATTTTCCTCGTCGGAAGGGATAGAGGAACTGTTGCCAATAGCCCTGGGGCACGGGGTGCCCGCCGACGCCATAGCCGGCGGGCCATTGTCCTTTCGGCCAATGGAGCGTGCCGAAGACGCGGTCGAGCCACGGAAAATGAATGGCGAAGTTGACGTCGATGGCTTCCTTCTCGACGCCATGGTGCCAGTGGTGGAAGCGCGGCGTGACGAGGAACCGGCCCAGCCAGTCGAGGTTCCAGCGCAGGTTGGCATGGATGAGGGTGGAATGGACGTAGACCATGAGGATGTAGGCCTGAATGGGGCCCTGCTGGAAGCCGAAGATGGTCATCGGCACCACGGTGGTCCCGCGCAGGACGACGATTTCCAGGAAGTGCATCCGCGCGCTGGCCATCCAATCCAGCGACTTTGCCGAGTGGTGCACGGCGTGAAATTTCCACAGCGCCGGCACCCGGTGGAAAGTGCGATGGACCCAGTACTGCACGAGGTCGGTCAGAAACATGATTTCGACGAATTGCACCCACACCGGCTGGCCGCCGACCGCGGCGCGGACGGCGGTCCACTGCGTGTGCGCGACGACCCATCGCGAGGGGGTGAATGAAAGCCACGAGAGGCATTGCACGAAAAGAGAACTGACGAGGTAATAGAAGAGGTCCTCGCGCCATTCGGCGCGGAAGAGATGCTGTTCCGGACGCCGGGCGAAGAGCCGCTCGAGGGGGATGAACAACAGACCGGTGAAGACGACGTTGAGCACGAACCAGTCGAGCCCGAGGAAGATTCCGCCTGTCAGTTCGCCCGCGGGATGCACGCCGGCGCCGCCGAGAAAAGTGGCCAGCAGGGTGAAGGCGAGCGCGGTGCCCCCGAGGATTTTCGTCCGGCGCAACGCGAGATTGAGCAGCGCCGCGCCGAACGCCACCAGCAGGATTCCGAAAAGGACGCCGCGAAACCAGGGTTGCGGTTGGATGGCCCGCAATTCCGGCATGGTGAGAAGCGCCGGGTACCGCAGTCCGATCACGAGAAGGAACCCCGCCAGCGACGCCACCAGCCCGATCACCCCGCTCAACCATCCGCTGCCGAGGGCGCGCGCATCGGGCGGGGACTCGAGGTCAGCGCGAAGGCGCTGGCGGAATTTGGAGGCGAGCATGGGTGGGAGAATATCCGATTTCCAACGGCCGTCGCCGCAAGACTTTTACAACCCCGGGCTTGGTTTTTCGGGGGCGGGCGGTTAGAAGCCTCGAAACACTGAGTCACCCGAGGGATTTATCTTATGCCGCTACCGACTGACGAAAAACGCCTGGCGCTCGCCAAGGAAGTCATTCAAGCCTTCGACGATTTGCAAGGGGTGCATCCCGGGCATCGTCCGGCCCATGCGAAGGGAAAACTGCTGGCCGGAAGTTTTACGCCGACTCCGGAGGCCGGGAAGCTCTCGATCGCGCCGCATTTCCAGGCGCCGGCGACACCCGTATTCCTGCGTTTTTCGGATTTTGCCGGGGTGCCGACGGTGGCGGATAACGATCCGAACCAAAGCAGCCCACGGGGGTGCGCGATTCGCTTCCAGCTCGGCGACCATGTCCACACCGACATCGTCGCGCACTCGACGGACGGTTTCCCGGTGCGCACCGCGCCGGAACTGGTGGAATTCCTGGGGGCAGTGCGAGCCAGCGGACCGGACGTGCCGCACCCGACTCCGATCGAGCAATTTTTGGGGAGCCATCCGAAGACGCTGGCCTTTGTGACGACGCCGAAGCCGATCCCGACGAGCTTCGCCCACGAATCGTTTTTCGGGGTGACGGCTTACCGGTTTATCGACGCGGCGGGGGTCGGCCGGTACGTGCGCTATCGGATCGTTCCTGACGCCGGAAATGAGTACCTCAGCGCGGAGGCGGTCGCGGCCCAAGGACCGAATTTCCTCATGGAGGAGCTGGACAGCCGGCTGGCGAGCGGGTCGATCAAAATGCAGCTCTGGGTGCAGGTAGCCGTGGAGGGTGACGTGGTGGACGACGCGACCGAGCATTGGCCGGCGGAACGCGCCCAAGTCCGGCTGGGAATGATCACGCTGACCAAGCGCGTCCCGGACGACGACCCGGAGGGGCGCCGCATCATTTTCGATCCCATTCCGCGGGTGGCTGGGATCGAGCCTTCGGCGGATCCCCTGCTCGAGCCGCGAGCGGATGTGTATGTGATGAGCGGCCGGCGGCGGCGGGCCGCGGACGCCGGCGCACATTAGCGGGCCGGAGTTATTGCCGAAAGTGGGAGACGCTCTGCTGCCGGGGGGGAAGTGCTCAGTGCTCAGTTCTTAGTCCTCAGTATGATCTCTTCACGGGCTTGAGCCTGGCAGCTGGCACCTGGCACTTGGCACTCAGAACAAAGAATTACCGCCACGGTCGTTGACCCAGCCGGCGCATTGCGGTGATCCGGGCCTTACTTCGAATCATTTTGTTTCGCAGCATCCGGCGGCTCGGTCGCCGCTTGGTCCTTCGCACCTCTTTTCACGACCTGATTGCTGACGGCTTTGGGCGGCTTCTCGGTATTGATCCTTGCTCGCAGTTCGGGCGGGAGCTTTTCAAGGTCGATCTTCGTGCCGGTGATGTCGATGGTGCCGGGCATCGCGGCGAAGCCGGCCGGCAGACTGGTGAGCGGGTTGTTGCGCACGCGAAGCTGATACAGGATCGGCACCTTCCCAAAGGCCTCCGGGAGCGACTCGATGCGGTTGTCTGAAAGCTCGCACACGCGCAACTGCGTGAGCTTCGCGATGGTCTCCGGAATCACGGCGATTTCGTTCTCCCCGATATTGAAGTGAATCAACCGCGTGAGGTTGCCGATTCCGGGCGGAAGCACGGTGAGATGATTCCTGGCGAATTGCAGCTTGCGGAGCCGCGTCATCTCAAAAACGAACGGCGGAATCTCCGTGAATTGGTTCGCGGTGAAGTACATTCCGCTCAGGCTGTCCATGTCCATGAGCGCGCGCGGTAGCGTGTTGAGCTTGTTGTTCTCGAAATAGATGAAGATGACATTTTTGAGCGCGCCGATTTCATCGGGGATGGAAGTGATTTCGTTGCGGTTGAAGAACAGGTGCAGGTTTTTGACGGAGGTGATGGGCACGCGGAGGCCATCATCTTCGACCATTAACTTGCTGATGCCGGTGAGATCGGTCAGCCCCGCGCCGGATAGCAACAGGGCGCGGTCGCCTTCTTTCAGGTTGTTGGTTTGATCGGTCGTGTTCGGCATCACCGAGTCCCTCGCCGCGACGAACAGCTTGAGCGGATGCGCTGGCGCGTATTCGGCGAGCGTGACGGCCTGCGACGACGACAGGAGGAATTCCGCGAAAACGGCCACGGCAGTGAACAGGAAGCGTTTCATGGGTTTGCGACGGGCCATATTACTCCGGGAAATCATCCTGGAGCACAACCTTGTCCGCCGCGCCCATGATCGGCCGCTGCGGATTTTCCACGGAAGCGGAGGACGCAAAGACGAGGTCAGCCGCGCTCGGAAGACAGGGGGAGAGGAACGAATTGAGCATGGCCGGGAGGGGAGTGTCGGGTAATGGAACCATCGCAGTGATCAGGGGTTGCGGTTGGGACTGACGGTGGGCTTGGAGACTCTGAAACAAGTAGGGAAGGACCGCGCGAAAAGGATTTGGGCCGGATGGCAAGGCGCGAGCGACGAGCATCCCCGGCGGTTCGCCCATTACCGATCTTCCGCTATTCCCCTCCGCCACCTCGGCGGGCTGCAAGGCGAAGGCCGCTGCCACCTGCCCCCCCTTTACGGCTTGGCGGGGCTGCAATAGCGTGGCCGTGGCGATGAATACGCGTCTCCTGAATCGCTGCAAATCCTGCGGGAACTCCTGGTTCCCGAGGGGCTTCGATTTTTCCCGCAAATGCCCGAGCTGCCGCAGCGCGGACGTGGATTCGACCGGTCCGGCTTATCTGGTGCTGCTGGTCTTGATCGCGATTGGGGCCGGGATTTTTTGGGCGACGGACCGGCCGAAAAAGTCCGCGCAGAGCATGGCGACGCCGGCAAGTTCTCCCGTCCCGACGAAGCTCCGGCACGTCACGGAGACCACGCCGGTCCCGACGATCGCACCGCCGCGGATCGCAACGGAAGTCGAGGGGCGGCGCGAGGCGCTGCGGCTTTATCCGGACCTGGGGGTCGCGAACTCCCCGCTGAACCGGGAATTCGTCGCCCGCTATCACAGCTATCAGCGGCTCGATCCGGATTTTTTTCAAGAACCCGCCTGGCCGGTCATCCTGGTGAAAGAGTGCGCGGCGGTAATCGGCGAGCGGAGCAAGGCGCAGTAGTGGCGGAAGTGCTTAGTTCCCAGTGCTGAGTGCAGGCGGTCGCGCCGAGACCGCCACTCCTGGCGCCATCCCGAGGACGCCGGCGGCGCGGCGTCCCGGCACTACCTCGAGGACGCCGACCCGTTCGGCAGGCTCAGGGCGTTCGGAACGAGGTGTGAAGATAGCGAGTTTTCGGCGAGAGCGCTGAAAACCGCATGGCAGGCGCGCGCTCCCCAACCTTGCGCGTTGCCCCCTAAGCGGCGATGGTTGGCGGGATTAACCTGACTGGCACATGTCTTCCTTCGCCTGCTCCAGCTTTAACCGCGCGATCACGCGGCGCCATGCACTCAAGGTCGGCGGCCTGGGGCTGCTGGGATTGAATTTTGCGCACATCCTCAATGCCGAGTCGTACGGCACGACAGAGAAGCTCGCGGCGCGCGCGAAGTCGGTGATTTTCCTCTTCCAGTGGGGCGGGCCGTCGCACATCGATATGTTCGACATGAAGCCCGATGCGCCCGAGGGCATCCGCGGGCCGCACCAGCCGATCGCGAGCAAGGCCGACGGCATCCAGGTTTCCGAGCATCTGCCGAAGACGGCGCAGATCATGGACAAAGTGACGCTGATCCGGTCGATGCATCACACGATGAAGAATCACAACTCGGCCGGCTACTACGCGCTGACCGGGCACGCTCCGCCGAGTGATGACCAGCGGCTGCGCGATTCTCTCGACCTGTTTCCGGGCTACGCCTCGATCGTGGACAAGCTGGCGCCGCTGGCCGGCGACCTGCCCACGGCGGTATCGTATCCATACGTGATCAGTGACGGCTCGGTAACGCCGGGGCAGCAGGCCAGTTTTCTGGGCAAGGACCATGACCCGCTCACGGTGCTGCAGGACCCGAATTCGCCAACTTTCACGCTGCCGGAATTGAGCCTGCCGGAAGGCATCCCCTTCGAGCGCATGCAGGCCCGGCGCGAGCTTCAACAGCTCATCGACCGGCAGGCGCATCTCCTGGATTTTTCCGCGCAGGCGCGCGGCTTCGACGGCTATTATGATCGGGCGATCCGGATGCTCCAATCGCCGAAGCTGCGCGACGCATTCAATCTTTCCGAGGAGCCGGAGAAAGTCCGCGAGGCTTACGGCCGGTCGACGTACGGGCAGAGCTGCCTGCTGGCGCGCCGCCTGGTCGAGGCCGGCACGAAGTTCGTGACGGTCTATTTCGCGCCGGGCATCGGCGGACAGAGCACCACCGAAGGCGGCTGGGACACTCACGGCTTCAACAACACGCGGATGTTCCCGATCATTGAGAAATACCACCTGCCGATGACCGAGCAGACGCTGCCGACATTGCTCATCGATCTCGAACAGCGCGGGTTGCTCGAGACGACGCTGGTGGTGTGGATGGGTGAGTTTGGCCGCACGCCGAACATCAACAAGAACGTGAGCCGGGATCACTGGCCGAACTGCTACACGACACTGCTGGCGGGCGGCGGCGTGAAGCGCGGGTTCGTCTACGGCGCCAGCGACAAGACCGGCTCGTATCCCGCGGAAAATCCCGTGCGTCCCGACGACCTCGCGGCGACGATCTACGCGGCGCTGGGCATCGACCCGCACACGGAGTTGCGGAGCGCGGCGGGGCGGCCAGTGCTCGCGGCGGATGGGAAGCCGGTGGCGGGCATCTTCGCCTGATGCTGGGCGCGAGTGCTTAGTTCTCAGTGCACTGAGCACTAAGAACTGCGCACTTTCCTCCCCTTCACCGGGGGCTGGCCACAAAGCGGCGCACCCACGTGCCGCAGCCGAGATTCCACACGCACACCGTCCCGTCATAACTCCCGCTGGCGAACTGGTCGAGCGACGAGCCGACGGCGAGGGCGCTGATGGCGTCGGGATGGCCGTAGAGCGTGAAGAGCGTTTGCTGATCGAACGTCTGCACGATGCGCACCAGTCCATCCGGTCCGCCCATGGCGAGGCCGCCGGTCACCCACGCAAGATGATCGGGGCGGCCCGTGATCTCGATGGATCGTGGTTTGGTCTTGCGGTCGTCCGGTTCCCAAACGGTCAAGGGACTGCCCACGGCGAGCGAGAGGACGGTCCGGCCGTCGCGCGAGAAGATTGCCGCGAGCAGGGCGGTCTCGTGGCCGGTGAAGGTGTTCTCCAGTTCGCCGGTGGCGGCATTCGAGATGCGCACGGTGCGGTCGCGGCTGGCGGAAAGCACACGTTCGCCATCGGGCGAGAACGCGACGGTCTCGACCCAGTCGGCGTGGTTGCGCAGGATGTGGGTCTGCTTCCCATTTTTGGCCTCGAACAGGCGGATGGTGCGGTCGGCGCTTCCCGCGGCGAGATGTCTGCCGTCATGGCTGAATGCCAGGCACAGCGCCATGTCGGGCAGGTCGCAAAGGAAACGCGGCGGCGTGTTGCCCGCCGGATCGATCAACGCGATTGTGCCCCATTGCGCTGGGGAACCGCCGGCCACCGCGAGCTGTTTGGTCTTCGGATGCCAGGCCAGGGCGGTGATGCGCTCGGGCAGGCCGCCGATGCGCCGGACGAGTTCGCCGGTGTCGAGATTCCAGATTGTGACCTCGTAGTAGCCCGAGACGGCGAGTTGGGCGCCGTCCGGGCTGAAGGCCATGGCTGTAACCGGCACCGCGTGCGCATATTTTTCCGGGGCCGGTTTGAGCAGGGACTCGCGGACGAGTTCGGCCAGAGGCCGGTCGGGAGGGCCGCCGTCATCGACCGCGCCCTCCTTGATCCACCGCTCGATCAGGGCGATCTCCGGCGCCGGCAAGGCGTCCGCCTTCTGCGGCATGCGATCGTTGGCGTCTGATTCGATGAGGCGCTGATAGAGCTCGGAATCCCTGGTCTTGCCGGCGACCAGCGGCGCGAGGTCGCTGTCCCCAGCCTTGCTCATGCGGCGAAAGGTATCGAGCCGGTAGCCGCCCTTGGCCGATTCCTCGCAGTGACAGGCGGCGCAGCGCCGCTGGAGCAGCGGCGCGACGTCTTTGCGGAAGCTGACGGGAGTTTCCGTTCCCGCTGGCGAGCGGGCGGTCATCGTGGTGAACACACCGAATAACCCAAGCGCGACGATTCGGGGAAAATGCATGTGGAGAATCAACGCCGACATGACCCGCTTTCGAAGTCAAAGTTAGAGAGGAGATGAGAGGTCGAGCTTGCGCCGCGCTCGATTCCCGGAAATCCTGTTCCATCAAATCGACCTGACGAATGGACAAGACCGAAATGCGCCTCGACCCGCTGACCCAGGCGTGGACGATATTTTCCGCGAGCCGCCCGATTCCGCCGGCCTTCGGCTCGGTGCACGACGAACCGGCGAAGGAAAGCCCGTTCGTGGCCGGCCGCGAGCATCTCACGGGACCGCCGCTGCACACGGCGCCGCATCCGGAATGGCGCGTCCGGGTCGTGCCGAATCGCGCGCCGATCCTGCGTGTCGAGGGCGACGCCGCGCGGCGGGCCGATGGCTTTTACGACCGGATGGACGGCGTGGGGGCGCACGAAGTCGTCATTGAGGATTCCGGCGGAAGCGCGTTCGAGGAACTACCGCTCCCGCAGATCGAGCAGATTATCACGGCGTGGAAAACGCGCATGCTCGATCTCATGAAAGACACGCGGATGCGCTCCTTCACTGTCGTTAAGAACGTCGGCGCTCCGGCTGGCGAACGGGTGCGTCACAGCGTGAGCCAGATCCTGGCGATGGCCACGATCAACCCGCTGCTCCAGCGCAAGCTCCAGACGGCGCGCGACTTTTATGAGACGCGCAAGCGCTCCATTTTTGAGGACATTCTGTACGAGGAAGTCCGCACCGGGACCCGGCTCGTGTACGAGAACAACGGCTTCGCGGTGTTCTGCCCGTATGCGTCGCGCGCGCCCTTCGAGCTGGTGGTTTATCCGAAGCGCCAGTGTCCGGATTTTCATGGGCTGACGGCGCAGGAGACGATCCAACTGGCCGACGTCCTCAAGGCGGCGTTGGGCAAGCTCAACCGCGCCCTGGATCATCCGCCTTACAACCTGATGCTTTTCACCGCACCGACCCGCGGGCTGCGCGGCGATCATTGGACGACGATCGAGCGCGATTTCCGGTGGCATATCGAAGTGCTTCCGCGCCTGTATTTCCGCAATGGCGTCGAACTGGCCACCGGTTGCTGGCTCAATTGCGTCTGGCCGGAAGTGGCCGCCGCCCACCTCCGGTCCATGGAACTGGCGGAATGATAGCGGCCATGATCGCGCGCCAGGTTTTCTACGAAGGGCGGGTGCACGGCGTCGGCTTCCGGTACACCTGCAAGCAGATCGCCCGCGGCTACGAGGTGGTGGGCTGGGTGCGCAACCTGCCGGACGGCCGCGTGGAGTTGCAGTGCAGCGGCGAGGTCGACGAAGTCGAGGGATTCCTCGAAGCCATCATCGAGAGCGAGTTGAAAGGCTATATCAAGGGCGTGACGGCCATGGCCGTCCCACCACCCGCCGGTCTGCGAGGATTCGAGATCACGCATTAGGCATCGGCGGTACGCTTGAGTTGACGTGGCCCCTATGGTAAGTGCCTTTCATGTCCCAAACGCTGAGCCAATTGACCGAGGAGGCGCTAAAGCTCCCGCCTGATGATCGGGTATTCCTGGCCGAAAGCCTACTCCTCACCATCGACGAAGGCCATGATTGGAGTGTGGACGAGGCAACCATGGCGGAATTGGAGCGGCGTTTGCGCGATTTTCGTGAGGGTAGAGTCGTCGGAGTTCCGGTGGATCAGGCGCTAGGCGAGATCAGGGAAGCGCTGAAGCGGGCTCCGTGATCCTTCATCCGGAGGCCCGACTTGAGTTCCTAGGAGGCAGCGCTTTACTTAGCAATTGGCGGGTAAGACCACCCGCGGCCAATTCCGATCGCATATTTCGCCGCGGGCTTGCGGTAAACGCTTCTCTGGCCATAGTTCCCAGCCCACAGGATGTCCACCCCCGCGATCTCCATTCAGAACCTCACCAAAATCTACCCCATCCCCTTCAAGCGGGAGCGGGTCACGGCGGTCAAGGATTTGTCGCTCACCGTTGAGCCCGGCCAGGTCTATGGCCTGCTCGGGCCGAACGGGTCCGGCAAATCGACCACGATGAAGATTGTCCTCGGTCTCGTCTCGCCCACGTCCGGGCGCACCGAGATTTTTGGCCGCGACTCGACTACCGTGGAAAGCCGCGAGGACGTCGGGTTCCTGCCGGAAAATCCCTATTTCTATAAATTTCTCACGGGCAGCGAGACCCTGCACTTCTACGGGAAGCTCTGCGGTCTGAGCGGGACGAAGATTCGCGACCGGACGAAGGAATTGCTCAAGCTCGTCGGCCTGGAAAACGCCGCGGATCGCCGCCTCGGGGGCTACTCCAAAGGGATGCTCCAGCGCATCGGCCTGGCCCAGGCCATGATCCAGGAACCGCGCCTGCTGGTGCTCGATGAACCCACCGCCGGGGTCGATCCCGCGGGCTCCCGCGAGATCCGTGATCTCATCCTCGATTTCAAGAAACGCGGCATCACCGTCCTGCTCTGCTCGCACCTGCTCGAACAGGTCCAGGAAATCTGCGACCGCATCGGCATTCTCGATCGCGGGTCACTCATCCGCGAAGGCCGGCTCGACGAACTCATCTCCATCCAGAACCAGACCGAATTGATTCTCGAGAACGCTCCGCCCGAACTGCTGGCCGCCATTCAAGCCATCATCGCGAAATCTCCCGCCCGCCTGGTCGAGCAGCGCAAGCCGCAGAAAACTCTCGAACGCTATTTCCTGGATGTAACCACGCCCTCGCAGCCATG
>Ga0302325_10001477_pt1 | contig 59964 bp, 62 predicted proteins | sample Palsa_T0_2_FD_201948 | JGI IMG/M metagenome (GOLD analysis project Ga0302325, IMG submission 201948) | Peat permafrost microbial communities from Stordalen Mire near Abisko, Sweden - Palsa_T0_2 | ecosystem: Environmental > Terrestrial > Soil > Palsa > Peat permafrost | place: Sweden: Abisko...
CATGTCCCCCCAAAAAGCATAGTTCAGCATATTCTCCAGAGACTGGCCTTTACAATCGAAAAGTGTACTGTTGCTGTCGCTGGTGACAGTCACCGGGTTCGTAAACCGTTCAAGCCTGGGCTGATAGTGGGTGAAAGCCGAACCATAAAGGATGCTGCTATCGGGGCTACTGTAATAGGGGGCCGCATTCGTTATCTTTCCTTGTAGGAAGTCGGAGATCTGTCTTACGGTCAATCCGGTGCTGATAGAGCGGACCACCCCCTGATCATCAATCAGATAGACCCGCGGTACTGCGTCGATTCCCCACCGTTCAAATAGCCCGTGGTCAAAGGAGCAGGGCATCGACAGCGCTAATTTTTCCCGGAAACGCTCATACAGCGGTCCGATGCTATTGTCCGGCGCGCCGACCATCATATAGGTCAGTTTGTCCCCAAATTGTTTAGCCTGCTGGCTAAGCCGCGGGAAACTGGCGATACATGCACTGCATGTACTGGTGAAAAAGTCCAGGATCAACCATTTACCCCTGAAGTCCTTTAGTCCGGCCTGTCCTCGCTTATAGTATTTGATATTGTGTAGCACGAAATCCGGACAGGGTTTCCCAACCACCGGATAGGCCAGTGCTGCCTCTGGCAACTGGCAATATGAATTCAATACAAAACAAATACCTATTAAAAATAACAATGACTTCAGCATAAAAATTCATTTCTTCTCAATCACCGGTGTTGTTGGTGTTAACACCAACAACAGGATCAATTCTACAATATTGTCAGTACCCAGAATTTTGGGTGAGGTTAGGGTCAGCCGTTCTTTCACTTTGCGGAATGGGATATAATTCCGAATTGCTGCTCCACGCACCACCTTTTTGTTGGCAAATATTACCAGGGCTTCCCAATACAGCATTGGCATTCCCGGTCCTGACGAGATCAAACCAACGGTGCCCCCATTCGGTGAACAGTTCAACCTGGCGTTCATGGAGAATGGCCGTAAGCAAGGGACCATTGATCAATGGATTATAGGGAATCGTCAGTCCGGCGCGGGATCTTATTGCATCAAGGTCCGTGATTGCATCTGTGGAATCACCCAGATCTGCCTCTGCCTCTGCACGAATCAAGTACTGCTCCGCTAACCGCAGCACCATCACATATTCAGGCGCCGAACCCGCGCCGGAATTATCTACTTTATATTTGTTCGGGAAATAAAAGGTATCCGGGGCGCTGATAAAACTACCGATCCAATTGCTTAGCCTGTTATCTCCAGCCTCAAAAGTGCTCATAAATTCTGAGCTCATTGCAGTCGAGCCAGTCGTACCAGTGCTGGGCGCCGAAATCAAAATAAAGTTCTGCCCATCATAGGTCGCCACATTACTATTGGGAAGAGGAACTTGCAATTGCCAGATGGCTTCTGTACTATTAGCCAAAAATACATTGTTTAAATTCTGGCAGAGACTATATAAATTCGTATTATTAATGACCGCGGTAGCCTCTATTTCAGCTGAATCATATTTTTGGGTATACAAGTATACCCGAGAAAGAAGGGCAGCCGCCGACCACCTGGTCGGCCTCGTTCTTTCTGTCGTAATTGTAGTATCGCTGCCATCAACATAATTGCTGTTGAGCATGTTTTGGGCTTGACTCAAATCTGTTATTATCTGCCGATAAACCTCTGTCTGCGAACTCCTGGACATCGTGCCATTTGTAGTATAGGATGTGGTTGTCACCAACGGGATAGCGCCATACATGTTGGTCAAGTAAAACAGCCAAAAAGCGCGAATGAATAAGGCCTCACCTGTCAACTGTTGTTCTATGGCTAAATCAATATTACCATTGTTTTGTAATCCTCCAATAATGGCATTGGCCTGATAAATGTAATTATATATTGGATCCCAACGGCTATTGGGGCTAACAACAGCGGTCATTTCATCTGTGTACAATTGAATATTAGGTTGTTGAGTGGAATAATTCATAAACTCATCAGCCAGCAGACCATTATTCAATGCCATCCAATAAGACTCGCCGTTATTTGACATTTGGGTATAAATTCCCGTCAATGCAGATGTAGCGGTGGCGCTATTTTCGAACACGCTGCTAGTTACTAATTGCGTGGGTGGAGCACCCACCTGCACAAATTTCTTGCACCCGATGAATAGTATGGTGAAAAGACCCACAATCCAAATACACTTATACAATAATTGCATTTCTATTAATTTTAGGTATTACAGGTTATAATGCCACTTGCACCCCAGCGGTAATCATGCGGAGAGGTGGGAGGTTCAGGCCGCCCGTTTCGGGGTCGAGTCCCTGGTAATGAGTAATAGTCAACAAATTTTGGATTTGCAAATAAAGCCTGGCCATTTGCAGATGCATTCTTTTTTGCCATTCCGCGGGTAATTGGTATGACAAGGCTATGTTTTTGAGCCGAATAAAGGAGGCATCCGAAATTATTGCATCGCTTTGCTGAAGATAACCATAAGCAGTACCCGCATTGCTGCCATAGCTGGTTGTAAAGAGATTAGGATGTTTTAGCACAAAAGCCGGTTGGTCTTGATTCACAATACCCGGTGCTGGAAAATTGACCAAATAATTGGATCCCAGCTGTTTGACAAATTGGAAGAAAACATCCAGTTTAAATCCACGATATGTCACGCTGTTTTGAAATCCACCATAATATTGCTGCGTGACAGGTTTAGTGACAAGAATGTCCTGCGGATAAGAAGGTTGGCCATTGGCATTCTTAGTTTCAAAAGTGTAAAGACCGGTCTGAGAACTGATGCCTGTATAATGATACATTTCCTTAATAAACAGAGATTTCCCAACAACATAGGTATACTCATAGGGGGTGTTAGCAATATCCGGATATGACACCAGCTTGTTGCTCGGAATGGTCAGGTTAATTGAGCTTGTCCAGCTTAAATGATGGGTTTTAATATTAACGGTGTTCAGCGTAAATTCATATCCGGTATTCTGGATATTAGCCGGGAAATTAGCCTCTACAGAAGAAAATCCGGTAAATTGAGGAAGGGGATAGCCGACGAGTTGATTATTGGTTCGATTCCGATAGTAACTAACATTAATCAGAATGCGATCTTTCAGAAACCCCAGATCAAGTCCTCCTTCCAGCTTTTTTACTTCCTCCCAAGCATAATATGGATTGGTGATCCGCGTAGGGTATAGTTCCGTGATTCCTTGATAGGTTGAAGAATTGGCGCTATAAGTGCTTAAAAATTGGTAATCCGTAATCTGGTCGCTACCAGTAGTACCATAACTAGCCCTAAGCTTGCCAAAACTAAGAAACCTTAAGTTATCTTGCACAAAATGCTCCTTAGAGAAAATCCAACCGGCGCCAATGGCTCCGAAATTCCCAAATTGTTTGCCTGGGCCAAAACGACTGCTACCATCCCTTCGACCCGTTAAGTTGAGCAAATATTTTTCAGCCCAATTATAATTGATTCGACCATACCCTGCATTATATCGGTATAAAGTATAGGTATTTCCAACTATTTGAAAGGTCGATGCGGCCAGCGGGTCAGGGATTAAAGCATCAGCCACGTATCCAGATGCTACTGTTGCTATGGATGTGCTAATATTTTGCTGGAAAGTGCTACCAACTAGAACGTCTAAGTGCCCCCTGGCGATATTGTGTTGGTAATTGAGTTGAGGTTCGATGATCCATGTCTGATTATCCGTTGTACCCTGAGCCAATGCCCTAAGAAATGAATATGTATTTTCCGGAGGGGCGTAAGAGCTCGAAGGAATAATAATAGTTTGATTCATTTGGGTATGTGTATATCCAAAATTGCTTTTTATCTGCAGGCCCCGAAATAGCTCATAGCCAATATTAAAATTTGAAATAAGATTATCGCTGATCGCTTTGGCTGGTGTTAGTGTACTAGATAGCGGATTCTGCCAAGTATTCGTACCATTCAGTATCTGCCAATTTAAGGTTCCATTTTGGTTATAGATGGCAGGAGCATCAGGTGCTAAAGTAACAGCGGTTGTAAAGTCTATTTGAGGCAAATAACTATTATCATTCATGTAATCAGCGCTAAATTGAAAATGGAATCGCTGGTTTTCTGATAAATGCGTCAAATTGACCCGTGCGGAGGCCTTTTGGTCAGAAAAGTTACCTGGATAAAGAGTCCCCTGGTTGCTATAGCCGCCTGCAATAGTATACTGGGTATTCGTATTACCACCCGAAATTGTTGCTTGCGCATTGGTAAAGTGCGCCCCATTGTCGATAAGCGTCTTTTGCCAGTTCGTATACCGGGTAGAATCCCAAACCCCATTTACATCATAATCCGTTGATCCGGGAGTTAGACCGTCATTTGCAAAGGCGGTATGTCGCATTTGCAAATATTGCTGTGTATTCAGAAAATCAAATGTCTTTGTCACCTGTCCCATTCCAGAATACACATTGACATCGAATTTGGCATTGCCAGCCCGGCCTTTTTTGGTAGTAATCAGAATTACTCCATTGGCCCCACGCGATCCATAAATGGCTGTGGCATCCGCATCTTTCAATACTGCAATGCTTTCAATATCGGCAGGATTCAGGTAGTTAAAGGGGCTCATTCCAGCGCCAACGCCGTTCATCGGTTCGCCCAAAACCCCACCCCCAAGTGCATTATTAGTCAATGTAGTAGAGCTATAGGGCACTCCATCAACTACATAAAGAGGGTCATTATCATTATAATAAGGATTGTTGGGATTGTGAATGAAGTTTTGCCCACGAAGCATAATAGTACTATAAGCCCCTGGCACCCCTGATGTTTGCTGAATATACAGTCCCGGCACGCGTCCTTCCAATGCGAGAATAGGGTCACTCACCGGCTGCTCATTGATCGTTTCTCCCTTCACGGTCGTTACATCCCCTGTATTCAGCCGCTCAGTCGTATTATAATATCCTTTCACAACCGTTTCATCCAGCTTGCTCATCGACCCTCGCAACTGAATGCGAATTTCCTTACTGCCCGTCCGTTTAATCGTTTGGGGCTCAAACCCCGTAAAGGAAACAAGGAGTATGGCATTATCATCAACTCCTTTCAGAATGAAATTTCCCTGTTCATCCGTTTGAGTCCCTTTTTTGCTACCCTTTACCGTCACGGATGCTCCCACCAATGCGTTGCCCAAGCTGTCGGAGACGCGACCGTGAATGTCGGTGGGTGGGACCATGCTGTTGTTGGTGTCAACACCAACAACGGTGGGAGGTTTTTGCTTGACGACAATAAAGTTTTTTTCAATCGAATACGTCAGCGGCTGATTTTTAAAAACGAGTTCCAAGGTGCTCTCCAACGGTAGATTCACCGCTTCCAGGTCAATGGCGCGGGTCTTGTCCAGCTGGTTCTGAAAATAAATGAAATTGTACCCCGTCTGTCTTTCGATCTCCGTAAAGATCCTATCCAGGGAGGTGTTTTTTAAAGAAAGCGTGACATTCTGACTGAAACTCGTTGCACTGAGGTGCAGGAAGCCCAGCAAGATAATGAGCGCGGTGATTTTCATAATCCGCATCGTTTTGGTGAATCCCCTTCGTCGCGGGATGCTACAAAGAGCCGTAAAATCCATACCTTTGATTTTGTTTGGGTTAAACAATAAGCAGTCCTCAGAAAATTGTTGTATTGGGATTAACTCAAGCTATACCCCGTCACGCCTAGACCGCGTGACGGATTTTTTTGAGTTACCCACTATCTAATAGAAGGGTTATTAAGGTGTTACCGTTACTTTCTTTCCTTCGATCGTAAAATGAACGACACCCGTCAACTCCAGCAATTTCAGAATTTCAGACACTGGCACATTTCGGGGAATATTTCCTACGAGTGGATAGTCGGGCAATTTGCCTTGGTATTCCACATCCACATCATACCAGCGGGCTATCTGACGCATCACTGCTCCAAGTTCGGCCCCCTTGAAGCGAAATAGACCATTCTTCCAGGCTACAACCGCATCTACATCCACAGCGCCCACTACCCGAACTCCGTTGTTGCTATTGTCACCAACAACCATTTGCGCTTGCTGGCCGGGTTTCAGAACAACACTTAGTTTATTCGTGTTGGTATTAACACCAACAATCGGTTCTTCCCTGACGCTGACCGATCCTTCAAGGAGAGTTGTTCTTATCGTAGGTTCATCCTCATATGAATTGATGTTAAAACTAGTGCCAAGCACTTCTACCTCGACACTTCCATTTATTTTCACTTTAAAAGGTTTAGAAGCGTCTTTTAATACCTCGAAATACGCCTCTCCGCTTATTTCCACTTTCCGTTCCTTTCCCGCGAAAAAGACGGGGTATTTAATCGAAGACTCCGAATTCAGCCACACTTTGGAGCCATCGGGTAAGATCAGTTGGTATACACCCCCCGGAGGCGTGGTCAAAGTGTTATAGAGAGCAGTTGTGGGCCTTTCTGTTATGACGGTATAAGAGAGTTGACCATTGGCCAATTTCTGGACCTGGGAATTGCCTTGCTGCGAAAGTACCCCATTGGCGGCGCTATCTAGGATGATCTGCTGGCCGCCCGACAGGGTGAGGACGGCTTTGTTGCCACCCGGAGCCACGTCGTTCTTAAAGCGTTCAGACTGCGTTTGGGCGGTAGTGACCGCTGGGTTGGGCCTATTAAGATAGGCGAGATAGGAACCCGCACCCAAAACAACAAGAATGGCAGCGGCCGCCCACCAGGCGCGACCTCCAGTAAGCCGGCGAACAGGCGGAGCCGATGGAAGGGCTCTATCCACGGCAAGCACTTTTAGTAGGGAAACACGCAAAGTTTCAGCATCCAGCGCAGTAGCCTGGAGCGATTCTTCCTGCATCAGTTCTTTCAAGACGGCTAATACTTCCGCTTCTTCCCTTGTATTGGTTAATTCCAACAACTCCTGCCCCTGGGCTTCAGTGAGTTGTCCATACAGGTATTGTTCTATTAAATATCGAATCGCGTCTTTTTGCATGGAACTGTTTTTGGCCATTCGCTGTCATAAGATGCAGCGCAATGGCAAACGTACTATTGAATCGATGTACTTTTTATAAAAAATGATGCAGAAGGTAAAGAAGACTCATCAGATGCCCCGCGGCGGTCAGTTGATCCCTGATTTCTTTGAGTGCGGTAACCAGCACATTTTTGACTGTCTGGACGGACAAGGAGAGCTTGTCGGCAATGGCCGCCGGTTTCAGCCCTTCTTCGCGGCTCATGCGGTAAATACGTTGGCGTTGCAAGGGCATTTGGTTCACGACTATCGTTACTAGCCGGGTTATTTCAGCTACTTGGGCGGTATCTGCCGGGGTTTCAATGCTTCGGGTCGATTCCTGCTGCTGTAACGCACCCATTTTTTTCCGGTTACTCAGGTTTCCTCGCATGAGCGTCAGGCATTGCCGGGAAGCAATCGTAAAGATCCAGCTATGAAGATTATCAACGTCCGGCAACTTATCCCGCGACAGCCAAACCCGGATAAACGTCTCTTGCAAGATATCCTCGGTTTCCATCGGCGATTGGGTGAATTTCCAGACAAAGGGACGCAGCAGGGTATAATAGTGATCGAACAGATCGGCAAAAGCTTCTTCATCACCTTCGGCAATGCGCTCCTGGATAGCCTGTTTGTCCTGTTCAAAAAGCTGCGTCCATCGATCTTCTCCGATATAGGTTGACTTGTTTTCCAAAAATGTGTACGATAGTATGTGCCTGGTAAAAGTAATGAAAGCCTTTGTTAATTTGATAAATCGATCAATTGCTTTTTTTAACAAAAAACAATCCAGGCTACAATAGTACGTTTAGTGCTTGCACGCGTCTTAAGGGTCGTACGATAGTAAAGATCTGGTTAGTGACATTTTTTGTGAACCGAAAAGCCGTTGTCGGCGGTCGTCCAATCCAATGTAGCTACATTGGATTTACCCTATTCTCTTGCATGCAGTTAGTTTTGGTTATACATCGATAGCCATCGCTTCAAAAACGGTGGCTATTTTTTAGAAATTTTCTCATGTGTAGTCCCGGAGAAGTGTCTACTTCATGCCGGTTTTATTAGTAATGTCTTAGGCTTGTGTCGATGCACTGCAGCCACCAATAAATTAAATAAAACTGAGTTTTTTGAGCAGACGCAACAATAGCGATAAAAAAAGGAACAGCATACTTATGGAACAGAATTTTGCTAGGGACAATAATAAAAAGGGGGGACCTTCCGTGCATCTTGTGGGTAACTCCGGAAAGTTAATCGCTTTGCCCCCAAACGAGGGTGACGACTTCTCGATCCTGTATAAGCAGTATTTTCCCCAGGTAATGCAGTATATCCAGTTCCAAAACGGCACGGCCCATCCGGAGGCGGAGGACATCGCCCAGGACATATTTCTTATTCTCTGGCGACGCAGGGAGAAGCTGTTCAAGATCCCCCCATTGGAATTGAAGTATTATCTTTTCGTCATGGTGAAAAATCGCCTGATCAACGAAAGTGAAAAAGCAATCACGAGGAGACGGATTTGGAATCAGATCGGAGAAGAGCCGCCTAAATATGCATATACGGCTCATCACGAGCTAAATGACAGAAGGGCGGAAAGGTGGTTACATTCAGCCATTGCCACCTTGCCGCCGAAGCGCCGAACAGCCTATGTCTTGAGAGAGCAGCATGGACTGAAGGTCCATGAGATCGTTGCGCTCATGGGCATCTCTCAGTCAGGAGCCTTCTTCTTGCTGCAAAAGGCAGAGAGACAGATACGCTCCTTCCTTGCTCGCCAAATCATATAATCGAATGCCTTCTGAAGCGGCCACGCTTGCCCCGTCTCCGCCAAGCGCCTGGTCGGCAACGTGATAGCCAAGCAACCCAACAGCTATTGCAATAATTTTTCTCGCGGAATCCGCATTGGCTTGGAATAGTATCATTAAAAAGTTCTTTGACACGTTATTTTTTTGAAGATCGCATTTCTGGCTGACCAAACGTTTGAAAGGCAACGCCCGTTTCAAGGGCGAAGTGATCGTACCCTAAAATTACATTGAGGATAATTGCGTTGCGATAGGGGCCGAGCGAGAGGTCTGCACTGTTGAAACCGTGACTATGGCGCTCGGCGTTCTGAACGAAGAGGGTGTCATCGGCGGTAATGCTGTAATGTCGACTCGGGTTATATCGCCCTGCTTGCGTCCACCGGATCCGGTCGCGGATAGGCGTCAGAAAGGCCGGGGTGCTATCGCGATAGCCTGTAGCCAGGACGAGCGCATCGGTCCTGTACGAAAAGTTTGTTTGTGCTTCCACTTGTTCGAACACCAGCTGTAAGGTGCTTCCTTCTGAAATCACTTGTTTAAGTTCCTGATTCGGATTGAGTTGTACTGGGCCGTCCGTACTACTGAGGGCACGTTCATACAACTGTTCATACAAAGCCCTTAACAGACCGCCGTTAATGCCTTTGTAGAGGCTGTCCTGTCCTTCCAAGACTTGGGCCCGAGCGGCCGCCGGCAACTGGTAGAAATAATCAATGTAATCCGGCGTACTCATTTCGAGAGCCCCGGGAGAGACATCCATTGGAAAAAAGCGAGGGCTTCGGGTGAACCAGGAGATTTCCTGGCTGCCGTTCCCGTTCGCAAGCAGATCCTGGAATATCTCCGCTGCACTTTGCCCTGACCCTACGAGGGTGATACGGGCCATCTGGATGAACTGCTCCCTTTTATAGCCATAGTCGCTGGCATGGATCGTGGCTGGGTGGCCAAGGTAGCGTGCGCATTCGGGAAGGAAAGGCTGCGAGCCGATCCCGATCACTACATGTTTCGCATGGAACGTTTTCGTTTCACTCGTTTTAATGTCCGATACCGTGACGCCATACTCCTTTGTTTGCTCAGTGTAGTGGATGGACGTGCACCGGTGGCCAAAATACAGGTTTGGGAGTTGCCCCGCCACCCACTGGCCATATTCATTGTATTCGCGCCGTAGCGGAAAGGGATTATCCTGGACGCCGAAGCGAAAGAGCCGTTGTTTGGCGTGCAGGAAAGAAAAATAGGAGAAGCGGCTTTGCGGGTTGGCCAGCGTAACCAGGTCCGCATAAAAAGGCACCTGGAGGCGGGCCCCGGGTAGTAGGAGACCAGGATGCCAGTTAAATGACGCCTGTTGGTCAATAAACACGGTCGAGAGTTTGGGAATGTCGGCGGCCAAGGCGGCGAGACCCAGGTTGAAGGGGCCAAGGCCGATACCAAGGATGTCATAGGTCATATGATGGTTGGGTGGGTGGTTAGGGAATGTTAGATCGTAAAGCCTTGATTGCGGCCTGCATTGATCAGAGCAGACAACAAATATACTGTTCCGGTGATGGGGAGGATAACCAACATCGTCGCCCCTAGACCCAGGTGCTGGTAACCCCACACCGGTAACAGGGCGCTGATCAAAATCCATTGGATCAAATAGATTTGGGTGATGTGTTTGCTGGAATAGGTGAGTACGCGTAAAAAGTGATTGGGTTTGATGTACCGGTACAGCAGGTCCCAAGAGTACAAAGCGAGCAGCACGATCCCAATATGACAAGCCGTGTCAACGGGGTATGTGCGATAAAAGGTCGTTTCCGGGATATTTGGATACAGAAAGTCAAAGATGACTCCGATCCCGATCAGGGCTAAACCCCACCCGCCCGCATACCGGAAGCAAGCCGGTCCATCGTGCTTCAAGACACGGCCAATCGCCAAACCGACCAGCGGATAGGCCAGCCAGGGAAAGAGTGGGAAGAAGGTGCGCGGCGGCTTACCGGTGGCCAGCTGCAGGACATAGTCAAGGGTGGGTTGGTGACTGTGCGCATCCCATGCCAATGGGGACATCCAGGCAATCGAGATCGCCAGGGCCCCGGCAATACAACCATAAAACCGGAACCGGGTCACGCCATATAAGACCAAGAGTGCTGGTCCAGCAAACTGCAAAATATCACCTAGGCCCAGGAGGGTCCATGCCCCTCCCCTATCCGGGACCTGTAGATCGTTTTGTAAACCCAATGGCATCCACCCTCCCGCATAGGGAATGACAAATTTGATCAGGTTAAGACCGTAGCCGGCCAGTAATATGAAGGCCACTTTTTTAAGGACATCCAAAAATCGGTACTTTTCTTTCAGCGCGAATGAAATCCCCATAAGGACCATGAACAGCGGAGCGCCAGGACCTTCGGCGATAAAAGCGAACAGTTGGCCGAGTAAGCTGGTATAGACTTCTGGCTTACTATATAGCAACATGCAATGAATCGGTGCGATTAGCAGGACGGTGAATCCTCGGGCAAGATCAAGGGATTTGATGCGTTTCATATTATTTGGTTGTTGAGTGAAAATGGTCGCGGGTGAGGCAGTAGAGGTTCGCAGTCTTGTAGGATAGTTCGATGGTTTTGAGGTAGCGGAAACCTGCTTTTCGGGCCAGCAAGTTCGCCAAATCATTGTCTTTGTCGGGTTCCGCATAGATCCGCTCAGCCAGTTGGAAGGAAAAATAAAAATCCAGGAAAGCGCGGAGGAGAAGCACCGTTAACCCCTTTTGTAGCATGTTTGGCGGGCTCATCAGGAAATGCAGTCCGCAATCGTCTGGGCCGGCCTCCACATGGTGCTGTAATTCATCGCCGGCTACCAAGTACAGGTCTACCTGACAAACGGGTTGGTCGTTAAACAACCCGATGAAAGAATGGCCATGCGGGTTCTTCAATAGCTCCGCGTACGTATTTTCTACTAAGGTTTTGGTTCCGTTTAGTTGCCAGAAGCGCCGGGCATACTGTCGGTTCACCCAGTCATGGATCAGATCCAGATCGGTATTTAATTGCAGGGAGCGAAAGCAGATGGTTCCTTGCGGCTCTGAAAAGTCCTGCCGGTAAAGGATCTCATTATCATAAGGGATTTCAACTGGTTTACAGAATAGAACAGGCAGGTGTTTTTGATCAAATGTTGATGACATAACAGATTGCATTTCGTTATTGTTAACGGCTGCAAACTACCGCCGGCCATGGCGCAAGACTTAGGGGAAACGTATTTAGAATTAGTATAAACGGATTATTGCCATGTTGATCGACTTGTTGGAAATTACCGAAGAGAAAGGAAGAAGTATAGAAATTTATCAAGATCTGCCTGCCGGAATGCAACCCTTTGCCATCCATGGCTCGACGCCGCTCTTGCTACAAAGTGATTCTTTTAAGATGCTAATGCAGGAGTTTCAGGGAAAGGGCTTTAGCGCCTGGTACAGTCGGTATTGGATGGACCGGGCTACGATACTCCGGGCGAGAGGGCCTATCCCGGTGCTGGAACTACGCATCGGGTTAATCAATCAACTCGAAGGTAGTTGGGATAAAATTGTGCAGCCTTCGTTAAAACCCGGCGAGTTCAACCTGAGTTTTACACCGCATATCGAAACAAAAGCGATCTTCGATACCGGAAAATATTACGCCACCTTTGATATTCATTTTCACCCATCGCTCCTGGAAGAGATTGGCATCGATTATGCCGCGTTGAGGAAGTTCTTGAATAAGGTGGAGAAAGGCCACCCGGCAGAACTCGCGGACTATCCGCATGATTGTCCGGCAGCCATGCTGGACGGCGTTCAATTTATCCTCAATAATCCATATAGTGCAAAGGCGCAACCTCAGTTCCTGGAATGGAATATTAAGCAAATCCTGCTGCTTGCCCTGGAAATAGTGGCCAGCCCCGAACACCCGCTTCCGGTTATCCTGACCGCTCGGGAAATCGAAGGGCTGCATGTCATCAAACAATACATTGCCGATTCTTTTCCCAGTTGGCCCGATCACGCGCTACTGTGCCGAAAAGGAGAACTCAATGAATTTAAACTCAAAACCGGGTTTAAGCACCTGTTTAAGATGACCGCTTACGACTATCACATGCAATTGAAATTCCAGGAGGCGAAAAGACTATTATTGGAAAATAAGGAGTCCATCAGCGCCATCGCCTACAAGATTGGCTATGATCATCACCCCAGCTTCACCCACGAATTCAAAAAACAATTTGGCTATACACCCAGCTGGTTTCAGAAACATGGTCGGCTTTAGGCTGATGGGGGCGCTTCCCCGTATTCCAGGTATTGAAAGATCAGGAAAATCCCCCGGTTAAGGTGATTGCGAACAGTGGACATAGATTTTCCAATAATCCCAGCTATTTGACTCAAGGGCTTACCCTCCAAGTAATGCAACTGTAATACGGTGGCCATTTCAGGTCTCAATAAACCCATGGCCAGGACCAAATCGGCGCGGTTCCGTCGCTGGGCCCTCTCCCAGTACGCCGTTTGCAGCTTATAGTTTTTCAGGCCATACGGTTTCATCTGTCTAATTTTTACCTCCCGGCGGCCAAAGCACCGTCAGATATAAAACTAGACAATAGTTATCATATATGATAACCTAAAATACACGCATTTTATCGATTTTTCCGTCGATGAGAAAGCGTGCTAAAGAAGATGATCTATTTCTCAAAAAATTGGGAAAGCGGATTGCTACCATCCGCAAAGGGCATGCTATTACCCAAGTGGAGCTGGGCGACCGTTGCGATATCGAAAAACCCAATATGGCCAGAATAGAAGCAGGCGGGACCAATCCGACCGTCTTAACCTTAAAAAAGATCTCAAAGGCATTGGATATTCCCTTGACCGACTTGTTAGCCATAGACCATAAGGATTAATGGCACTTCTATACTACGCCCTATAACACTCGACCCTCCAGTTCATCCAAAGCAAATAATGCGATTTTCCAATACTTTTACAAATGGTTGAATTAAAGTGAATGGTAAATTTGTCATATGGAAGTGTACAACGGAACCAGTCGCCAGAGTTTTTAATACTGGACCTGTTCGAAAATAATACAGGAACGCCGGCACCGAATGTACCAAAATAATTTAATTTTGGGAGGTCACCAAACAGGATCCAATATGGAAGCGCTTGTCAAGCAATTATTCTCCGCTACATCCTTGCCGGTATCAAAAGAAAACATCGATGCATTAATGACGGCTATTGACGAATTACCCGCCGACAAACAGCGGCCTCTACGCTTGCAGTATCTGGAGGGAATGACCCGCAAACAAATCGCCGAACACCTGGGCTGGACACTTAGCAAGGTGCATCGGAAAATCTCCCGTGGGATTGCCCTGATACAAATGCAGCTGGTTCCGACCACCTTCGACCAAGGCAGCTTCGGCACTCAGTACCAAATGGGTTTGTACGATACCAGAGAAACTATACCATCGCTGGACAAGGGTATACCAAACAAATTGCAAGTTGGGGGCATGGACCTCAATCAATTATTATCCCCTTTTGTAGCGGAAGAATTGGAAGATCTGGTAGACAATACCAGACTTTCCGCAATGAATATTATCGACATGGCATTAAACTGCCTATTCTACGATGAAAACAATGTAGAATGTCCTGACTGCAGGAGTTACATCGCCTTTAAAGGAACATTTTTGGGCAAACGGCCCATAGAGATGCTAACATGCGGATGCTGTAGCGCAGCGGGGGCCTTCGATCCGGAGGAAATTATGCCATATATAGACATGGGGGTATCGACCAGACTACAAATTGGCGGCACGGACCTCAATGAATTATTACACCATTGGGTAGCGGACGAATTGGACGATGCGGTGGACACTACCGGACTTTCCGCAATGAAAATTATCGATATTGCACTAACCCTATTATTCGGTGATGAAAGCCACCTTGTCGAATGTCCTGACTGCGCGAGTTACTTGGCCATCAAAGGAACATTCAGCGGCGAGCCACCGGTAGAGATTCTGACATGCGGATGCTGTAGGGCCTCGCTAGCCTATGATACCGATAGCGAAACAATCCTAAACGGAAATTAAAACCAATTCCCGCCACGAAAATCTCCGGGCGCTTAAGAGTGTAAGGCCTGCAACCGTAAAAATCGCGTTGCAGGCCTTTGACCGTATGACGCAAATAGGAAACTTAAATTACATGACCATTAAGCTGGATTAACCTCCTTTATAAGTCGATCGTTATCCCCAGGTGTTCCAGCGCGACCAGGGGAATATCATATTGCCGGTTATTGTCAGCAATGACCCTAATCCTCGTTGGCGCCCCCTTATACTCCTTCGCCATATATCTTTCCAATCGGGTCACCTTGCCCAAATAAATCGTGGTATCATTCAGGTATTCATAACCGCTTAGTAGTCTCTTCAGAAACTCAAAATTCTTAATTTTCCTAAAAATGGTCAGCGACTGCTGAATGCCATCCTTCGTCTCGGTGACTAGATTGTGGTACCCCTCCCGTTCAATCTCCTGATAAATCTGCTTATTTAATTTTTCCACATACTTAAAGTTGGAAGTAATCACTACAATATCCAAAGGATCCATGCCAAATAGTTTTGATAAGATGAATACAAGGGTATCCCACCTAAAAAATATGCAATAATAGTTATTTGTAGACGGCTAACAAAGATATTGTCCTACGCCGAACCTACGAAAGTCTGCGCCTTCGCCGGGCTTCGGCTTGCCCTCCTGGTTATGAAAAATAATCTCCATCCATTCTTCTTTTTCTTCGTCAGTAATTGTGTTTGAATTTCATCTTCGGTCTCCTGTCGGCTTTAGAACGGATCGTATTTTTTTTCAAAAACATTTCTCCGGTCTCTGTAGGCCAATGGGGTTGCTATCCAAAAAGAAAGAACGCGGCCACGGCCGCAGCATTATTATTTATTCACTTTTAAAAATTACAATTATGGAAATCATCGGCAGACTAACAGCAGACGCAAAAGTCAGCGAATTGACGGACGAGCGGAAAGTCGTCAATTTCTCTATCGCCATCAACGACAGCTATAAACCAAAAGGCACGGGCGAGCGCGTACAAGTGACGACCTATGTGCAATGCGCCTATTGGATCAGTGCATCCATTGCACCCTATTTAACAAAAGGAACCCTGGTAGAATTGTCCGGCCGAATTAGCACAGATGCATGGGTCAACATGGACGGGGAGGCAAAGGCAACGCTTCGTTTCCATGTGGTAACTATTAAACTGTACGGCAAACCCAACCGGACCGCCACTGAAAGAAAGCCTGAAGGGATTGCAGTGGGAACGGGAGAAACGAACGATTTACCCTTTTAAACAAATCTATTCCATCATCATTCAATTCATTTTTATGGCACACAATCTTAATTTTAACGAACAGACAGGACAGCATAGTTTTTTTAGCGTCAAAGAAAAGGCCTGGCATCGATTGGGCAAAATCATTCAGGACTATCCCACCAGCGCCGAAGCCATCAGATACGCTGGGCTGGATTATGATGTATCCAAAGAGGATATCTATACCATCGCTTATAATTCAGACGGCCAGCGGATGGACTTCACCAAGCGAATTAAGTCTCACTTTTCCACGATCCGGAAGGATACCGGCGACGTATTAGGGGTGGTCGGAAAAGATTACCAGATCGTGCAAAACCGGGACGCCTTTTCTTTTTTTGACAGCATCGTCGGCGGGGACGGCATCCAATATGAGACGGCGGGCGCCCTCGGCAACGGGGAACGCATTTTTATCACCGCCAAGCTCCCGGATTATATCAAAGTAGGCCGGGCAGACCTGATCGAGCAGTATTTATTCCTGACGACCTCCCACGATGGATTTGGAAGCATTACCGCTGCTTTTACACCGGTCCGGATTGTTTGCAACAATACGTTAAACGCGGCCATGCGTTCCAAAACGAACGCCATTAAGATACGCCATACCGCGAACGCTAAAGAACGTCTGGAGCAGGCCCACAAGGTCATGGGTATTTCCAATAGGCTCTCTGCTGAACTGGATACTATTTTTAACCATTGGGCAACCGTGCGGATCACCGACCCGGAAGTTCGGAAACTCATACAGCTCGCTATGGTTCCCAACAAGGAAGTATTACAGAACCTGAACGCCGGAAAAGACGATGATTTGTCCACCTGCTTTAAAAATATGGTGGATACTGTCTACGAGTACGCCATGAACAATCCTACCCAATTGCAGGAAACCACGGAGGGTACTGTTTTCGGAACCTATAATGCGGTTACCGGGTATTTCCAAAATGTCCGCAACTATAAGGACCAGGAAGCCAAGGTAAAATCCCTGTTCTTTGGCGGCACGGCCCAGCTCCGAGCCCAGGCCGCTTTTAACCTATGTGATGCCTTTGGCAAAAAAGGGAGCGAAGCCCTGCAACTCAATTAGCCACCAAACCGGGAGCGCCGCCGGTCAACAAGGGGCGCACCTTTTTATGATAGATTCATTTTCATTCACTATACAGAGCTTATTAGAAAGGAAGGCTGGAAAGGTGACCGGCCCCATGTCGCCCGTCCTTTTTGCCAAAGAGATGGCCAGCCAGATGGAGACGAAATATAACCGGTTGGCCAGGGTTTGGTTTGATGACGAGCACATATTTCAGGAATTTGAAGATAGTGGCCTGACCGGTTATGATTCATTGCTCTTAGGTTGCCAGTATAAAAATGATTTGCAGCTGAGTCTTTGAATAGATCGTGGCACTGGCGGACTTCCTGTAGCGATGGGCTATAAATCTGAGGGCGAAATACTCTTAACGCCCATTTACGATAAAACCGAGTTCGCCAGAAAATTAACGGTAGGCGACATTCGCCAATTGTTTGACTATGTATTTAATCATCCCGAATGCTTAGCCATAAACACCACCGATAGTAAATAAAATGAGCCCGGAAACGAGCCGCCCTCTCGGGGGCGGCTCGTTCGTTAGCATATAATGCCGATAAAATAATAGAAATTTCAAACTCCTTTTCCTATTCGATACGCCCAGCCCATCAACCTAGGCGCCATATCCGATTGCATGTGATACCGGGAATAGATATAAATGCCCATTAACCCGGCCACGACCCAACTGATCATGTTCAAGGGGTTAGTCGGATGCCCCGGTACTGGTTTTAATAGAATAAAGATGAATGTATGTAGCATAAACACGGGTAAGGCAAAATAATAAGAACCGCAGATAAACCAGGGTATTATCCATATCACACTGCCTTTCCTCTTCAGCGCAATACACCACCCTTTAAGAAAAAATATCCCGCATTTAAGGACATAGGCGATGGTTATAAACGACCATCCATAATTCCACCCGGTGAGATTGCCAGTGTAGTCCCGCAGGCCGCCCAAAATCAAATACGCGCACAAAATGCTAGGACACAACAAAATGACAAGAGAAATGAGCTTAAAAAACATGGTGAACATAGTCGTCATCAAAGCAGTACTGGCTTTATCAGCCTCTGCCTGTCTCCTACCGTCTTCAAAGCCTGTTCCGTAGTGCTGAAGGGACTCCAAATGGTTCATAAAATGAGATTGTATTGCAAATTAAAATTACAAAAAAGAATCTTTTAAACACGGTCTGTTCGAATCATTTTCTGTTCCGCGAACACTAATTGTATTCTCGTTTTCCCTTTGTTTTCTATTGTAGCTACATCTATTCTCTAGATCGAATTTGCTGGGCATTGCCCAAAATCTACCATCGAACCCGGCAAGATATAACGGCCCGTCTTATTCTGGCAATAGACCGTTACCACAAATTTTTCACCGGTATCCGTTTTAGTAAAATAACAGTTAATCGCGATGATCCGTTTTGACCAGGTTCTAAAATCCAACGCCGCATCCATTTCACCGAGTGGGATCTTTGCAGGATCATACATATATAACCGCGGCTCATACCCTTTACTGACCGCCACCCGGAACGATAACACTCTGTTTTCCATGCTTTCTATTTAGTGGATAAAGAGTCTAGTTTGTCCATCATTTCGGTCAACCCGGCCTTCTTTAGAAGATCGGCCGATAGCCCTTGCAGTTTTGTCAGGTCAGACCCGTCCACCACGCTCAATATACCAGCCTGTCCAGGCTCGGGTTGAACCGAAAGGCCAAGTTCAATCACTTTTGCTAATAGAAGCGCCTGCTTACGGGTTATGTTTAAGGTAATCTTAACAGCAGTAGACATGGTGTCCGGTGAGAGCAGCGCTTCATACACAATCGACAAATCTTTTGCAGATACCATACAATTTAATTTTTTAGGTTCACAAAATAATTTTCACGGGGTAAAAATAGCGTGAGAAATTTATTTAGATGCCGTTTGACCACATCAAATTTTGAACAGGTCATTTCTTTCCGAACGGCTAGTGGTAATTTCACTTCGTCAACAAGATTTGTGAAGAAAGAAAATGTGCGTTATGACCATCGAAAAAGCAAAAGAGATCGACTTGGTGGATTACCTGGCTGCGCTGGGACACCACCCGACCAAAGTAAGCAAACCCCATTATTGGTATAAATCTCCCCTCCACGACGAACGAACGCCCTCCTTCAAAGTAAATAAGCATTTAAATAAATGGTATGATTTCAGTGAGGGGAAAGGCGGCAACCTTGTAGATTTTGGTGTTCGTTATCACCAGAGCAACGTCAAAGATTTCCTAGAAAGATTAGACACGCCGGGGATGTCCTTTAACCCCCATCCAATACAGAATCACGCCGCCAGCGGGCAGGAGGAAGACAAAAACAAGATCAGGATCCTGGCCGTCAAACCCATTGTTTCCTTGCCGCTAATTAAGTACTTCCGGAGAAGGCGGATACCGGACGCCATCGCCGCTCAATACCTGAAAGAAGTAACATATACAGTAAAGGGTAAAAACTATTACGCCCTGGGATTTAAAAACGATTCCGGCGGCTATGAATTACGCAATGAATATGTCAAAAATAGCAGCTCACCGAAGGATAGCACCTTGATCGATAACGGAGCGTCAGACCTGGCTGTTTTTGAAGGCTTTTTTAACTTCCTTTCTTACCGAGCTATGAATGACAAACAGGAAGCCTCGGCCTGCAACTTCCTGATATTAAATTCGACGGCCTTTTTTGAAAAGAATCTGCCCCGCATGCGGGAGCACCGCCATATTCATTTGTACCTCGACAATGACAAAACCGGACAAAAATGCACCCTGCAGGCCCTTGCTATGGACAACCAAAAATTTAAGGACGAGCGGAGACTATATCAAAAATATGGCGACCTGAATGACTGGCTGGTACATATTGGTCAGTCGCAAAGACAGCGCGTGCAGCAAAGGCCCTGATCGTTCTTTTTGGACAGCAGGCAATTTCTCTCATTTTTTCGGGCTGTTTCCAGGACCGCTCTTTTAAACGTTGAATAGTCTTTCAGTGAAAGACCCCACACCTCCGCTATGGCGTTCGGGGCATGAGGAAGCCTGTTTCACCGCTTCCGGCGAGATGTACCGTTGTAATACAACGGAATCTCGCCGCCCATTCCTCCGAAGTCGGGGGCGGTCAGTTGAGGACAGATGATAAGTGCTTATTAATAACGTGTGTAAAGAATACCGTGATGAAAGAAGAAAAAATAAACCGAGGAAAGCTGTTACAAGTACGGCTGACCCCCAAAGAGCTCGAAAAGATCCATAACAAATTCTCCCTTTCCACCAGTCGGAAAATGAGTGATTATGTCCGCAAAGTTTTGCTGGATAAACCCATTACCGTGAAGCAGCGCAACCAATCCCTGGATGACTTTATGACAGAAATGACCTCCTTACGAAAAGAGTTGAATGCCATTGGCAACAACTACAATCAGCTCATTAAAAGGCTGTACAGTTTGCAGGAGATATCCGAGATAAAAACCTGGTTATTACTCAATGAATCGACCAAGCAAATTCTCCTGAATAAGATAACAGAAATCAAATCAAAAATCAATCAAATCAACAACCAATGGTTGCAGTAATTAAAGCAGGAAGATCTATTCGAAACACCCTCCATTATAACGAACAAAAAGTGAAGCTGGGCGCAGCCGAATTGATCCATTCCGGGAACTTCGCCAAGGACACTGACCAGCTCGGTTTTACCGATCGAATCAAAACCCTGGAAAAGCTGATTGCCCTCAATGAGGCCACTAAGGTAAACAGCGTCCATATCTCGCTCAATTTTGATCCTTCGGAAAAGATACCAGTAGACAAACTCCGGGAAATTGCCGATGCTTATATGGAAAAAATAGGCTTCGGCGATCAGCCTTATTTGGTTTATCAGCACCACGACAGCGGACACCCGCACATCCATGTGGTGACCACCAATATTGAGCGCAGTGGCAACCGCATCAAACTGCACAATATCGGCCGGGACAAATCCGAACCGGCACGCAAGGCCATTGAAAAGGAATTTAGGTTAGTGATCGCGCAGCGCCAGCAGCAAAAACAGGTACAGGAATTAAAGCCCGTGATGCAGACACAGAAAGCCCAGTATGGCAAGTTTGAGACCAAGCGGGCCATTACCAATGTCCTGGATGCCGTCATACCGGCGTATAAGTATACTTCCCTGGCGGAACTCAATGCCGTGTTGCGGTCATACAATATTATGGCCGACCGGGGCCATCCCTCCGGCAGGATCTACCGGCAAGAAGGGCTATTATACCGTATCCTGGACGAAAAAGGACAAAAGATCGGCATACCGATCAAAGCCAGTTCGATTTATAATAAGCCTACCATCAAAAATCTACAGCTACGTTTTCCCGAAAATGAAGCGTTCCGTCAGGCCCATAAGCAACGGGTTAAGAATGCCATTGACCTGACCCTTTTAAAAGGAACCGTTCATTCCGCCACCGACCTGGAAAAGGCCTTACTCAAAGAAAAAATACAGTTGGTCATCCGGCAAAACGAGAAAGGCGTCATCTACGGCATGACCTATTTAGACCACGAAACTAAATGCGTATTCAACGGCAGCGACCTGGGCAAGCCCTATAGCGCCAACCAGATGCAGGAACGATGTAAGCCGCAACAAGTCGTTGTTAAACCCCGGCAACAAACCCCCAAAGAAGAACAGACGCTTACGATTGAGCAGCCCCACCATACGCCAACCGTTGACCCACCGATGGGCATCGCACCTCTACTCCAGTCGGAAAAGGTGAACAATTCCCTGCCTTACGAGCTCAGGCAGGATCTGAAGCGGAAACGGAAACGAAAAAGATTACATCTCTAAAAAGAAGGACTATGACCATCCAAACAGGAGAAGATGAAAAGAGCCTGCGGAAGATCATGGACATGACCCGGATGTTAGGGATTGTGGTGCTCTTGCTGCACGGCTATTATTATTGCTATGGAGCCTTCCAGCAGTGGCATTTAACCGCTCCAATTGGGGACCGGATAATAGCCGATATCGAGCGTACCGGGTTATTCCACCATTTTCACACCTCCAAGTTGATCGCTTTGGGCTTCCTGGTGCTATCCCTGATCGGGGTCCGGGGCCGGAAAAGCGAAAAACTGAATTACCGAATGGCTGTGGCCTACCTGACGGCAGGATTATCTTTATACTTTAGTAGCAGACTGCTCCTATACCTGTCTGCACCCGTCACCACACTTGCCGGAGCCTATTTTTCGGTCACAGGCCTTGGATTCGTCCTCGTGATCAGCGGCGGGGCGATCCTGACCCGGATCATTAAAGGCAAGCTCAGCCCGAACGTCTTTAATACCGACAATGAAACCTTTCCGCAAGAAGAACGGCTGATCCAAAATGCCTATTCTATCAACCTGCCTGCCGAGTACCGATTAAAAGGCAAAACCAGGGCCTCGTGGATCAACTATATCAATCCTCGACGCAGCCTCTTAATTATGGGCTCTCCTGGCAGCGGAAAATCCTGGTATATCATCGAGCCGGCCATCAAGCAGTTAATAGAGAAGCAGTTCGCCGAATTTATTTTCGATTATAAGTATCCTGATCTGACCCTGGCTGCTTACAACCATTTTTTGAAATTTCGCCACCTATACCCGGTTCCTCCGGCCTTTTACGCCGTCAATTTCACGCACCCAGAATACTCCCACCGGAATAACCCGCTTTTCCCGGAAATGATGGCAGACCTGCTCGATGCCATGGAAGCGAGTAAGACTATGCTGCTAAGCATTAACCGAACTTGGGCCAATAAACAAGGCGAATTTTTCGTGGAATCCCCGATCAATTTTCTGGCCGCTGTCTTCTGGTTTTTGCGGAAGTTCCAGGACGGCCGGTATTGCACTTTGCCCCATGCCATAGAGCTGATCCAATTGAAGTATGACGACCTCTTTACGGTGCTCAATACCGAACCCGAGGTACAGCACCTCGTAACGCCGTTTATCAGCGCCTATCTCAACGATGTCATGGAAACCGTAGATAGCCAGATAGCTTCCGTTCGCATCCCCCTGGGTCGGCTGGCTTCACCCCTACTGTATTATATCCTGTCCGGAAATGATTTTACCCTCGATATCAATAATCCCAAAGCACCCAAAATTGTCTGCCTTGGGGGCGATCCCTTGAAATCAGAGGCCCTGGCACCGGTCATATCCCTTTTCTGTGATCGGCTGCACAAGATTGTCAACCAGAAAGGAAAAGCCAAATGCGCCCTGATCTACGACGAATTTTCCAGCATCCGGGTGCCCAGCATCCAGACCGTGATCGCCGTAGGTCGCGGGCATGATATCGTGCCGATTATTGCCATCCAGGATTACAGCCAGTTAAAAAAAGTCTATTCGAAGGAAGAGGCCGAAGCCATCTTCAATATGACCGGGAATTTTATCACTGGTCAGGTAAGCGGAGAGAGCGCCAAATTAGTGTCCGAACGGTTCCCCAAGATCATGCAGGACCGCGAGAGCATTTCCATAAACAGCTCCGATACCTCGATCAGCCGATCCAAACAGCTCGAATCCTCCGTGCCGCCGTCCACCATCGCCAGCCTCTCTTCCGGGGAATTTGTCGGCATGACAGCAGATAACCCCGATGAACTCATCGATTTAAAGGTCTTCCATGCCAGGATAGCGAATGACCCCATTGCCTTGAAAAAAGAAAAAAAAGCCTATCTCCCACTCCCGCCGGTGCGAAAGCTTGATCAGGCTTCCATCCAAGCCAATTACCAGCAAATCAAACAGGACGTGCAAAGTATTGTCGAAATAATTATGGAACAGTTGCTAAATGACACCACATTAAAGCATTTCTTGATTAGAAAGAAATAGAAAAATATGTATCAAATATTGAAACATTGTTAACAGCCCTGTGTCTCGAGCCTTTCTAAAGTCGGATCAAGTAGTAATTTATTATCGCCTAAACTGAATAAAGATCCTTTTGTGAATTTTACAAGCCAACAAAATTCATGACAAATCATCCCTGTGAGAATCCCCTTATCGTCCGAAGACAGCTGTATTAGATTAATAATCAAATGATTACAGTTTACCCAATCCTAAAATTAAAAATCTCCTTCGAAATAGGGTGTTTAAACGGTGTTTCCATTGAGGTGATTATCTTAGATTTCCTGAATGAGCAACTTGCCTTGCTGGCAATTACGCCTAATGACCATGTATTAGATAATGAATAATTATTATCTTTACGATCCTCTAAATGAAAAATAAAATTATTGGAATCGATCTCTTTTCGGGAGCGGGTGGCATGTCCATTGGCGCTATTGCTGCAGGTGTAGACGTTCAAATCGCTGTTGAAATTGATAGGCATGCAGCGGCAACTTATCGATACAATCATCCCCATACGAAGCTTCTCAATGACGATGTGCGAAAAATACAATTAAAAGATATTTTAAAAGCAAATAACAAGTCACAAAAGATCCTCTTTGGAGGCCCACCTTGCCAAGGTTTTTCAACCTCCAACCAAAAAACTCGCAACAAAGAAAATGCGAGCAACTGGTTATTTAAAGAATATTTACGCTTAGCAAAAGAACAAGTTCCGGATTGGGTCATTGTAGAAAATGTAAAGGGGATTATCGAAACAGAAGACGGCTATTTCTTCGAAAAAATAAATAAGCAACTAACAAAACTTGGATATACAACAAGTCATGCAGTTCTAAACGCAGTAGATTTCGGAGTACCTCAAATACGAAACAGGATTTTTATTGTAGGCTCACTACATGGGATAAAATATGAGTTTCCCATCCCCAAAGCAACTAACTACTTAACAATTATTGATGCCATATCTGATTTGCCTCAACTGTCCAATGGCTCAAATGAGCATGAACTAAATTACAAGGGAATCTCTACAAACGCATATCAATTAGCTCAAAGAAGTAACTCTTTAAAATCAGTTAATAACTTAGTGTCTAGAAACAATAATGTAGTAGTCCAGCGATACAAGCATATCCCCCAAGGAGGAAATTGGGAAAATATACCACACAAGTTGATGAAAAATTATAAAGATTTCACTCGTTGCCACACGGGCATTTATCACAGATTGAAAGCCGATAAGCCATCCGTGGTTATTGGAAACTATAGAAAAAATATGCTCATTCACCCTTTTGAAGATCGAGGATTAAGCGTAAGAGAAGCGGCAAGAATTCAGTCATTCCCCGACTCCTATCACTTCTTTGGAAGCATCGGTTTTCAACAACAACAAGTAGGCAATTCAGTTCCCCCACTTTTGGCAAAGGCTTTATTTGAAAAAATCACCGAATACATTAATTAGTATATGGCGTGGAGTCAAAGGAAAATAGAAATAGCTCTTAAAACAAAATTCGAAGAAGAGTTCAAGTATGCTCCGTCTGAAGCCGATAAGTTTTATGGCTACTATACGAAAGCGCTTAGTACACTATTGAATGAAGATATCTACAATTCCATTCGAATCATTCAAAAGGGCTTATCAGATCACGGGGAGAATCATATTATGGACGTCCTAGACAATGCATATGAGCTTTTGGTCCACAGAAAATATGATCCTTCCACACATAAATTAATAAGTGAGGAAATTGAAACTATTGAGGCCATACAGCTATATTTTATTTGCATATTGATCCTATTTCATGATGTTGGCAACCTAACAGTTGACAGGAAAAGACATCATGAAAAGGAAGTTATTCGGCAAGTATATAACCATGTCCGAAAATTGGAAACGGAATTTGATGACGAACAGGTTCTTGTACCAGAAGTAGCAAGCAAACATTCAGGCACAGCAAGCGACGGATCGAAAGATACAATCGGTGAATTAGGAATTTTACCAAGCCATTTATTTGGAGTTAAAATACACACAAAAAAATGTGCCGCCCTTTTAAGATTTGCAGATGAATTAGCTGAGGGGCCCCAGCGGACTTCTATATTTATGAATAAATTTTACAATTTCCCTTACGACTCAAACTCTGTTATATATCATAAATATGCCGAAATAACCAAAATCAATATAGATCGAGAGCATGAGAGAATTTGCATCAGATACAATTTCATTTTAAGAGTCACGGACGGCAAAATTGAAGAATCCAACAACAGCGAATTTATTGCGCTATTCAATTTCGCAATTATCAGAATGCTAAAAGTTGATGCGGAAAGGAAATATTGCAGGTTCTATTGTGATTGGCTAAGTCCTTTTAAAAAAACTCATGCGACTTTTAATTACTTTGGCGAAGAAATAATCGATGGTGAAAAGAAAAGAAAACAACTTTTACCAACTAATTCCGGCTTAAGCGAAATCTTCCTAGATGACTTAGTTCTGCCAGATGGTGAAAATGTAAAAAGTTTTTTATTAAAACATGCCGAGTTTGATGCCCAAAAATTATTCAATCTCTTAAAAGCAGAGTTCAATGAGCAGTAAAAAGCCAACAAATCCTTTTGAATACGAAGCTGCAGTTAATTTTGCTACTGACGAATTAATAGAATACTTCGTTGAGGACCATAATTATTCAAGATTCATACAATCTGGCAGAAATATATTCATTGTTGGAGAGAGGGGTTGCGGGAAGTCTATGACTTTACTTTATAACTCCTTTCAAAAACAAATTAGAAAGGCAGAAGTTGAAAAAAGGAATTTCGACTATTCCAGAATCGGCGTCTACGTGCCTTGCACAAATACACTTTTCTTTAAAAAAGAATCGGAGTTAGTTAATAACCCATTTAAAGCATCTGTTTTATCTGAACACTTCTTTGTTTTGGCTATTGCTTACGAATTAGTATCTGTCTTATCTAGCATAGAGAATTCCTGCTCCAAAGAAAAAGAACAGGAGCTAAAAAGTGAATTGAATTATATTCTAAATATTGACCTACCAGAAGATATCCCCATATTTAAAGCTCTCGCCAGATATTTCCAAAAGCTAAATAGCGAAACTCAAAATCAAGTAAACAATAGTGAAGAAAGCACAAGTGACAAATGTGTTTCCTTTTACTCCCTTGTAATCCCAATATTACAGATCGTAAAAAGCATTGAAAAATTAAAGGACACTCATTTTCTATTTTTAATTGATGACGCTCACGATTTAAATTCCCATCAGATCAAGGCATTGAATTCATGGATTGCTTATAGAGATCATTCTGATTTTAGTTTCAAAGTCGCCATAGCTAAAGTTCGCAAACACAGTTATATCACTTCATCCGGAAGCTCTATTTTGGAGGGCCATGATTTTCTAACAATTGATATGGAAAAGCCGTACCAGAATAAATTCTCTGATTTTGGTTTGTGGGCAAAGGATATTCTAGAAAGAAGACTAGAAAAATTCGGGCTTGAGACAAAGGACGCCAATAAATTCTTTCCAACTAACCCTAAAGTTGAAGAAGAAATGAAGTATTGGGAAAATGTTGTTAGGAACAAAGCCCAGGAGATATACAAGGGGCAAGATAATTATGCAAAAAAAATCAGTGACTTTGTTTATAAATATGCACGAGCTGAATATTTTAGGAATCGCTCTTCAAAGGCAAATCTACCGCAATACTCCGGATGGGATACAATCGTCAATTTGTCTACGGGAGTAGTCCGAAATCTTCTCTATCCGTGCTATTGGATGTATGACAAAGAATATTCCACAATTTCAGATAAGGAAAAAGATAGCAAGGAAATTCAAGTACAGTTTATCCGGCCGGCATACCAGGATGAAATAATTAAAGATAAAAGCAAAGAATTGTGGGGCAAGATTGAAAATGATTTGTTCAACAATATCGACAATTGCTCTACAAAACAAGCTACTCAAATAAAGAATTTTTTTGAACAATTAGCACTATTGTTTAAAGAAAGACTGATGTCACCCGAATCATCTGAGCCAAGGGCAATAACTTTTTCAATATCAGCTCGACAGGAAGTTTCCGAAAGTCAAAATAATGAAATTGATGAATGGTTGAGAATTTCAAAAGAGGCACTTATTTTATATGACAGAAAATCATCATCAAAGGAATTTGGAGGCAAAGAAACAATCTACGTTCCAAATAGGCTTTTGTTCCCAGATAGGGGCTTGGATGTAATTGGGCAGCACTCTCGAGTATCTATCAGAGCAGCGGAAATATATGAGGCTGCGACAAAAGGGAAAAAAATAAACAATAAAGAAGTCAGTCAGCAAACTTTATTTGATTATGAGTAATACAGTCTTAATAACAGTTCTTAGCTGGGAGGAAAGATATATTCTTGGCTTGGAAAAAAATATTAATGCCTTTAATCCGTCGCTCGTCATTCTATTCAAATATTTAAACCCGTTAACAGCAGAGTGGAAGATTGGAAATTATACCAAAACCCAATCGCTTTTACAGAGCAATCTAATTGAAGTAGAGATAGACAGTTCTAAACCTAGTGAAACCTGGTTTATATTTCTAAAGGCTTTTTCTAACCATTGCAAGGGAAAAAATATCCTTATTGATATATCAACAATGACGCGCGAGGCAATCTGGCTATCTTTATACAATTGTAGATTAAATGGTTGCAAAACTGATTACATATATTATAAACCCAAAGGTTATTCGGGAGAATGGATAAGTAGAGATCCCGGAAAGCCCAGATTTCTATATAAGATGTCAGGAATTGCAAAATTGGGCGCTCCTTCCTTGTTATTGATAACAGGTGGCTATGATATTCAAAGGCTCGATAGCCTAATCTATAATTTTGAGCCCAAACAAACCATGCTTTTTTTTCAAAATGGAGAAGAGCCAAGGAATAAAGAAAACTTTAATTTGTCGCAGGAATTATTAAGGGCAAAGTACAACATCGGGTTAATGTACGAATACGATGCTTATGATACAGACTCTTCATTTGACTTAATCGTTGATAAATTGAAGCAAAGGGAAAATGGTAACTCAGAATCCTATTTGGAAAGCTATAATATTATTCTGAATTCTCTGGGGGCCAAAACGTCCGCAATTACCCTCTTCAATATCTGGCTCAAACATCCACATGTTGCGTTAAGTTATATCCCTTCTAAAGAATATAATAAAGAGTACTCATTTGGCATCGGTGACGAATATACTGGGAGCATTACTTTTTAATCATTGGTATACTTTTACGCCGCTGGCACGCTGTAGAAATACTCAATAACGAGATCCAAATATCTTATGGTTAGCAATCGAATTCCTACCGAAATCGAAATTACCCGGTATCATTTGGGCACCTGAGTAAGGGATTGAAAATATGTGAAAACATTTGTATATTTAATTCCATTACATAGCTAATGGCTTCACTCCGAAAAGCAACTACCCACTAAACCTAAGATCATGATTAAATCACCAGAGCATATCATAAAAGATTGCGTAATAGCCATCACCAAAACCTCCGTATACAAAACTTGGTATGCCGGTCTTAAAACTATTGCCGAAGATGATATAATCCAGCTAAATAATTCCTTTATTTTCAGGGATGTTACCACATCAAAAAACGACAAGTATATTGGTTTTTCAGTTTCAGCAAAAGGAATTATAAAGGAATATTATATCATTCAAGGGATAGGCTCAAATTCCGACTTCAAATATATTTCTAGCAAATCATCCAATTTTTCCAAGTTCAAATTATCAGATGCGATAAAATTGGAAAAGAAAACATTGGGCAGGCTTTTATATATTCTAATTGGCACTTTAGAAGATAACATTGTATTAGAAGTCGAAATCAATAACCCCGCCATTAAAAAAATTGTACTGGATCCGGCTGCTTCAGCTACAAGAATCATAGGCGGCGTTGTATATATACACGATACGATGGATGATGCCTTGATTTGGAATGAAATTAGCAAGCACTACAAGGGGGATCCAGATTTTGACAATAATGAAGAAAAGCTAAAGAATAATATCGCAAACGCAATTGATGAGCTTGAACGCGAAAGCTACTCGATTCTAAAAATTCCTGAAAAAATAAAGCGTACCCATAAATCAGTAACAGAATCTTTAGTCGAAATGCTGGATTTGCAAATCCGTGATTATAAATCGGCTCTCATAAAGTGTAAAGGCGATCCCACCACTGATAAGCATTCGTTCAACGAGCTGCTTAGAATTGGGTACAACTTCTCCAGTGATGCCCTGACATTCATAAGACTAATTGTAAGTGTTTGTGATCTTAAACCACTTGTTCTTTGGGGAACAATTAAGGAACACTATGAACTTTCAGAGAGCTTCAAAAACCTTCCCTGGATTCGTTCAAATAAAAAACCTTCTTTAAGTAACTATAAGGGCATTATTGGCAGTGCAAGAAATTCATCGTTTCATAACTTATTTCCTTTCAAAAGGAGCGTCGATATAGTGATTCCAGATAAATCGCTTAAACAAATTACTTTGCGCACCTTTTCCGAATACACACGAAGAAAAGAGAACGAGCTAAAATTTCAAGATAAGGAGCTTGTAGATGTTCTAATTGAATTTACTAGAAGCAATGAGCATAAAGTCCCGCAGAGCTTCTGGCAAAAAAACTTGGAAATATTTACGGCAACCAAAAATATGCTTTCCTCAACAGCATATTTTTTAAAACAACTCCATAAAGAAAGCTAATTCCATAACAGAGTATAAAAATGGCAAATCAAACAGGACACCTTCGCATTAAAGCAGAAAACTTAGGAAGAGTTTCGGAGATAATTAAATTTCTTCATGATATCGAATATGCCTACAACAGTATTTATACTTTTGAATTTCTAGTCGATATACTGGAAGCGGAATATGTTAGAAATAGGCAACAAATTCGAGATCGATATATTTTTTTAGTGGAACATCGGAATGAATTCGGATACAGAAAGGATTATCCCTTTTTTGATCCTATATTTTATGATTTTCTTTTAACTGAATTATATACAAATCGAATAGATGTTTCTAATAGCTTGATTAACCGAGTCAATAATATTGATATCCAAAAATCTGTTCTCCCATCAGATCGGCTTCAACTCACTAAGATTAATATTCAATCGCCTGGGTTTTGGGAATTTCTTGGTAGTCAAAATCCATTGCAAATTTTAAGGGAATACTTAAAAGATAGACACGAAAGAATGAAGGACAAAAAATATCGAATGAGGCAAGAAGAACTCAAAGGCGAGCTGGACATTTTAGAAAAACAAGAGGGCATCATACAAAAGAGAATTGAGACTTTAAAAAGTATTGGTGCAAGCGAGGAAGAAATTCGACATTCTGTTGCAACATTGATTTCAAACCCATTGCAAAAATTGGCCACCCATCAAGATTCCGAACTAATCGAATATCCTGAAGGTACCGCTTAGGAAAATTAATTGAATATGACAACTATTGAAAAAGCCATTAAGCAGCAGTATAACAAAGTTTTCAAAAAGAAAGACTGGGAGAGCTTTAAATTAATTGCCGATTTCTATTTAAAAAAAAGTGCCACATTAAAAAGAAAAGATATTGATATTGACGATGCATTTAAGCTATTGGCTAGAAATATTCAAAAAAGACTTTTTTTAGGAATAGCTTGCGAGCTGTTAGTAAAAGCTTGTTACTTAAAAAACGGATATATAATAAATACGCCAAATGATAGAACACGGGGTCAACTATTAAAATTTTCGGATATTAAAGTTTCCGAATTGAATGAGGACAATACATTTACATTAAACCCCCTTCTTGACAGCTTAAAGAATGTTATAGCGTTTACCGATTGGAAAACTGTTGAAAACGGTCTAAAGATTCTGAAAGTATTCCGTAATAAGGAGGGGCACGTTGTTACGCTGTGGCATAAATACTCTTCCAAGAATTACAGAGATATTGAGAGCTCTATTACCTCGCTGTATATGGAAGCCTTTAATGAACAAATTGACTTTCGTATTTCTATGGAAGAAAATGATAAAGGACAATTCAAAATTAAAGAATAATTGAAAAAAAGCATATAATGGAAAAAGCAGTATTACCAATCCATTTTGAAGATAGAAGCGGCACAGAATTCGAGCGGCTTGTCTTCGCCTATTTAGTAAGGCTTAGAACTTGGAATAAACTGGAATGGTTAGGCCAGCTCGGAAGCGATGGAGGACGTGATATCTGGGGAGTGTTTAATGGTGAATCTTATTGCTATCAATGCGCCAATTATAAAAAATTGATTTTAGATAAGATCACAAATGATATTGATAAATTAGCTAATTTATCAACTATACCGGACAATTTCATTGCTGTTTGCGGCAATTCGGTAAGTACGCAAATGCGAAGCCGAGTTGTATCCTACGCTCAAAAGGCCGGAATAGCAAAAGCCGAAGTTTGGAGTGGGGTAGAATTTGAAGAAAGAGTTAGAAAAGATGCACCTGATTTGATTAGGCGGTTTGTTGAGGGTGAGGCATTTCCTGATTCCCCAGAAGAATTAATATTGGCCGCTAAATCTTATAATATTAAGAATGACGAGGACATGCTTGACTTGATCATTGAATGCTTTGATCGACCTGCCTTTACAACAAAGTTTCAAAATGAATCCAATATTCCAGCCTTCGAGAAAGCTATTGCAGATACTATTGAAGTTTTAAACACAGGCATGCACCGTTTACGAGATGGACAACTTATCCGAACTATCCCTTCCAGACATAGAATAAACGATGCGCATTTAAAAAATGTATTGCGTGAAATTACACAACTTGTAACAACATTAAGAGATCGGTTTGTTCAGCTTAAACGGGACAAAGAAATACGGCCTTGCGGTTGCGGGAGTGAGAATTGCAGTATATTTATGTTATCAGACAAGGCTTGCGAGCAAATGGATCAAATCAGAAGTCAAATATTTGAGAAGTTTAGAAGCATAAAACCGGGGTTTCAACTTCGTCTCTATTAATACATTTTATAAATTCTATCTAAAGGCCATAAAATGGGACTTTATATTCAATCATTAGAAAATATTCCTTCTACAGTAGAGCGCGAATATTACATTTATCTGCTCGATTATGGCTGGACTGAGCCATTGGGCGAAGCGCTCATGCAGAATTACGAAAAGATGGCTTCACTTGCTTCCGATACGAATGCTGTAGTTATTAGAGGCACGAACCGGGTGCATTTTGAAGATCAAGTTTTGTCGTGGCATAATATCAATGGTGAAAATGCGGACGAAATTTTACCTGCCATTCTTATAACAAACAGGCATCCTTCAAAATTCAAGGAAAGTTTCAGCTCTCGGGAAAAGGAAAACATAGAGAACGACCTAAAGCTGATTTTAATACCCCTAAAGAAATTCTGCAAAACCACTACCGAAGTTATTCAGATAATCGAAAAAGTGTTTGGAGACATTAAAGAAAATAAGGACTTGTATGACTTCAAAATATCGAAAGAGGTAAATAAAAACTTTGGCCGTGCATTGGTCGATGCGATAATTCTTGAACCAAATATTTCAGGCATTGGGTTCAGTTTCAATAAAATGGCAAATTACTTTAGGAAAAAATAATCAAAAGAAAATGTTAAGCAACGAATATCAGGAGCAATTTCGATGATTAGCAGAATATTACAATTCAATTCCTATGAGACATCTTACCTTACCTTTGTCACCATCAACGATACAAGAGGCCGGTCAAAATCAATTAATGATTCTTGCCCTTTGATACCGGTTAAGGAATCCTGAAACACCTCTATCCTTCAAGACAATTCCAGGAGACTGATCAGTTCCTTCATAGGTTGGTTTATGCTTTTTATATTCAATTTTCGCCGAATGGCTATCATATAACTTTTCATTTAAATACATAAGGAGAGGGCTCAATCAGCCATCCAAATCTGCTAATTTAAAATGATTTACATATAATAAAGATTCAATAAATCGTCCTAGCGGTTCGAACCAGTTCCCGGACACGGTACAACTATAGCTTATCAGCAAAAACTCATCGGAACTGCTCCACCCGTGTTAACGATGATGGCACTAACCTTCGCAATTTGATTCCTCCAAGGCTCCAGCCAACTCCTTCGCTTTATTTACCTTTGTAGCAATCATCTTTCTCAAGTGACTTACCATGAACAATGAAATGATAACTAAGACCCTCAAGCCCCTTGCGTTTATTGGATCCTCACGAGAAGGGCTAAACGTATTAGAAGCGGTCCACCAAAACCTAGAGCACCTTTGCGAAATCAAAAGGTGGACAAATGCTTTCCCTCCAGGACCTACAACCATAGATAGTCTCGTTGTCGCATTAACAGAAAAACAGACTGACTTCGCCATCTTCGTTATCGCCGGGGACGATACCGTTACTTCTCGGGGCCAAGAGCAGCCTGCCCCCCGAGACAACGTCATTTTTGAGCTGGGCCTCGCCATTGGCATCCTCTCCAAGGAGCGGGTTTTCATGGTCCAGGATCGATCCAGCAAACTCAAAATACCAACAGACCTCTTGGGAATCACAGCCGTCACGTATGATCCTCCCGGTCGGGCTGAATTGGCGGATGCACTGGGGCCGGCTTGCACAAGTATTAAGCAAAGGATCGAAACTTTAGGGCTCCTTAGCGATGAAAAGAACAAGTCCCAGCTTGGCGATCTCGAACGATACAAAGACCTGGTTCGCGAATACGAAAGTATCCAGGTAGAAAATATGGAGGAAAGGGTTCGGAAAAAAAATGAAATCGGCGGCGGCATGGGCGAATTTATCATCCGCCAAGGGATACCAAAAGCCGACATTTCCATCTTATATTCAGAGAACAACCTGGTCGGATTGCTCTTTGCCATCATAATTGCTCCCCAGTCCGGAGACCATACTATTTTGCTTAATATCTACAACAGGATCAAACAAAGCTTTTCAAGGCATAAACTAGTCGAAGCACTGACAACTCTCGCGGAGAAGAAATTTATACCCGCAACTGATAAAAGTAACCTCGCCGGCATGCTCAAATCGTTTATTCCGGATCACTCCCCGTCGCTCCCTCGACAAATAGGTCGGGCAATGACAGCACTGGCAGACATGGACTGTATCCGAGCCTATACGGTTCTGAAAGGCAAATTGAGAATTAATAATGATCTCCGCATTACTCAAGGAGCTCCTCGCTGGGATCATCTTGACGACGAGTATTACGAAAAGGTGTTTAGTATTGAGGGAACCAGAAACGATGCCGTTGACTGCACCATTGACGTCAACGGACAAGTCATAAAGGAACTGGAGTATACCTTTATTAACCATGACGATCTAATCATCTACGCCCAAATCAAGGTGAAGGATTCATCGTTAGCAACGTCCGAATTTTGGCTTGCGCTAAAAACCGACATCACCGAGCCCCGCAAGATTTCAAACCTCGAATGGTCGGTCCCCGTGCAAGCTGAAGAGGATCTTGGCCATTGGCGACGAGCCATCGTCAATTTACCAGAAGCCTTTCAAAAGACCACCAACGGTCTCAACCATATCTATGTCAACCTCGAAAAAATTCGCTTCCGAGGGGCAGGAAAAATTGGTGGCATCTTTGTTCGCTGATCCTGCAAGCTAGTGCGAACGCCTAATTTACAGCGTATCAATAGCCAAATTACGAATTCAATCTTTATCCAAAAGGGGAAGCAATTTGATGCATCTCAATTTTCAACCTTTCATTGTAGTCGGTAAGTAGCATGGCAAAGGTGTGGCATAGGCTGATCTTTTGGTCGGGACGTCGTGTTGCAACTACCCTGGTCCCGGATCCAGGGTTTGCCGAATCAGCCGGAAGTCCGATATTCGCGGAATGGGCGACTTTATAAGTGACTTAACAAATATGCTATTGAGATGAATAGATGGGACCTTCCTTTAAATGTATTGCAGGATTTTGCCCACTTGAAGCGGGAGTGTTATGACAAGGCACAAACCTATCCCGAACTTATTTCTTTGACAACGGAGGAGTTTTCCCTTCGGTTTGAAGATAAGACCCTTGGGAAAAAATTCTTTTTCAATATTGCTCAGCCAAGTGGCGGGTCAGGGAGTGGAACACCCGTTGTCAACTTAAACTTCCGGCCGCATACCCATAACAATCTGTCTACCCACAGTGGTCTAATGGAAATGGGCTCGGTTATGGGAAGCCTGACCAGGTGGATCGACCTGCTGATCGCATACAATCAGGTCAACCTGAACCCGGAGGAAAGATTCCTTGCTGTTTATGAAAATGAATACTATGAGGAATTCAGATCATTAGAGGAAGATGGGGAAGCTGTACCGCTGGATGATCGTCAGCAGCGGATGTTGGGTTATCTCCTGGATGCGGTGGAGACGGCGGTAGCGGAAGCCGACGTGCCGGCGGAAAGGAAGCAGGAAATTATTGCGGAAGCCAGGGCGCTAAGCAATACCGCCCCTAAGCTCTCGAAAAATCAGGTCGTTCGGCGGTTGTCGCGGATTATAGCCAAAGTAAAAACCCTCGGATGGGATGTGGTCAAAGAGGTGACGAAGGAAGTGAAGACCACGCTGATTAAGATGGCGGCTAAAAAGGCGATCGACCTGGCTCAGGATCTCCCGAGGTGGCTCAGTCATTTTCACCATTGATCCAGTTTCTGAAAAGTATATTCCCTGGCCTGAAAATTTGAGTAATTTTGTCTCGGGAGGGTTAAACTATGACCCAGATTGATTATAAGGCGAGAAAGAAGAGCAGGGAGTTGGAAATCGTGAAGACGGTCTACCCGGATGCGGAAAAGTACATCTGGTTGGTGGAGCAGGAACAGCCGGATTTCCTGATGAATAGCCTGCTGAAGTCATTTGCCTTTGGCGTTGAGGTGACGGAATTGTACCGGAACCAGTCCAGCGCCCGGCTGAAGAACATCCCTGGTTATGTGGACTCCCTGGTGGAGAATGGTGCCTACATATATAAAATATAATAGTCAATAACCTATGTATCCGTATTGGGAATTAAGGAGCAAAGAAAATGAAAATAAGGAGAAATCAACCAGCCGCAGATTTTCGGATAGTTTTAAAAGGAAATTCTCTCTTTAATCTAATTTTATGCTAAATTCGTTGGCATGCCAAACGCAATAATAGACATTCAACCTTTTGATAATGAATTGCCGAGCCATTATGCTGATAGACTAGGAGTCGTGTATGCAAAGACAGTTTCCTTGCAACATAAAAAGGGTAATGGACAGTTCTTTACTCCGACTGAAGTTGCTCACTTTATGGCAGGCCTTTCCAAACAAACACAGGACAAATTAAAAATACTTGACCCAGGTTGTGGCACGGCCATTCTTTCAAGCTCACTTATTGAGGCACTTGCAAAACAGAATGACGCGTTAAACGAAATTGAGCTTGTAGTTTATGAAACAGACCAAGATATTTTACCATACACAAGGGCGACACTTGACTATTTAGGTAAGTGGTTAAAGAAAAAAAAAATAAATTTTAAGGAAACGCTTGACAAAAATGATTTTGTACTTGAAAACAAAGATTGTTTTGAAGAATCCGAGACACTTTTCTTTAAACCGAGAAATGCTATCTACGATATCGTAATTTCAAATCCTCCATATTTCAAGATATCGAAGGAAGATAAACGAGCATCTGTAGCTAAATCTATCGTTTGGGGGCAGCCAAACATTTACTCAATCTTTATGATGGTTGCTACGAAACTTTTAAAGCAGGGTGGCGAACTAATATTTATCACGCCGAGAAGCTTTGCTTCTGGCAATTATTTCAGGGCTTTCCGTGAGGCATTCTTTCAGGAAATAGAAATTGAACATATACACTTGTTTGGCTCAAGAACTGATACTTTTGACCGAGATAGCGTTCTGCAAGAAACATTAATATTAAAAGGGTTAAAACAAAAACTAAACGGCCATTTGCCTTCAATACTTGTAACACATTCAAACGGAGTAAAAGACATCGAAAATTATATAAAGAAGATTTACAAAACTGATGAACTTATTGACCTAAAGTCAAAAGAAAAAATTATTCATCTTCCAACAAGTGAAACAGATGACAAAGTAATCAAGCTATTTAAATCATGGACAGGTAGTTTGCGTCAATACGATATTCAAATTTCAACAGGCCCTGTTGTTTCTTTTAGAGCGACGCAGTATTTGTTTGAAGAGTGTCAAAATGAAATGGATTTTTTAGTTCCTTTATATCAACTTGTCAATACTGCTAAGATGCAGTTTGAGTGGCCTGTTGTAAAAAAGAATAAGCCTCAATATATTCGCTTTTGCGAAGAAACCAAATCGCTTTTACTCCCAAACAAAAACTATATTTTTCTTCGCCGTTTTAGTGCGAAGGATGATAAAAGCAGGTTGGTTGCAACTCCTTATTTTGTTGACATTTCGCAAGCAGAATATATCGGTGTAGAAAATCACCTGAACTATATTTATCGACCTAAGGGGCATCTTGATAGAAACGAAATATTGGGACTTTCCGCTTTATTAAACAGCAATCTTTTTGATACATATTTCAGAACATTCAATGGCAATATTAACGTGAGTGCAACTGAATTACGAGAAATGCCATTGCCTCCATTGGAGGACATAAAGCAAGTTGGCAACCAAATTATTTTGCAAAACGACTTTTCACAATCAAGGGTTGATAAAATAGTGAACGACTACTTTGATTTAGAGCATATATTCGCTTATGAGTAAAATTGAAGATGCAAAAGAAATTCTTAAAGAATTAGGGTTGCCTGCTGCACAACAAAACGAAATCGCAGCCTATACGTTATTAGCCCTTTGCGGTATCAAACCTCGTGATAGTTGGAGCAAGGCAACAAGGGCAAGCTTAAAGGTTTCTAAAGGTATCATGGCATTTTGTAAAGACACTTACAAAAAAGAATACGCACCAAATACAAGGGAAACTTTCCGCAGACAAGTCTTACATCAATTCGTTCAAGCAAGAATAGCTGACTACAATCCGGACAATCCTACTCTTCCTGTTAATAGCCCAAACGCTCACTACGCAATTACTGTCGAAGCGCTAGAAGCAATTAAAACGTTTGGAACTAAAGCATGGAAAGATGGTTCGGAGAGGTTCAAATCAGAAGTCGGTGAGCTTTCAAAACGTTATTTAAAGGAAAGAAGACAGAATTTAATTCCAGTAAAATTGAGCAACGGCAAAATGCTTAAACTTTCAGCAGGAAGGCATAATGTTGTACAAGCTGCAATTGTTCATGATTTTGCAGCACGTTTTGCAAATGGTAGTGAAGTTCTTTATTTGGGGGACACGGCAAACAAAGACCTATACGTTGACAAAGAAGTTTTGAAAGAAATTGGTATCCCAATTACAGAGCATAGTAAGCTGCCAGACGTAGTTCTATTTGACAGGATGAAAAATTGGCTTTACTTAATTGAAGCCGTTACTTCTCATGGTCCGGTTTCACCAAAGCGAATTGTTGAATTGGAAGAATTACTCAAAGACTGCAAGGCTGGAAAGGTCTATGTTTCGGCATTTCCTGATTTTTCCGAATTTAAAAAACATTCAACCAACATAGCATGGGAGACAGAAGTTTGGGTTGTAGATTTTCCTGAACATATGATTCATTTTAATGGAGATCGATTCCTGGGGCCAAGATAACTATATAGCTAATCACTAACCACCATATTATTATTTGAAGTGACCACTATTGATATTGATTTTCAACCGCATTGATGGTCTATTATAAACATAATTGAGCGATCTCACCTTGAATAATTTCCATACAAAGCACGAAAATCCGCAATTTTCAGTATTTTTGGGTTGAGGGTTCGAGAAGAAAAGGACCCAAATGGGGTAGGTGCTATATTCGGTTTTGGCTCTTTCATTTCCGCTGCTTAACATATTGATTTACAAGTATTTAGCTCGGACACTTTACGGTCCCGTCCAGTCCGCTGAACGGCACAAGTCAAAATTTTCTTTGCTTGTGCCGTTTTTATTTTGATCCAACCCGCTCTTTATCAGATAGATTTGACGGACTGCTTCGTTCAGCCTTGTGGTTCGATATTGCTCGCCGTTAAAACAGAGATTTTCAGGAAATATCGAACCAACTATTTCGCGCTTCTCCTTAATTGTCCCATTTTCATAGAGTTGATCTAATCGAATCAGGTTGTCCAAGCCTTTCTGAGTGATCCGTTCTACAGTTTTTGTATCCTTCGGTAGTTCGGTTATTTGACGCTCCAGGGCTGCAATTTCCTTTTCACATTCAGCCTTCATGATTTTGAAGTCGGCAGGATCGATCCTTTCATAAAGTACCGCCGTCCGGGCCTTATTAAGTTTATCATTGACCACGTCGATTTTCTTTAAAACAGTGTTACGCTCGTGCCTGGCTCCGCTAGTCGCTTCCCTGAATTCTTCCATGATCAACTCTCCATAAATGTTGATCATCGCCCTTCTAGGAACGTATTTACGCAGTTCCTTCACAAATTCCGTATTAGCGTTTTCCGTCTTAAACCGAGCACCGCATTGCGGAATACAATGATAATAGTGGTAGTAGTTATTCCGCCCTTTGGATCGGCTGCCAGTTAACATTCTGCCAAAAGTTGGGCAGATGAGAAAACCCCTTAACGGAAATTCGTCGATGGACTGAATTTTGGGACGGCTGGTTTTACCTCTTCCATCCAGCACATCTTGGACTTCATAGAACAATTCTTCTGAAATAATCCCCTCATGTTGCCCGGGAACAACCCTTGCTTCCTCATCTTTATATTTATGGACAAAGATTTTTCCGCAGTAAACCGGGTTTTTAATCGCCAGCCAAAAATTATGTTTGCTACACTTCAGCCCCTTTTGTAAGGCCATTTTCCAAATCTGTTCGGTATTGAAAAAACCCTGGGCAATCTCTTGAAATGCCCACCGAAGATGTATTGCTTCATCCTCGTTTATGGCTATGTATTTATCTCCGTTCTCCTTGGATTTATTGGTATATCCTTTTGGTGCTGGCCCCATCCATCGGCCTTCTTTTCTGGCACGACGCATCCCATTGATGACGTTCAACGCCCGTCGGTCATTTTCTACTTCCGGCGCAGCCAGGTACACAGCCATCATAATCTTGCTCTCCGGGACCGACATATCCAAAGGCTGTTCTATTGCCTGGGGCTCTACACCTACCTTTCTTAGAGTATTTATCATTTGGTAAGCATCCCCGGCATTGCGACTAAAGCGGTCCCATTTGGTGAAAAGTATAAGATCAATTTGCCCCTTATGCCGTTTGAGGTCGAGGAGCAATCTCTTCCACTCAGGCCGTTCAAAGGTCTTGGCGGAATGGTCCTCATAAATAACCCGGCGGATGGTAAGTTGGTTATGCTCGCAATACTTTCGCAGGCGTTCTTCCTGATCTCGTTGGGAATAACACCTGTCTGCCTGCTCATCTGTCGATACCCGGATATATAAGTCTACCGTCAGCATATGAAAGTTTTATAGCGTATTTTGGTTGATATTCTCCGTGTCTGAGTAGGATGTTTGCTCGTCTTCCCGGAGATATTGGGCGACAGCTATCTTAGCCAAGTTACGCAGAAAATCCACGATCTGCGTAGCTTCCTCGCTAGTTACTATAACCCCATCTTCGGCCAGCATTTTTGCTGCCTTTTCTGCTGTCATTTTGCCCATGGCATACTCCACTTTATTTCTCTCTCCACTCAGGGGGACTAACAGCGCCCACACACGGCCGGATACCAAAACAACATCAATTTTCATGAACCGCCTGACAAGACATGAACTGAAAATCTTCGCCAGCAAAACAGGTAGTCAATTTGCCTCGGCCTGAGGTGGTCAGTTTGATCGGCGTGCGCAGCCTGGTGTGATGTCCTAAAATAAGTTGACTGATTATGTAAATTGATTCGAAGATAAAGAACCATCAGGAACACTGTCTTTCCTTGTAGTTTTTTTATGCCTGAGGCCCGGTGATCCTTTCGATACACTCTTGTGATTCTTCTGTGATAAGTTCTTTGGGTAACTTATCAACCTTTGCAAAGCGATCAGGTTCTTTTTAATCAACAAAAAAACATGTATGAAAAAGTTAATCAGTTTATGCTGGTTCGTCATTTTCATGGGCGTAGCCGGGTTTGCCCAGTCCAGCTCCTCCGATGGTAAGATGATGGACAAATCGATGGACAAGAAAATGGACAATTGTGTCGTCATGAAGGACGGCAAGGTAGAAGTTATGAAATCCGGGATGAGTATGATGCTGATGCATGATACGACCATCCACGGGACGATGGTGATGATAGACGGAAATGTGAAGATGAAGGATGGCAGTATGCACATGCTAAAAGAGGGGGAATATGTGACACCAAAAGGAAAGCTGATGATGCCAAAAATGGATGGCAAGATGTAGGATTTAGGATCGATCAATGCGATCGATCGCTCATTAAAAAAACAAAACTGTAAAAGGAATTTTATGAAAATGCGTTTACTTTATGGCGCTATCGGTGTAACGGTATGTGCTGCCGTTTTTTCCTGTAACAAGAACCACGACAATCCCGGCGCAGAAGATGGCGGTAAGTTGGTGTACCTGGAAACCAATGACTTTCATGACAATGCCAATGCGATCCTGGCTTATAGCAAGAAAGCGGATGGTACGCTGACGCCTTTGCCGGGAAGCCCCTTCCTGACGAATGGTGCGGGTCTGGCCAATCCAAAGCAGGTCCTTGGCCCGGATGATAATGATAATTCTGTAGTCATCAGCCCGGATGGCCGCTTTTTGTTGGCCGTCAATGGGGGCAGCAATACGGTGGCGGTGTTCAGCATCAATCCCGACGGGACGCTGGTAACGGTACCAGGCAGCCCCTTCCCTTCCGGCGGTCAGTCGCCCTGCAGCATTTCTGTCAATGGCCGGTTCATTTATGTCGCCAACAAGAGCTTCGATCCTTTGCATCCGATCACGGAACTGCCGAACTATACGTCCTTTGCGGTGGATAATGCCGGCAGGCTGGAAGCGGTGCCGAGTGGCAAGATAGAAGTGCCTGCTGGTTCTGCGCCTTCACAGGTGTTGCTGTCGAACGACGGACGCTTTGTGTTTGGCGCCGACTTTCTGGCGTTCATGTTGCCCACCGAGGAGCCGACCGGTACCCTGCTTTCTTTTGATGTCAAGGGTGATGGCACGCTGAAGCTGGCTCCCGGTGCACCTTATGTGGTGCCTGCGGGTGATGGCGGGGCGCTGGGTATTGCAACGAATCCGCGGAGCAATAATACCTTGTATGTGGGCTTCCCGGTGGGCGGCAAATTCGGGGTTTATCATTTCGATGAGGCGACGGGTGTACCGACTTTTGTCACGCAGGAAATCGCGGGTGGCGGGATATGCTGGATCCGGACCAATTCGCTAGGCAACCGGTTGTACACGCTGAATTCCGGATCAAACTCCGTGGGGATTTATAACGTGGACAATCCCGAGGCGCCGGACTCCATCACGACGCTCACCTTGAAAGACTCGCAGAATAGCGGCGATTTCTCGCTGAATTTCTCACCCGATGGATCAACCCTGTTTGTGGTGAGTCAGAATACTGATACGACGTTCACTGCCAACAATAACTGGCTGCATGTGCTGAAGGTAGCCCCGGACGGGACGCTGGGCGAGCCGGGTAATCCGCTGCAACTGCCGGTTCCCAATGATGCGCGGCCGCAGGGTGTGGTGACGCGGTAAGCTCGTTTTTTGCGGGCGACGGCTGGAGGGAGTAAAAGAGGCGGCCGGCCGCGGGATAAACTGCGGCTGGCCAATTTTTATTCCAATACGCCATACATGCCGGACTGGAACTCTCGGATCGATTCACCTATCGGAGAATATTTATTGAATTTTAGGGATTATGTCCTCGGCGCAGGGCTTGTATTGCTGGTGGTTGTATACCTAGCTCTATATTCCATAAAGCTCTTTAACCTGCAGGACAGTCTTAGGGACAAGGTTACTGCCGCTGGGAAGGCGAGGGAAATTAAACGTGACCGTGCGTACGCGCTTATTCTTGTCTTCGAAGGGGTCGCCATCCTGGTGACTTGGATATTGATGTTGAATTTTCACCACAAGAACTGGCTGATCTCTTGTTTTGCCCTGATCGCCGGGCTGCATTTCTTTCCTTTGGCAAGGCTGATCCGGCAAAACTCCTATTACTTCTTGGGGACCTGGATCTGTATCCTGGCTGTTGCCGGCTACCTGTTGCTCTCTTTAGGGTTAGTCGCAGATCATATTGCCAATACCCTGGTGGCTTATGGTTGCGCTGCCGGGGGCGCCGCGGATGGCGTAGGGATAATGACGAGGACGCGTACGGCGTTAAGATGAAGCAGTCTGTTTAAACATCAGCATGTGAGGTCTTATGGAAAGTTGGGATTGTATTTCGGCATAAGTGAATCTTTTTACGAACAACCCGTATTATATGCTCCTAATGAGGTAAATGATCAGGAAAACACTCACAATAAAGATAAATGCGGTCACTATTGCCATTAATAGGGAAGAATGTTCGTAAGACCCCGCTTCTAGCTGTTTTTCCGTCTTCTTATACCTAATATAAGAGAGCATCGCCGCGATCGCCCCAACAATAACCAAAACGATTCCGGCCACAGAAGAATAGCCTTTTGATTGATCAACTATTCCCTTGCCCAGGATAAGGGAGATTTGCTTCAAGAACAGGGAAAATTTAACGACTACAAATCCAAAAGCCATAATTCCAATGCTGGTCCTGATCCATGCAAGAAAAGTCCGTTCGTTGGCCAGGTGATCGCTCGCACTCCCCTGCGATTTGATTTTCTCTTCCATTTTTCAACGCTTTTTCCTAACAAACCTTTAAAACAGATTAAATATCGCAATGTTCTAAGCAACCAGATAATTTTAACACGATGCCTATCGTTCTGAAGTGTAACTTTGATCTTAAATAACTATAAATCAAAATACTTACAAATTTTTAAGCTGTCAATTTTCTCATAAGCAGTTAGTTTTGGTTACGGCCCCTGTTTCCACAGGGGCTTACTTTTACAAGGCCTTGCCATCCACCACCGGATATCCCGCAAACGTCAAGCCGAAATATGGCTGGATCACTTCATCCCGCAACGGAACGACTACCCAATGATCCGATTTCTCATGCTTTTTATATAATATGCCGTTTCGTATGTCCTTAGAATGGATATTGGAGAAATCAGAGAACCGCAATCCTGTTAGGCAGCCGAACATAAGCAGATCCCGATACTTACAAAGATGAGGTTGGGTAGATAAGTCAGCATTGTAAATACGGCTGATTTCACGCCAGGTCAGGTAAATGGGGTCTGTTTCCTCATTCAATATTTTAAAGTCCTCCAAATTAATAGGAGGGATCCTCTTTTTTCGCATCCTATTACGGAAGAAAATCCGTAATAGCTTGATAGTTTTGCCAATAGTGCTGGTTCTAAGCCCTTGACGACTTCTTTTCTTCGGCGTTGTATGTGCTCATACATCATATAATCCACAAATTCCTCGTAGAAATTGAAATCGAAGGATTCAAATGTGATGGACTTACCTCTGAAAGTTTCAAATGCCTGCAAAGTATCCTTCATATTCCTGTAAATAGCGAGCATTTTGGGAGATACCTGTTTCCTTTTTGACTCAATATAATCGTCGATCTGGAAGAATGGATTGAGGTTAACTTTAGGTTGCTTGACGCCTGGTTGGTATTGTTCAGTGAAATAAATAGTATTCCCGCTATAAAATATGAGAGCAACCTTTATCACCAGGAAGACGTTGTGATTAAAAATCTATAACATTATGGTCAAATTAGCATTGCTGGCCAGGCTGGAATCCAAGCCGGGCAAAGAACAGGAATTAGCCAATCTCCTCGCTGGCGCCGTCGCGCTGGCGCGCTCCGAACCCGAAACGGTTCAATGGTTCGCCCTCCGCATCGGACCCTCCACCTTCGGGATCTTCGACACCTTTGAACAGGAAGAAGGCCGGACGGCCCATCTCAACGGTCCTATTGCCGCCGCCCTGATGGCCAAGGCGCCGGAATTGCTCGCTCAGCCTCCCGTGATCGAAAAAGTCGACCTACTTGCAGTCAAATGACAACTGTCGGGCAGCCGACACGTCCTTTAATCCGATGCGGTTAAATTTGGCAAAATCATGATTGTATGTCGCTAATTAAAGAAGTATTTTTCCCTGTTATGCTGCTCGCGACCTGGGCTTCCGCCGACGCCCAGGTCGGGCCGCAGGGATTGAAGACGAATACCGCGGCTCCGGATTTTACCGCAACGGATCAGAATGGAGCGACCTTCCACCTGAAAAGCAGCCTGGCAAAGGGCCCGGTATTGCTTGTTTTTTACCGGGGCCAATGGTGCCCGTTTTGCAATAAAGAACTCAAATCGCTGGAAGATTCACTGACCCTGATCACTCAAAAAGGAGCGACACTGGTGGCCGTCACCCCGGAGCTGCAGGAAAATGTAAGCAAGACAATTGCGAAGACAGGCGCAACCTATCCTATCCTTTATGATGAGGGATTGAAGATCATGAAGAGTTATGATGTCGCCTATGCGGTGGATTCGACATGGACGGCCCGGTATCTGAAATTCGGCGTCAACGTCGCCAGGAATAATGGCTCGAATGGCAATAACCTTCCCGTTCCCGCCATATATATCATTGATCGGAAAGGGATCATCGTATATCGCTTCTTCGAACCTGATTTCCGGATCCGCCCAAGCGTTGCTGAAATCACCTGCCACCTGCCTGAATGATGGATCTGGGATACGGTCGTCCTTGAAAGACACCCCTTCCGTCTGCAGCGCTTACCCGGAATGCCGGGCTCTGAACCGTTACATTCCTTTGGACCATTTGTTATCGGTAAGGAGACCTATGCAAATCGGAAAAACAACTACAGAGAACTAACACATAAAACAACCTTTCGATATAACAAACTATTGTACGCCTACAACGGGACAGTTGACATTCCCCGCATTCGGCACTAATAACGGCGCGGCCGCGGCGCTGCTCTCGTTCGTCACGGAATCGAAGCTGTTGTTGTCATAAACGGCGACAGCCCATAGCGGTGTGTAATAGGAATCGGAAGGCAGCGCAGTGATGACATTATGCGTCTGGGTCGTACCCGGCTCAGTTTTGAACCCCGAGGCCGGGCCGCCGTTCGGCTGATTCGGATTGATATTGAATGAGACGAAGATTGGGATCACCGGAATCTGGCCCATGCTGTTGGACGTAACCGATCTCTCGGCAAAATTGAAATAATGGATCACGGAGTCCTGAAACCAACCAAGCTCAAGGCCGGTATCGCTGCCGGCTGGAAGCCTCATCGAAGCCGTCGATCCTTGGGGTACCACCGGGCAGTTCACCAGCCGATTGGTGGGTGTGATGGTATACCCGTTCGCCATGATCTCCTGGTAGCTCGTAACGGTATTGGCCACATAGGAATCCGGAACGGTTACCATGTTGATCTGCCAGAAATCATTGTATCCGGCATCCCCGGGGATCACGTTGACGACATTGTTCTGGCCCTGGACAGCGGTGTTTTGTGCGCCCTTGACAAAAACATAGATGGGCGCGGGGTTGATGGATTGGATATCGAAATTATAATACCAGATAACCCCACCTGTCGGCGACAGCCCCTGCGTTATAAAAGGCGCCTGGTCGAAATTGACCGGCTGATTCGGGCTGGGCAGGCCATTGCTGGCAGTCCTCACCTGGAGATGGCCGGCGGCGCTGCTGAAGCGGTCGATCCAGGCGGCCGGCGCGGTATTGGGATCTTTCGCCGATATGGCCGGGTTATTATTGCTCTTTTTGCAGGATTCCAGGCTGACGATCAGCCCGAGGACGACGGAAAGTGAAGAAACGGATTTGTTCATGATCATTGTATTGTTTTTTAAATGCCAAAATTAGGACCAGCTTATCTCATGAGAATTGCCGAATTGTAACAATTGTATCACAACTGCCGGGGGATCGCATATTTTAATCAAATTTGATATCCCGGAAAATCTGCCACATGAAAAAAGTACTTATTATCGAAGACGATCCGCAGATCGTCGAGTTGCTGGAGATCCATCTGACCGACCTGTCGTGCCGTACGACGAAGGCCCGCAGCGGCACGCTTGGTCTGGACCTTGCGCTGAACGAAACATTCGACCTGGTGATCCTTGACCTGATGCTGCCTGGAATCAATGGAATGGATATTTGCCGGCGCATCCGCCATTCCAACAACCCCGTACCTATTATGATCCTTTCCGCCAAATCGGAAGAGATCGACAAGGTATTGGGGTTAGAGACCGGGGCGGACGATTACCTCAGCAAACCTTTCAGCATCAGGGAATTCATCGCGCGCGTCAACGTGATCTTCCGCCGGAAGGAAAATCTTGGCGCGAAAGCATATAGATCAGGCAAATCGCATCTTAAATTCGGCCCCCTGGAGATCGATTTAGATATGAGGAGGGTAGCGCTCGATCACACCCGCGTGGAGTTATCCCCTAAAGAGTTCGAGCTTTTATCCCTGCTCGCCTCCAGCCCGGGTAAAAGCTATAGCCGTAACCAGCTGCTTAACCTTATCTGGGGCTATGACTTCGAGGGCTATGAACATACGGTCAATTCGCATATCAACAGATTGCGCGGCAAGATAGAGACTGATATTTCCCGCCCTCAATATATCCTGACCACCTGGGGAGTAGGTTACCGATTCAATGAGGAACTATAAAATGCAATTATGTCACTAAATACCATTCGCAACAATCTATTATTCTGGAAAATCGCCGGAGTTTTCACCGTTTTGCTCATGGTGCTGGGAGCAACGTATATCGGCGTCGTAGCACGCATGTCCAAACGCAATTTCAACGCGATCAACGAACAATTGTACGGCGACATCGCGTCGCACCTGGCGCTGTCGACAGCTCCATTAAAGAACGGAAGGCCGGATACAACCGTCACGCATGATATGATCCACGCGATCATGCTGATCAACCCCAGCGTCGAGGTATACCTCCTCGATACCAGCGGCAGAATCATCGATTTCGTCGTGCCGGACCGATCGGTAAAAACGCTGCGGGTAGACCTTCAACCGGTTCGCAGATACCTGGACGACAGAGGGAAAAAATACATCACCGGGGACAATCCAAAGGATCCGAGCAAAAACAGCATCTTCTCTGCCGCCCCGATCTACGAAAAAGGCAGACTCATCGGCTATGTCTATGCTATCCTGGCCAGCGAGAAACAAGCTGCAGTCGTGGCGGCGCTCGACCGGGAATTCTTCACCGGCCTAGGTACCACCCTCTTCTTTACCACGCTGCTGGTTGCCTTCCTGGTCGGCACGATCACCTTCTTCCTGCTCACCGGAAATATTTCCAGGATATGCTCTGTGGTCAAACGATTCAAGGACGGCGACCACCACGCCAGGATCGAAGGGCAGGTCAAAGGGAATATGGGGTTGCTGGCCTCTGCATTCAATGAGATGGCAGATACGATCGTCGATAACATGAACAAGATGACTTCGATGGATAAATTGAGACAGGAATTGATCGCCAATGTCTCGCATGATCTGAGAAGCCCCCTTGCCATTACGCAGGGATATGCCGAGACATTGATCATAAAAAGAGAAAGTATTCCGGATCATGAAGCAGCGAGATATCTTTCCATCATCCTGAACAGCCTGAAGAAGCTTTCTCATCTTGTCGAACAGCTTTTCGAGTACTCAAAGCTCGAGGCCAACCAGGTGCAGCCAAATAAGGAGAAGTTCCTGCCGGGCGAGCTGGTATCGGATATTCTGGTATCTTACGACATTCTCGCCAAAGACCGCGGAATTACTATCGGCATGACGTCTAAGGAAAGCCTCCCTGCGGTATTCGCGGACATTGCACTGGTGGAACGGGCCATCCAGAACCTTCTGGATAACGCGTTGAAGTTCACTCCGCCGGGTGGGAACATAACCATTTCGCTGCGACACCTCCCCAGCAGGGTGGAGATCGCGGTCTCGGATACCGGCGTTGGGATCCCGATAAACGATCAACCTTATATATTCGATCGGTATAAGAAGTTCCCCTCTCATGAAATCCAAAACAAGGAAGGAATGGGACTGGGCCTCGCCATTGTCAAAAAGATCCTTGACCTCCACCAAACGACGATCCATATTACCAGCACGCCCGGCGCTGGGACGGTATTTTGGTTTCAGCTCCCGGCGTAGCGCCTTTGTCGTGCTTGGCTGTCAGTTCAAACATCTCCTCTTTAGTGCGGGTGCCCCGCGGCGCAGATTGTGGTTGCATCTATAATTTCTTTTAGTATCTGCAAACATAGATGACTTTTCAATTCATTTGGACCTGTGCTCTGCCGGAGGCATATGAGCGGATGGGACTGAAAGCTCTCCCAAAAACTGTATATAAGCTTCCCTATCAAAAAGGAAATCTGTAACTTTGCGTCAGTTCTTTCCCCAGGTCTCAATTCGGTCGCGACAAAGTCGACACCTTGCCGACTCATTGTATTTGAAGCAGAAACAGCGGTCTGTTCGAGGACACGGAGGTCTTGTTCAGGAAGCTAATTTTATACAAATCCAACCCTGCAGAAAACAATTTACTTTTTTAAGTATTTCCATATGTGCTACGTTAGCCCTCAGATGCCGTGCCTAATAAATTGATTACCAATCATTTCGAACTACCGAGAAAAACTCGGTAGTTCAATCCGTTTGACCTCATAGAGTATTGCTAATCCACATTTTATGAGGCTTTTTTTGGCTCGGAATTTTCTCCCAAATCACTGCCTTAAAAAGGTATATCTTCATTTCCATATCAATTTTATTGTAAATTTCAAGTAGTTTATCGATTTTAGAGTAGGCTATAATTATTTTATAGTAACTTGTACCATAATCATTTTACAGTAAAGTAAACGAAAAATAACTATTTTAAAGTAACCCATAACCGTTTTATAGTAAAACTTAACCACCATGACACCAGCCCCGGCAGGCAATGAATGGCTGAAAACCTATTTTAAGCTATCTGATTGCTCCTTTACGCATAGCTCGTATATCGGCAATAATCCATCGCTCGAAATAACCACAAAAGGCAATATCGAACAAATATACGGCTCCGGCTATGCCGTTAAGGAAGACACGCCGCTTGCACACCTTGAATTCGCTCTCAAATATGATGATCTTAACCTCGATTTCCTTCAGGCTGTGTCTTCAAAGATTGATCAGAAACAAATAAGCAACTATATCAACAAAACTCCTAGCGGCCGATATGCCAGAAAAATAGGATTCCTATACGAATTCCTCACGGGCCAGGAATTATCCCTTCAAAATCCTATCAGCGGAAACTACGTCGACTTGCTGGATCCCGAAAAGTACATAACAGGGGCAATCGCCAAAAACACAAAATGGCGGATTAACGACAACTTATTAGGAACGGCAGCATATTGCCCAATAGTCCGGAAGACCAGGAACCTGGAAGCATTGCTAAAAAAGAATATAAAGGAAAGCATCGAAGCGCTAAAAAAAGAATATCCCGAAGCCATCTTTTCGCGCGCTATCCAATACCTGTATAAAAAGGAGACAAAATCATCGTTTGAAATCGAAAAGGAAGAACCAACCGAAGGCAGGATGGAGCGATTTGTCGCATTGCTTGCCAAAGCTGGCGCCCAGCCTATCGACGAAGTGCTACAAGCAGAAAGCCTGGTACGACTGCAAAATATCATCGTCGACCCACGTTTTATCGCGAATGACTTCAGAGACTTCCAAAACTATGTCGGCGAATCCCTCCCCAACGGCCAAACCCTGGTACACTATATCTGTCCCCCTCCAACCAATCTTAAAGCCATGATGGAAGGACTCCGACATACTGCAGCCAAAACGAATGGCGTAGATGCCGGAGTCAGGGCCGCCGTAATAGCCTTTGGATTTGTATTCATCCATCCCTTTGAAGACGGCAATGGTCGCCTGCACCGTTTTCTGATCCACGATATACTCGTTCACGACGGCATTGTGCCCCAGGGGCTGATCATTCCAGTATCCGCTCATATGCTTAACCATATAAGAGATTACGACCACATCCTGGAATCCTATTCAAAGCCGCTAATGCAAAAAATAAAGTATCAGCTCAATGAGCGAGGCGAAATCACCGTTACACAAGCCGGGAAAATAGAAGGATATTTTCGTTACCCCGATCTAACTGCCCAATCTGTCTACCTGATCGAAACCATACACGCCACCTTGCAACAAGACATGCCGGAAGAACTTCTTTTCCTTCTGCGATACGACGAAGCTAAACACGCCTTACAAAATATCGTGGATATGCCCGACAAAGAAATTAATCGAATGCTCCTCTTCCTGCATCAAAACCAGGGATATTTCCCTAAACGTCGTCGTAAGGAATTTGAAAAATTAACAGACGACGAGATCCAACAAATGCAAGACGCTTACAGAACAATCTTCGAAGTAGCGTAAAAACAAATAAGCCCCCTCGCGCAAGAAGAAATTGATATCTTTACCCCAGTTCTTTCCCCAGGTCGCAATTCGGTCGCACCGAAATCGACACCGTCCAGTCCGCAGATAAGAATTCCCAAAACCCACGCTGGGCGTTGGTTTTGCTATTTTAGGTTCATTTCACGGGTCCGCAGCTTTTTTCAAATTCTTCGCTCTTGCTCAGTCAACTCAAAGCAGGTCAATCATTTCAACATTTTTATTTTCATTATATCGCACCTCTCTTGTTGGCTGTAAAGGGTGCGTTTGAGGGGGCATGAAATAATTTTGATCTTGGTATCCTAATTCCTCCATAACTCTTTCTGGACACGGATTACAGTAAATTAGTGAAGCAATATTTCTCACTAATTCTTTAATCATTTAAAGCAAAATAGGAGGCAAATTATGGAACCTAAAATGACAATCCTATTTATTGGGAAAAAATCAAGGACTACAAAACAAGACCTGCTGCCCATTTATCTCCGGACAACGATCAAGGGAAAGCGCTTTGAAGCGGCAGCCCATCACCACGTTAAACCCTCAGAGTGGGAGCCTTCGGCCGACAAGGTAAAAGGCAGATCCGGTTCCGCCATGGAAACGAACATGGCTCTTGACCTGATCAAAAAACAGGTTTACGATTACAAGGAGCGGATCATTTCTGAGGCAAGGGATTTTACAGTTACTGCTCTACGTGAAAAATGGTTGGGTGAGGACCGTGATTCGAGGACCTTGCTCGGTGTGTTCTGGTCAAGCATCCTTGAATTGGAGAAACTGGTAGCAAAAGGCAGGTACAAAAGATCAACCCTGACCAAATACAGGACCACTGAAAAACATCTCACCAGTTTCATGGCATGGCGGGATCAGGGCAAGGATATCCTGCTCCAGGATCTCCGGATGGACTTCGCCAAACATTTTGAATTTTACCTGCAGACGGAGAAAAACCTTTCCATCAATTCCTCCGGCCGGATGATCGCGAACTTGAAAAAGATCATTTGTGATTGTGTGGACAAAGATTGGCTGGACAAGAACCCCTTCCTCAGGTTCAAGGTGCGGCATATTGACCCAAAGGTCCCACACCTGACGGCACAAGAACTAAAGCTGATCGAGGAAAAAGAGATAACCATCAAGCGCCTTGCCTTGGTAAGGGACATGTTCCTGTTCAGCTGTTATACCGGGTTTGCCTATATTGATGTAGCGAACCTGCTGTCGTTAGTACAGTAGGTTTTTTCTCTCGCCTTAATTCATTCAAATGCCTCTTTATGTATACGCCCATTACCCAGTCATCCGCCCCCACCAGTTCGCAGCCGACCGTTTAAGTCCAGATCGTTGTCGTTACCTCGCCGCAATCTACGCCTATGCACACCCCCTCCCCGGTGCCGGCCCCGCTAAATCCGGTGCCGGAAATCAAACCTAAAAAGAAGACGCCCTGGCTTCAGATCGCTTATTGGATCGCCAACATCACTGGCACCGGGTTCGCCGTCTATACAGCGATATTTAAGTAAGGGGCGTAGCCAGTGGCCCCAAACAACCGGAAACGCCCCGATGTTATTTTAACGGGTACAAACCTAAAGCCTAATTAACCTAATCAATATCCGTTATGAGCTTGCTAACACACGTACTTCAGGAAACAACCCACCACGTTTTGCACGAGGCTGTTAAACAGGTAGAAGAAAGAAATCGCCGGGAAGCGGAATCCAGGGCGGATGCCGAGCGAGAAGCCAACGAAAACAGGAGAAGAAGCCTGATAAAAACGATCGAAGGCTTCATTCAAAATGATATCCCTATTCCACAGCAATGCAAATGGGACTACCCCGACCTGGTGGTCGAAACCGCGTTGCGCGCAGGGCGGCGAGACCTTGTCTCGGAGATGCTTTTTTGTTACGAGCAGCGAAGACCGGCCCGGCTTGCCGCCCAGTCTGCAGCAGTAAGGGCGCGGAGGAAAGACCGGTGGACGATGCGATTGATAAAACTATGTGTGCTGCTGTTTATCGGGTTGATGGTTTATATGGTGGCCAGACATTGAAACTCATCCCATGCCGACTAGATGATCTGGAACCGAGTGGTGAAGGGAGGGAAAGGAGGGGATGAGGTTGAAATTATTCAACGTGAGATCACTCAATTATGTTTATAACAGACCATAATTGCGGTTGAAAATCAATATCAATGGTGGTCACTTCAAATAATTCTATGGTGGTCAGTGTCTAGTATATTTTCCAGTAGACGACGTAGATGATGATAGGGAAATTATCGACCTTTGCCTCTCGCTTTATATTTTTCTGCTTCTGTCATCATGAAGATGCCATAAGAAATGGTGGCGATGGCCGTGCCCAATCCTACCATGAAAAAGGCCTGCGGCAGGGCAGTAATCTTCCTCGCTTGCAGGAAAATGGTTGTTATCGCGATGGCGGTCGTCCAGGTACCGGTGAGGTAATCGAATTTCCGGTGGAATACAGCAACCATGGGATAGAAGTGAATCCCTACAATCAAGGCTATCGAGGGAACGATATAGTTGTCGAGGCCTTTAGCGCTGAGTATTCCGCAGGTAGCGCCGATAAGGAGGCCTTCCAATCCGAAAATGACACCGTACCATATCTGCATCCGGCTACCCTCGGCCTTGTCTTCCTGTTTGGTTGGCGGAAATTCCTTTGAACTTATCAATAAGCCTATGGCATAAACAACAAAGCTGACCAGGACGGTCAACAAAACACCGAGGCAGAGCAAGTAATAAATCCCCGACAAAGCCGAGCTGGCTATTCCCAGCCATATCGAGGTGAAAAACCCCATGAGCAAAATACCGAAGGCGATACCTTTTATTGCACCTCGGGGAACCTGCTTACTGTCATCGGCCATTTACGCTAAATTTAGACTAAATCACGCAATAGCCGGGAAAAACCGCTTTCAAACACGCGTCAACGGTTCCAATGCAAGTGGAAATCCCTATTTTCGGTTCCAATTCCTTTTCTATGCCTCAACTTCTTGCTCAGAAACTGCGCATCAAAGCGGGGATGCAATTGCTGACCATCCATGCGCCAGACAACTTTCCCGCGAAAGCTGCTCCCTTGCCAGCCAGGGTAAAGATTACCAACAAACCAGTCAACTATGACCAAGTCCATTGGTTTGTTCACAAGAAGGCCGAGGTCGAAAAAGAGGTGGACAAGGTCATTGGACTGCTAAAAGAAGATACCCTTTGCTGGATATATTATCCGAAGGGGAATTCCGGCTTACAAACCGATCTTACTCGCGACAAAGGTTGGGATAGCTTGATCAAACACGGCAATCTGCAGTGGTTGAGTTTGATCTCTTTTGATGAGACTTGGTCGGCTTTTGGGCTGCGGAAATCCATGGGACATGTTTTGAAAAGGGACCGCTCGCAGGCAAAGACACGCCCCATACAAGATTACATCGATGGAAACAACAAAGTGGTGCGTTTGCCTGCGGATCTCGAACTGGCTTTGAAGACCGACAAGGCAGCGGGCAATTTTTTTAATGGGCTTTCTTTCACTAATAAAAAGGAGTACGTAGAATGGATCATTACGGCAAAAAAGGAAGAAACGCGTGTTAAACGGGTGAAAGAAACCCTGGAACGATTAAAGCTCAACTGGAAGAATCCGCGAAATCTTTGAGCATTATTTGGCACGGTGCACAAATAGTGAAGCCACCGCTACCCTAGTAGTCGGTGGCCTGCTGAAAAAAAGGGAGTAACTTTAGGGATTTCGCTATAAAGGCCAGGGTCCAAACCGATGTCCCGCTTCATCCCCCGAATCGCTCTCTTTTTTCGTATCTGAGCCGATACGATTTAGGACCAATATCGCTAAAGATGGAAAACCATGGAAATGCTAGTTTTTCACATCAGGTGGATAACTTTGCAACAGGCTGCGAAACATGGCAAAAGATTGGAAAATCACATCCGGGCAAGAATAATAGCTAATGGTTTCTCACCTGAACTACCCCTCTCTCGCCTCTATAGCGTAGCGTCGTCGGGCCGCTTGGTGAGAAGAATTTGCCGCCGGTGAGAGAAAAGATCGTCCCATGCCGGCCGATACGTTTCCGCTGTGGTGCCTGTCACGGCCGGACCCGTCCCAGTAGCTTTTCGCTCGCGTATTCCAGCGCTTGAACAGGTGATTCAAACAGTTTGGGTGTGAGATCGTCTTGCAGGAACAAGACAACCGCCGGTCCCTCCGCTGGCTCTTCGAAGCTGTAGCTGGCGGTAAAGTACTCGCCGTGCTGGCCGTCTTCCTGATCGCCAAGCGAATGCGGTTCAATCAGGATCCACGCCTTGTTACCGCCGATATCCATTTCCTCTTTCATGGGATCAGTTAAGGAAAAATCATGCCATGGAAGAATTTCCTTCCCCCGGAAAAAAGGGTGTTCTCACGGTTTTTTAACCGGCTGAACTATAATACATTTACTCTTAAACCAATACGTATATGCCAACTAATTCTCATTATAAGGCACGGCTGAAGATCGGAGTAATCCTGTTGAGCCTGAGCCTCCTAATCTTCCTGGTGAAAAAGACGCTTCTCCTCGCCGGTACAATGCACGACAACCCATGGTGTACATTTGCCATTTCGCTGCTCACGCTTGTCGGGTCGATCCTACTGCTGCCGTTCGAGTGGATACCCATCTTTTTTTTCGATAACGAAGATTACAAATCCAATGTTAAGTTGGAGGATCTAATTGCCAAGATCCGTTTTCGAGCGGTCTTGTTCAATAATCTCTAGATCCTGATTTTCGTTTGTTCGATCGGTGTTATCATCGTTGGGTTCTATCTTTTATCGGTAACCCATCCGGGAGCCGTCAACCAGAGCTTTTTCACTAATGATCTGCTGATAAAATTGGGCCTTGTGACCCTATTGATATTTTTGGTCGGCATTCTGTTCAGGGCCTTCAAATATTTACTGCGGGTTGCAGCATTCTACAACGGCCGTGCGGACGGGTTGGAGATCAGCCGCCTGATAAAGGATGAAAATCTGAAAGACATGATGACTACGATGTCGCCGGATAGCTTTGACATAAGTGATCTTCCGGAAAGTTCGATGATCCAGTCCCTGGGCGGCCTAGTCAAAGGGAAATAAATTGAAGCTCGATCGAAAGCCGAATGAGTTCTTTTCGAATGATGTCTTTTGGAAGCGTGTATCCGTTCCTGGAAGCTCTGTTGAAGGCTCTGCAGTTTCGCCAGCTCTTCGGTTGTAAAAATCGAGACCTTTTCTAGGTGCGAAAACACCTCCGGATCCAATCTTTTTTTGCCTAATTCAACTGTAGGGATTTCGCTCCGGGCATCGTTCCGAGAATCCGCACCTGCGCCGAAGGATGGGAGACCCGGGGAAATGAAAATAGTTGCATGGGACTGGTTTGTTCGCGGTCAATTCTTCAACAATCCTTGCTGGGTCAGGAATTCCAAAAAGCGATCCGTCCAGGAATCGGAAGGCAACTGCTGTTTCCTTAGTCCAAACCCATGGCCACCTTTCGCGTAAATATGCATTTCGGCCACGCGTTTGGCGGCCACCCATTTGGTATAGACCTTAACGGCGACTAACTGCAGATCATACTGATCATCGCTCGCTGCGGCGATAAAAAGTGGCGGCGCATCGGCGGGCACAGGGGCCTGAAACGTGGCCGGCGTCATCCCTCCGTACACGAATCCGATAAAATCGGGGCGATTTTCGGGAGTGGCGTTATACGCGGTAGCCACCGAGATCACTCCGCCGGCGGAAAAGCCGATGATGCCGATCCGTTTGGGGTCGATGCCGTAGTCCGCCGCATGGGTGCGTACATAAGCAAGCGCCTGCCGGCCATCGGCGATCGCCATATCCGCCACTTGAGCCTGCTCCGTGTCGGCGGCCTTCCGCGTGCGGTCCGCGTTTTCCTGTTGGTACGGATCGCTGCCCTGGATATGCATCAGGCGGTACTTGAGTAAAAAGGCGGCAATGCCTTTGCTCTGCAGCCATTTGACGACCCCATATCCTTCCTGCATGATCGAAAGGGAATGAAAGCCGCCGCCCGGGCAGACGATAACGGCCATGCCCGTCGGGGTGTGGGAGCTGTCGGGGAGATAGACTGTCAGGGTGGGCTTGCTGATATTAAAGATCGCGTTGGAATGGTAGATGTTCTTGTCGCTTTCGGTTTCGCTCCAGGTCCAGTTTTCGGAACCCGGCGCTGCGCCGGGGTATAAGGGGATAACTTTTTGTTGCGCATGGAGGGCGAACGTGACCAGAAGAAAAAGCAAGATTGGTAGAAGCTTATTCATAAATCGGGCGTTTATCGATCTACAATTTAAGAGTTTTCGGGGTATCGGTTTACCCTTCGATCCCCTGGCCAGCCGCAGCGGCCCCGAGCCGGAAGCAAGACCCGAGAAAAGACGCCATCCTTTCTCATCCACACCCCTTTCCCATGTCCCGCTTAGCGACCAGCCGCCCTATGCAGTCCGACCACGGAGAACGATGGAGGGGACAAAAATCTTTTCCAAAACCGACTTAATTTATCTAATGCCGCCAATCCGTTTGTTAGAGCAGCGCGATCTCCGGATAACATTTGATCAGCCATTGTATGCTGCAGCAAATTCCCCGGCGAATTCGGCGAATTTTCTTTTTCCCAGGACAGCGGGTTTATGCTTTATATAATCATCCCAAAGCTTATTCTCGCGCACTGCCATGCCCATCTCCGTGTAATTCTTGGCTATTTCTTCCGGCAATCCGGCCTGCTTCATTCCGCCCAACGCATCGGCATCACTGAATTCCACCCATTTCAGTTCAGGTTTGCCAATTGCCGCGCCGAGGATAGAAGCGGCTTCGCCGGCGGTCCGCTCGTCGCTTACGACATAACGAATGCCTTTGCCGGTAAAAGGCTGTTGGATCTCTTCAGCAGCGGCGTCGGCGATATCCGCCGGACTTACCAAGGGGAGATGGTTGCTACCTGCATAGTTGCTCCCCAAGATACCCATGTGTTTGATCATATTCACGTTGGCATAAAAATTATTGTAGAAGAAGCCTGCACGCAGGTGCTTTACCGCTACGCCATCCAATGCGTCCAGGGTGTGTTCCACATCAAATAACCCTTTGATCGGCCCGGTACCTTCGGGTAAATGCGCGCCGATGCTGCTAAGGTTTACGATCTTTTTGACGCCTGTCGCCCTGATCGCCTTTGCGTAGTTATTACCGACACCGCTGATGTACCCACGCCAGTTATTTGCCGCGAAATTGGGTGGCACCATCGTATATACTGCGTCGGCACCGGTAAATGCGCTGGTAAGAAAGGCTACGTCCTCTACCGAGCCGATGGCAGCGTATGCGCCCATTGCCTGGATTTCGGCTGTCTTTTCTTTTTTACTACTCACTACCGTTACCTGATGACCGGCTTTGACTAAGATTTGCGCCAGCGGCCTGCTTATGTTTCCTAACGATCCTGTTACTGTTATTTTCATGATGTTGACTTTTGTATTTGTCGGGAACAAAGGTATATTTGTACTAACTTTTATACAAGTACTTACCCTTAAGTATGTACCATGACAAAGATCAAGCCAACCTCCGCCATACAGGAAAACAAGCAATTCGCTTTTAAGGAGTGCCCCGTTACGTATGTGATGGAGAAGATAGGCGGCTATTGGAAACCCATCATTTTGTATCATCTTTTGGCTGGCAGCAAGCGCTACAGCGAGATCAGGAAAGCTATTCCGGCCATCACCGAAAAAGTGTTGATCC
>Ga0302325_10001479_pt1 | contig 59931 bp, 48 predicted proteins | sample Palsa_T0_2_FD_201948 | JGI IMG/M metagenome (GOLD analysis project Ga0302325, IMG submission 201948) | Peat permafrost microbial communities from Stordalen Mire near Abisko, Sweden - Palsa_T0_2 | ecosystem: Environmental > Terrestrial > Soil > Palsa > Peat permafrost | place: Sweden: Abisko...
GTTGGGGGTGTCGGTGGATGTGAAAAGGGAGGTATAGTTCTTGCAATTGTTCCAACATGAAAATTTATACCTGCAGTAATTGCGGTAACCCCCTTTACTTTGAAAACAATCAATGTCTGGCCTGTGGCCGGTCGGTCGGGTTTGATCCGGGCAGTTTGGCGATGCACACGCTGACGGAGGGTGGGACGTACCGGTATTGCAAGAATGCGGAATATGGGGTGTGTAACTGGTTGGTTGGTGGAGGGGACACTTATTGTGTGGCCTGTGCGTTGAACAGGACTATTCCGGCGCTGGGCAGTGAGGACAACCGGCGGCGGTGGAGGAGTCTGGAGGTGGCCAAGCATCGGCTGGTTTATTCGCTGTTGCGGTTGAATTTGCCTTTTTCTTCGGGGGGGACGCCGGGGAGGGCATCGGTGGAGGGGGCTTCGGTGGAGGGGGCTGAACCGCTGGCTTTTGATTTTATGGCGGATGGGTCGGCGGGGATGAAGGTGATGACGGGGCATGATAATGGGATCATTACTATCAATATCGAGGAGGCGGATGAGGCGGCGAGGGTTCAGCATAAATTGGATCTGGGTGAGCGATATCGGACGTTACTTGGACATTTTCGCCATGAGGTCGGTCATTTCTATTGGGATGTGCTTGTCAGGGATCAGCCTTCTTTGGAGGGCTTTCGCCGGTTGTTCGGCGATGAGCGGAAAGATTATTCTACGGCGTTGCAAACCTATTATTCCAACGGCGCTCCTGCCGACTGGATGCAGCATTTTATCAGCCCTTACGCTACGGCGCATCCCTGGGAGGATTGGGCGGAAACCTGGGCGCACTATCTGCATCTGATGGATACGCTGGAGACGGCATGGGCGTTTGGCATCCGTATCAATCCAGCGGAGTTGGATGAGGACACCGGGATCAAGGCGAGCATCATCCAGGATCCGTTCGGCATGAAAAAATTCGACCGGATCATCAGGAGCTGGCTGCCCTTATGCTTTGCGGTCAATAGTTTGAACAGGAGTATGGGGCATGCGGATTTTTATCCTTTTGTGTTGTCGGCGGAGGTGGTGGAGAAGTTGCGGTTTATCCATGAATTGTGTCATGGGTAATGGGGGCGAAGCGGCGGAGATCGAGGGTATAGGGGAAGTCCTTGTTGATCTCTTCGGCGGGTGGGTCGCAGGGAAAAGGGCGTCGGTCCTGTTGGATATAGCGTCGCACGTCGGTCAGGCCTGGTCCGGGCGGGAGGGGTCCCTGGGTGAAGGAGGTTGTGCCGAAGCGGTTGACGCGTCTGGATTCGGCTTCATAACTATTTACGGGAAAAACATCGTAGCTCCTGCCGCCGGGATGGGAGACATAATAAGTGCAACCACCGATGGAGCGGCTGTTCCAGGTGTCCACGATATCAAAGGTCACGGGGGTATCGACGCCGATCGTCGGGTGTAGGGCGGAGGGCGGCTGCCAGGCGCGATAGCGGATACCGCAGACATATTCTTCCCGGGTGCCCGTCGGTATAAGCGGCACCCGTCTGCCGTTACACAACAATATATAGCGACTGCCATTAAGTCCTTTCAGTTTAACCTGGATCTTTTCCAGGGAGGAATCGACATAACGGGCCGTGCCGGAGCCCGACATTTCTTCACCCAGCACATTCCAGGGTTCGATGCCCATGCGGATCTCCATCTCCATGCCTTGCAGGCTGATGGTCCCATAATGTGGGAAGCGGAATTCGAAAAAAGGTTCGAACCAGCCGATATGGAAGGGATAACCGGCTTCGTTCAGGTCATTCACCACTTCCTGCATGTCCTGCCGGACATAATGCGGGAGCAAAAACTTATCGTGCAATTCGGTGCCCCAGCGGACGAGGGGGGGATGGTAGGGTTTCTTCCAGAATTTGGCGATGAGGGCCCGGATCAGCAGCATTTGTACCAGGCTCATGCGGCGGTGTGGCGGCATATCGAAGGCGCGGAATTCCAGGATGCCCAATCTTCCGGAGGAGGTGTCGGGGGAATAGAGTTTATCGATGCAAAATTCCGAGCGGTGGGTATTGCCGGTGATATCGGTGAGCAGGTGGCGGAAGATCCTGTCGACCAGGTAGAAGGGGATAAATCCTTTTTTGGGGGGTGGGGCGCCGGTGGCGGGTGGGGCGTTGGGCGTGACGACTACTTCGGGGACCTGGCTAAAGGCGATCTCCATTTCGTACAGCCGGTCGTTCAGTCCTTCGTCCATGCGGGGGGCCTGGCTGGTGGGGCCGACGAAGGCGCTGGAGAAGAGATAGGACAGCCCGGGATGATGCTGCCAATAGGCGATCAGACTGCGCAGCAGGTCGGGCCGGCGCAATAGCGGGCTATCGGCCGGCTTTGCACCGCCGATGGTGATGTGGTTGCCGCCGCCGGTGCCGGTGTGTCTTCCGTCGAGCATAAACTTTTCTGTGCCGAGGCGCGATAGGAAAGCCTGTTCGTAGAGGCTATCGATGATGTGGACCAGTTCTTTCCAGTTTTTGGCGGGTTGGATATTTACTTCGATCACGCCGGGATCGGGGGAGACGACGAGTCGTTCCATGCGGTAGTCCCGGGCCGGTTCATAACCTTCTATGCGGACCGGGATATCGAGCTGTTCGGCCGTCCTTTCGATAGAAGCCAGGAGGTCGAGATAATGTTCGAGATAGTCGAGGGGCGGCAGGAAGAGATAGAGGATACCTTCGCGCACTTCGGTGCAGAGCGTGGTTTTGATGGTAGCGACCAGGCCGGTGGTGGATGATCCGGCGGCGGGTGGGAATCGCAGGGGTGGCGGCGGCGCTTCGGAGATTCGGCCGTAGCGGTTAGCGATTGCTGTTTGATACTCGCCGAGGGGGGGTAGCTCTTCGAAGAGGCTGCGTTCTACGGTTGGCGGTTCTTCGTCTTTGGCGACGGCAGGCAGGGAGTCGAGTGGCAGGCGCAGGCCGATCGGGGAATTGCCGGGGACGAGGAACAGTTCCTGTCGTTTGAGCAGCCAGCGGCAGCTGTCCCATCCGTCGCGGTCATAGTTCCATTTTAGCGGCAGGGTGTAGCCGGCGGGTGTAGCCAGACCGGTGTCGAGCAGATTAGCGAGGGTCCTGCGTTCGATCGGGTCTTCCAGGTCGGAAGAGAGGGGATCGATATTTACGGGCAGCCGGCCTTCGGTCCACAATTGATAGAAGATATCTTCGTAGGCGGGGCGGATGTTGGTTTCGCTCACTGCGAGACATTTCGTCAGTTCTTTTAAAAATCGTTCCGCATCGGGTGGCGTGGATTTTAGGGAGGGCGCCGGGGAGGTGGCGCGGGGGGTGGGCTCGCGGGTGGCGGGGCTGGCTGCGGGTTTCGGGGTGAGGGGCTCGCGGGCGATCAGGCGGCTGTTTTTCCAGAGGGGTACGTGGTCTTTGCGCCAGAATAGTCCATATTGCCAGCGGGGCAGGGGTTCGCCGGGGTACCATTTACCCTGGCCGTAATGGATCATGCCGTGGGGGTCGAACTGGTCGCGGAGCCGGAAGATCAGGTCGTGGGCGAGGGACCGCTTTTTGGCGCCGTCCGCGGCGGTATTCCATTCGGCCGCTTCGCGGTCGTCGATGGAGACAAAGGTCGGCTCACCGCCCATGGTCAGGCGGAGGTCGCCTTGCTGCAGGTCATGTTCCACGGCATAGCCGGTTGCGTCGATCGTGGCCCATTGCTCCTCCGTATAGGGTTTTGTCACGCGGGGATCTTCGTGGATGCGGGTCACGCTATTGGAAAAGGAGAATTCGGTTTCGCATTTATCCGTGGAGCCTTCGACGGGGGCGGCGCTGCTATAGTCGGGTGTACAGGCGAGGGGGATATGGCCTTCGCCGGCGAACAGGCCGGAGGTGGGGTCCATGCCGATCCATCCGGCGCCGGGGATATATACTTCGGTCCAGGCGTGGAGGTCGGTGAAATCCTTTTCGGGGCCGGAGGGGCCATCGAGGGATTTGATGTCGGCCGTCAGCTGTACGAGGTAGCCGGAAACGAATCTTGCCGCCAGTCCGAGGCGCCGGAGGATCTGTACCAGCAGCCAGGCGGAGTCGCGGCAGGAGCCCAGGGCCTTTGACAGGGTTTCTTCGCAGGTCTGGACGCCGACTTCCATGCGGACGTTGTACCGGATGTCGCGGTTGAGGGATTGATTGACATGGACTAAAAAATCATTGATATTCCGGGGGCTTTTGTCGATGTGTTCCAGCCATCGATCCAGCAAGGGGCCCTGCTCTTTTACTTCGAGGTAGGGGGTCAGTTCGCCGGCCAGGTGTTGGGGATAGTGGAAGGGATAGCGTTCCGCGTAGTCTTCGACAAAAAAATCGAATGGATTGATGACGATCATATCGGCGATGACTTCTACTTCGATATGCAGCTGCCGGGTCATTTCAGGGAATACTACGCGGGCCAGGTAATTGCCGAAGGGGTCCTGCTGCCAGTTGATAAAGTGTTGTTCGGGGGACACCTTAAAGGAATACGCATTTATGGGGGTGCGTGAATGTACGGCGGGCCTGAGCCGGAAGACATGGGGGGACAGGGTGACTGCCCGGTCGTAAGTATAGGTGGTGGTATGACGGATGGCTACCCGGATGGACATAGTTCAGCATTTACTGGGTGAATGGGAATACTGGGTGAATGGGAAGCAATCGCTTGGATAGGTTGAAGGTAGCACAAAAAAGGGGAAAAGGCGGGTGTGTGGGTTAGTTGAATATCTTTTCGAGTTCGGTTTTGTAGGCTTTTCCCAGCGGAAGGCTCACATTGTCCAGGTAAACGTTGCGGGTATCCAACTTCCGCACATAGTGGCGCTGCACGGCAAAGCTGCGGTGGATGCGGATGAACGAATGGAATTCGATTTCATTCAGGAGGTTACCCAGGGTGGTCAGCACATGATATTTCTTTTGCGGGGTAACGATGGTCGTGTAGTCCCGCAGGGCTTCGAGGTATAGGATATCGTGGAGTTTGATCTTCGTCTTTTCGTGTCCTTCCTTGATAAAAATAGTGTCGTTGCCGAGGCTGTGTTCGAAGAGGTCGGCTTTTTGCCGGATGTCGAAATATTCCTGAACGCGGTGGATAGCTTTTTCGAAACGGTCGCCGGTGATGGGTTTTATGAGAAAGTCGAGTGCGGCGGCATCGAAGGCTTCGACGGCGTAATCGGGGTAGGCGGTGATAAAGATACAGGCGTGGATATCCATAAAGCGGGACCGGAGTTCCAGGCCGCTGATGCCCGGCATATCGATATCCAGGAACAGCAGGTCGACCGTGTGTTTCTGCAGGTGTTCCAGGGCTTTTGCCGCACTGTCATAAGTTCCGGAAATTTCGATAAAAGGATACTTGCGCAGGTGGGCTATGACGGTCAGACGGTCTATTTCATTGTCATCTGCTATGAGGCAGGAAAGGCTTGTTTTCAACGCCGCGTTCATTTCATAGATTTTATTTGACTTTCGTCGATCAGGCATTTTTGCTCTGCTTTTTTCTTTGAAATTTTGAACCTGAAAAGCAGAACGCCGGTGGATCCTGAAGCCGGCTGAATTGGGAACGAAATATAGGCTAAAATCTTTAAAAATAGTAAATTATGTCAATTTCTGTCCTGCAGCGGCGCCCTGTATGCCTGGCCATCGCCCTGCTGTTCTTTACCTGTGGCCACGCTGTCGCTCAAGCGACTACGGCGGACCAAGGCTTCAAAGCGATCCCGCAGCAGATCAAATCAAATGCCGAGACCAAGGCGAACACTAAGGCCAATAATGTAGCCAACAGTGCGACCGACAAATTGGACAGCGGGGTGAATAAGGCGTTTAAGGGCATTGGCAAAATGTTCAAGAAGAAGCCCAAGCCGGGAAAAGATTCGCTGGCTACGTCCGGGGCGCCCGTGGTACCCGTGGCGCCTGTAGTGCCTGTAGTGCCCAAGACCGATACGACGGGGGCTAAAAAGACGAGTTTCCTGTCGGGTGGGAAGGCGGGTCTGGCGGCGGGGAAGGCAGGTCTGGCGGAGGAAGAGCGGCGAGTGGCTGTGGAGCGGCGGGTGGCTGTAGGGGATGAAGTGGCCGGCGGGTTCCGGGGATATGTAGTGGCCGCCTGGGCGAGGAAATGTGAAATAAAAAGTTTAAAACAAGTATAATGAAAAAAGTCTACGGTTGCATGGTCATCCTGCTAATGGCCGCCATTTGTCCTATGGGTTCCCGGGCACAATTTCTCAAGAACCTGGTCAATAATGTAACGCAGAAAATGGCCAATAAGGCTACGGGCAACAATACCAATACTACCGGCAAATCGGATAGCGCGGCAAAGACGGCCAATGACAGCGCGATGCTGGCCGGGATAATGGGCAAGATGGCCGCCGCCAACAAGCCAGTGCCGATGACCGCTGAAGACTCCGCCGCTGTCAAGAGCTATATGACGGCCACCGGAGGCAGCGGGATACTTTATCAATATCAGACCCGGTATGATTTTAAAGGGAAGACCAAGGATTCCACCGTGGTGGACACCATGTCCACGGCGATCTCCGATGCTCACAACACGCATGTCGACATGGATATGCTGGGCATGAGGATGACGGTTATCGGGCGTTCCTCGCTGCCAAAATACAGCCTGATCCTTTATCCCCAGATGAAGAGCTATAAGCTGAATATCATCGATACGGCGGCGATCAATGGAGGCAACCAGACCTTCACGGTCACCAGGGTCGGTACGGAGACGGTGGCGGGGTATAGCTGTGTTCATTCCAGGCTGACGGTCAACACCGGTAAGGATAAGAACGCCACTGTAACGGAGGATATCTGGACGAGCAATGCCGTGCCGGGGTATGCGCAGTTGAAAAAAATGATGACCAATCAGCATGTGACGCCTAAAATGATGCAGGCTATGGAGCAGGCCGGCTGTGACGGGTTCATTGTAAAAATGCAGATGCAATCCCCTCAGCAGCAGCAGGCGCAAGCGATGCAGTTTTCGATGAATATGGTGCTGATAACGGCTGCACGAAAGGATTTCCCGGCCTCTATGTTCGAGATACCGGCGGGTTATACAGCTATGAACAGTCAGAATATATTTGGCAATTTGATGATGATGCAACAGCAGAAGCAAAAATAATTTTAAGGGTGGCAAGGGGCCGGTTTCGATGGGCAGGATCGGGCTGGTACCCTCCACAGTGAAGACAAGTCACCGTTCCGTTTATTCGGGCGGTGATTTTGTTTTATTGGGCGGTGATTGGTTTTTGGCGGATTAGTACTATTTTAGGCTATAAACTGTCAATACATGAAAAGCATTACCATTACCTGCCTTTTTTTATGCTTGCTACAAATGACGTATGCGCAAATAGTCCCGGAATTTGTCACTTCGGTAGAGGGGGTCAAAGAATACCGCCTGCCTAACGGGTTGGAGATCTTGCTGGTGCCTGATGCCTCGCAGGCCAATGTAGTAGTCAATATCGTATACCATGTCGGATCCCGGCATGAGGGTTATGGGGAGACGGGTATGGCGCATTTGCTGGAGCATATGATGTTCAGGCCGTCCCGGAAATTCTCGAGCATCAAACAAACGATTGCCAATAAGGGCGCTTTTGCCAACGGCACTACCTATTACGACCGAACGAACTACTACGAGGTACTTCCGGCCAGCGACAGCAATCTGAATTGGGCATTGGACATGGAATCGGACAGGATGGTGAATTCGTTGATGCAAAAGGATGACCTGGACAAGGAGTTTTCCGTTGTGCGTAATGAATTTGAGTCAGGGGAAAACAATCCGGACAGGATCCTGCAGGAAAGGGTTCTTGCTACGATGTATCTGTGGCATAATTACGGGAAGTCGACTATCGGCAGCAAGGAGGATATCGAGCGGGTGCCGATTGCCAACCTGGCCGCCTTTTACCGGAAATATTATCAGCCGGATAATGCCACGCTGGTTATCGGTGGGAAATTCGACGAGAAGAAAACGCTGGCGCTGGTCGGCAGCTATTTTGGGAAGATACCCAGACCTGCCCGCAAGCTGACGCCGCCGTATACGGTAGAGCCGCCGCAGGATGGGGAGCGTTATGTCGAGCTCAGACGCAATGGCGACATTCCTTATATCGGGATGGCCTTTCATACGCCTGCTTATTCCGACAAGGACTATGTTGCCAATGATGCGGTGATCACGATCCTGACCAACGATCCTGCCGGATATTTTTATAAGCAGCTGGTAGAGACCAAGCTGGCCACGAAGGAATATGGCTGGAGTCTTACCTCCTACGATCCGGGTTTTACGTATTTTGGGCTTAGCGTGCCGAAGGACAAGAGCCTGGATAGCGCAAAGGCCGCTTTTCTGGGGGCGGCCGACCGGCTCTCTTCGCTGGTAATCACGCAGGAAGACCTGGACAGGGCGAAGAATGCGTTGAAGAAGCAGGTATCGGATATGCAGAACAATACGCTGGCTTTTAGTATCGGTCTTGCCGAGATCATCGGGGCGGGCGACTGGAGGCTGTTCTATATCTACCGGGACAGGCTGGATCAGCTGACGCTGGCGGATGTGCAGGCTGAGTTAAAAAAATACTTTCTGACCAGCAACCGGACCGTCGGTGTTTTTATCCCTGATAAGTCGGCGGAAAGGGTGGTTGTTCCGGACCGGCCCGATGTAGCGGCGCTGGTAAAGGGGTATAAGGGCAGGGAGACCGTTGCGCAGACGGGAAGTTTTGAATCGACTATCCCCAATATCAAAAAAAATACGGAATACGCTAAACTGTCGAACGGGATGCAGTATGCGCTCTTAAAGAAGGCGGTCAAGGGGGATAGGATCTTTGCCAATTTTGTTTTGAAGGTAGGGGACGAGAGCGGTCTGTCGGGGAAGAACAGCATTCCGATGCTGACCGCCCGGATGCTGAAGAGCGGAACGACGACAAAGAGTAAAAAAGATATCAATGACCAGCTGAATAAGATCAAATCATCGATTAATATCGGCAGCGGCGGGGGCGGCGCTACCATCAATATCAGCCTGGTCTCGGACAAGGAGAATGTCGCGGCCGCGCTGGACCTGCTGGCGGATATTTTATTGCATCCTTCTTTTGATTCAAACGAATTTAATAAGCTGTTGATCGACATCGGCAGCGAGCTCGATGAAAATCGCAGCGATCCGCAATCTGTGGCGGTAACGGCGTGCAGACAGAAAATGAGCCAGTACCCAAAAGGCCATCCGTTTTATCCGGAGTCTGTTGACGATGAGACTGCCGATCTGAAGTCCGCGTCGTTGGCGGATGTGCGGGCGTTTTACGGTGATTTTTATGGTACCGATCACGGTTATGTTTCTTTTGTCGGGGATATCGATGGGGCGGCCATCAAGTCTTTCCTGGACAAAAATTTTGATGCTTTTAAAAGCAGAAAACCCTATGCGCCGATCGAAGAGAAATATTTCGATGTAAAGGGCGGTCTGCAGGCGATTGCTATTCCGGATAAGAAAAACGCGACGTTGTATGGAGGGATCAATATTCCGCTGAAGGAATCGGATGCGGATTATGTTGCGTTGGATATGGCGAATGAGATGCTGGGCGGTGGTGCGTTTATTTCTTCCCGGGTAGCCAAACGGTTGCGGGAAAATGAAGGGATGAGCTATGGCGCCGGGACTTTTATCTCGCCGAGCTATAAGTATCCAGCCAGTACGTGGGGGGTGTATGCCATTTTCAATCCGATCTATAAGAACCGGTTGGACAGCGCTTTTAAGGATGAAGTCGCGAAGGCTTTGCAGGGTGGGTTTACAGCGGATGAGTTGAAGTCGGCTGTAACGGCCTGGTTGGGCACGCGAAAGACTTTGTTGGGTGTGGATCAATACCTGGTCTATCACACTGCGAATTTCCTGGAGCAGGGTAAGGATCTGAGTTTTGATACGGAGTATGAGGATAAGGTCAAAAGTCTTTCCGTGGATCAGGTGAATGCTGTGATGAGGAAATATATCAGCCAGGATAAGATGACGTTGATCTATGCGGGGGACTTCAAATAGTTAGAGCAGGGGTTTTAGTACGCGCCAGACGTTTTCCGCTACGATCTTGTCTCCCCGGGCGGTTGGATGGATGCCATCTGATTGATTGAGCTCGGGGATGCCGCCTACGCCCTGCAGGAGGAAGGGGATGAGGGATGCCTTATTTTTTTCGGCCAGTTGCCGGAAGGCTGCGCGAAAGTCTGCGGCATAGGTGTTGCCCATGGTGGGTGGGATTTGCATTCCTGCGAGGATGATCCTGACGGTGGGGTATCTTTTCCTGACGGAATCGATGATCGACTGCAGGTTGGCGGTGGTTGCGGTAACGGGGATGCCTCTTAGTCCGTCGTTGGCGCCCAGTTCGAGAACAAAGATATCGACGCGTTGACGCAGGATCCAGCCGATGCGGTTTTTGCCGCCGGCGGAGGTTTCTCCGCTGACGCCGGCGTTTATCACTTTATATGGCAGGTGGAGGGAGTCAAGCCGGTGTCCGATGAGGGCGGGAAAGGCTTCTTCGGGGTTGAGGCCATAGCCGGCGGTGAGGCTATTGCCGAAGAACAGGATGGTTTTTTTGGATGGCTGGGCGGCGGAAAATAGGAAGGCCGACGTGAGGATGACGGGGAGGGCGATTGTGCGGATGATGGCCGGCATATGGGTGCTATTTTCACAATGGTAACAACAATTTCCCTGATATAGTTGTATATTATCCCTTTGTGGAAACAATTTTAAACATCAGCAATGTCAGTAAGGCTTACCGGATGGCCGGGCGGGTATTGAATGTGCTCGAGAACATCAGCTTTTCGGTGGAGGCTGGCTCCACGGTGGCCATTGTGGGCCCTTCGGGCAGCGGGAAAACAACGTTATTGGGGTTGAGTGCGGGGCTCGACCGGAGTACGACGGGTACGGTGGAGTTAAATGGCATTGCGCTCGACGATCTGGACGAAGACGAAAGAGCGGTTATCCGTAACCGGTATGTTGGCTTTATCTTTCAGAATTTTCAGCTTTTGCCGACGCTGACGGCATTGGAGAATGTGATGGTGCCGATGGAGCTGCGGGGTCCCGCCTTCGCCAGGGCTTTGGCGGGCAAAGGGATCCGGGAGCAGGCGAAGGAGCTGATGAATAAAGCGGGGCTGTCGGACCGGCTGCATCATTATCCGGCGCAGCTGTCGGGGGGTGAGCAGCAGCGGGTATCTTTGGCGAGGGCTTTTGCCGGTCAGCCCCGGATCCTGTTTGCCGATGAGCCGACGGGCAACCTGGATGCGGAAACCAGCGAAAAGATCGTTCAGCTATTGTTGGATCTCAACCGGGAGGCGGGCACCACGCTGATCATTGTAACACATAATATGGAGCTGGCGGGGAGCACGCAGCGTATTATCCGGCTAAAGGGGGGGCATATGATAGCTGATGAAACAAGATAACCGCCCTCGTCTTTCCTGGCTGTTGGTTATGGCCTGGCGTGACAGCCGGCGCAACCGCAGCCGCCTCTTCCTTTTTATTTCTTCGGTAGTATTGGGTATTGCCGCGCTGGTGGCCACGTTATCTTTTGGCAACAATCTTCGGGAAGACATCGACGACCAGGCGAAGACGCTGGTAGGCGCCGACCTGATCGTTCGCAGCGGGCGGCAGTTGCCGGTTGGCGTCCGGGCTGTGGTGGATTCGTTACCGAATCGTCACGCGCAGGAATGGAGCTTTGCTTCCATGGTCTATTTCTTTAAAAGTCAGGGCAGCCGGCTGGTGCAGGTCCGGGCCCTGGAGGGCGCTTATCCTTTTTATGGCGCGTTGGAGACCACTCCGGTGTCGGCGGGGCTTGGGTTTCGCGATGGGAGGGAGGCGCTGGTGGACAGGACGTTGCTGTTACAATATGGGGCGCAGGTTGGGGATTCGATCCGGGTCGGGGATCTGAGCTTTGTCATTGCCGGTGCGCTGGACAAGGCGCCGGGCCGCAACGAAATTTCGATGACGGTTGCGCCGCCTGTATACATACCATTGCGTTATTTGGATTCCTCGGGGCTTTTAAAAAAAGGCAGCCGGATAGAATATCAGTGGTACTATCAGTTTGCCGCCGGTACAGATATGGAGAAATTGATGGCGGCAATCGGTCCGCGGCTGGATTCGGCGGAGGTGCGTTATGAGACTGTCGCATCGAGAAAAGAAGGGATGACGCGGGCGTTTGGGGATTTTACGCAGTTTCTGATATTGATCAGTTTTATTGCTTTGCTGATGGGCTGTATTGGGGTTGCCAGTGCAGTAAATATTTATATCCGGGAGAAGATCAGCGGGATTGCCGTTTTGCGTTGTCTTGGGCTGAAGGCCAGACAGGCTTTTCTGATCTACCTGATCCAGGTAGCCGGCATCGGGCTGATCGGATCTGTTGCCGGTGCGGTGCTGGGGGTAATCGTGCAGCAGGTGTTGCCTGCGGTGCTAAAGGATCTGTTGCCGTTGGAGAGTCATTTCCGGGTCTCCTGGCCGGCGATCGGGCAGGGGGTTGGGACGGGGATGACGATCTCTTTGTTGTTTGCTTTGCTTCCGCTGTTGTCTATCCGGAAGATATCGCCGTTGTATACGCTTCGTCTGTCGGTGGAGCCTTCTTCGGCGGGCTGGGACCCGTTGAAGGGGATAGTGTATGGGGTGATTTTCTTTTTTATAGTTGGTTATTCCAGGCTGAAGATGGAGCGTTGGGGTAAAGCGCTGGTCTTTACCTTATGCCTGGTGGCGGCTTTCCTGCTATTGGCGGGTGTGGCGCGGTTAATGATGGCTGTGGTTCGGCGGCTTTTTCCTGCGCGGTGGAATTATTTGTGGCGACAAGGTTTTGCCAATTTATACCGGCCCAATAACCAGACGTTGATCCTGGTGGTTACGATCGGGTTGGGCACGACTTTTATCGGCACCCTGTATTTTATACAGCAGCTGTTAATCGATCGGGTGACGGTGTCTGCGGGCGCCAGTCAGGGGAATATGGTATTGTTCGATATTCAGCGTGATCAGCTGAAGGGGGTGGAGGGTTTAGCGCGGCAGTTTAAGCTACCGGTGTTGCAGGATGTGCCGATTGTCACGACGAGGATCACTTCGGTAAATGGGAAGACGGGGGAGCAGGCGGCCGCGGAGGAACGGGAGCGGCGGGGCGTGGCTTCAGGCGGGGATGGAATCGGGGGCCGGGATGGCCGGCGGGGCGGGGATAGTGTGAGGCCGGAGTCGCGGCGGGTATTTGATCAAGAATTGCGGGTGACATACCGGGATTCGCTGACTTCTTCGGAGAAGATGGTGGCGGGGCGATTGGCGAGGCTGATGCAGTCGCCGGAGGATACGGTGTATATATCACTGGATGAGGAATATGCGCGGCGGCTGGGGGTGAAGGTTGGCGACCCGATCGTCTTTGACGTGCAGGGATTGCCGGTAGCCACGGTGGTGGGGAGCCTGCGGCATGTAGAGCGGGGGTTGCGGATGAATTTTCCTGTGGTTTTTCCGACGGGTGTGCTGGAGCAGGCGCCACAGTTCCACTTGTTGATCACCCAGGCGCCTTCAGCGGAGGTAAGTGCGCGTTTTCAGCAGGCGGTGGTGCAACACTATCCGAATGTTTCGGTGATCGATCTGGGGCTTATATTGAGTGTACTGGAGGATATTCTGGGGAAGATCGGATTTGTCATCCGTTTTATGGCAGCCTTTAGCATGTTGACGGGTGTGGTGGTATTGATTGCTTCGGTGCTGATCAGCAAATATCAGCGGATCCAGGAAAGCGTGTTATTGCGGACGCTGGGCGCCAGCCGGCGGCAGGTGCTGCTGATCACGTTGCTGGAATATTTTTTCCTCGGGGCGCTGGCGGCTGCGGCCGGTATCGGGTTGTCGCTGGGATTTAGCCTGGCGTTGGCGGAATATAGCTTTGACAGCGCTTTTTCCCCGCATTGGTGGCCGGTGCTGTTTTTGTTTGTGTCGGTTTGCGGGCTGACGATTCTGATCGGGCTTTATAATAGTCGGGGGGTGTTGAATAAACCGCCGTTGGAGATATTGAGAAGAGAGGGGTAGGGATGTGCCGGCGTGGCGATGGGCCGGTGTAGTGATGGCGCGAGGAGTTGTGCACAAAGCTAAAGATTAACACCGGTGTTGATTTTAATGGGGCTAGCTTGCACTGTTGCCGGTTATTCTACCGGCAGATAAATCTACAAAATGTCAAACATTACGCAGCTTGTCAATGTCGATAAGAACATGACAACTTTAAAGAGGGGTATAGTTGAGTCCGGACTGGGTAAAACGCTTAGCGAGACAGGTCCTTTCACGATTTTCGCCCCGTCGGATAAGGCATTCGACAAGCTCGATAAAAAAGTGGTGGAAGACTTGCTGAAGCCTGAAAACAAGGCTCATTTGCTCGAGGTGTTGAATCTTCATGTGGTAGCCGGCAAAATTCATTTGAAAGATCTGAAAGACGGTGAAAAGCTGAAGACGGTGAGTGGTAAAGAACTGCACATCAAAGTCAAGGAAGGAGTCGTCAGTGTTGACGGCGCTAATATCCATGGCCAGGAAGTGCAGGCATCCAATGGTTCTATCTATTCTTTGGATACGGTGATGATGAAGAATTAACAAGAATAAAATCTCTTCCGCAGGGGTGTCTCATTCATTTGAGGCACCCTTTTTCTATGGGAGAAAGCGGCGAGGACGAGTATGATGAGGAGATGTTATCTTTATCGAAATAATTGTTTGCCATGTTTGTCAGGAATGTCCGGATCCGGGTTATAGTAATGTTCGTTGTAAGTATGATCATGCTGCCGGCTGTCCGGGCCGGGGAGGGGGTGGCACGGGGTAAGGGGGATATCGGGGTTAGTTCGCCGGATGGGCAGATCCGGTTTTTCTTTCGTTTTACGGACAGTCTCCCGGAATATAGTGTTGTATATAGGGGCGTTCCATTGATCGACCGGTCGCCGCTGAGCCTGCGGTTTTTGGAGTCGGGGGTATTTGGGAAGGGACTGATACCGGGCCGGGCTATTATCAGGGAGGGGGAGGACAACTATGAGTTGGTCGTTGGTAAGACGAAGTTGGTGCATGATTTTTACCGGGAGGCGGAGATACCGCTGGAGGAGCGGGGTGACGCACAGGCTGGTGTGCGGAGAGGTGCGGGGGGTAGTCCGCGGAGGAGGGTGAATTTCGTCGTGCGGGTTTTTAACGACGGGCTGGCTTTCCGGTATCTATTTCCAGCGCAGGCGGGGTGGGGTTCGTATAGTCTGACGGATGAAAATACGAGTTTTCGGTTGGTAGGGGACCCGGTTTTGCTGGCTTCGTTCCTGCCGGGTTTTACTACTTCGCATGAGGGTTTGTATACACGGGTTCCTTTTAGCAGGGTCGGGCAGGATACGTTGATGGATATGCCGGTTTTTTTGGATTTTGGGGAGAAGAATGGGCCGCGAGGGCATATTTATGCGGCGATCACTGAGGCGCGGTTGGTGGATTATGCGGGGATGTATCTTATCCGGCATGGCGATGGGTTGAAAAGTGAATTGTCGCCGCTGCCTGGTCAACCGGGTGGGCCTTTTCGGGTGGAGGGGGCGGTGGGAGCCGGGGCGGGGGTAGACGCCATGGCGGGTGGAGTGGGGGATCTGGAGGGGTCACGGCAGACGGCGATCCGGGTAAAGGCGGTGCTCCCGCATCAGACTCCATGGCGGGTGTTGTTGATCGGCGCAAGACCCGGCGCCCTGATCGAATCGAATATCATCACAGATCTTAATGACGCCTGTATGTTTAAGGATATAGCCTGGATCCGGCCGGGGAAGACGGATTTTCATTGGTGGAATGGGGATATTGTTCCGGATACCAGTTTTCCGCCGGGGATCAACTTCGAGTTCAACCGGTATTATATTGATTTCTGCGCCCGTAATGGCATTGACTATCATTCTGTTATTGGCTATGGCGGGATCGCCTGGTATACGAATGACGGAGTGAGCTATGATGCGGGACCGCATGCCGATGTGACAAAGCCGGTACCGGGGTTGGACATGGCGCAGATCTGCAATTATGCTAAGAGCAAGGGGGTGGGTATCCGGGTATGGGTCCATTGGAGGGCTTTGTATCCGATGATCGATAGTGCGTTTGCGCAATTTGAGCGATGGGGGATTCGGGGTATGATGGTTGATTTTCTTAACCGGGACGACCAGGAGATGGTGAATATTCAGACGGAGATCCTGCAAAAGGCCGCGGCGCATCATCTGCATATTCAATTCCATGGGGCGTATAAGCCTACGGGACTAAGCCGCACCTATCCCAACGAATTTACCCGGGAAGGCACCCTCAACTATGAAAATGACAAATGGGGCAGGCCGATCACCCCGGATGATGATCTCAATGTCGTATTCACCCGTCTGCTGGCCGGGCCGACGGATTATCATTTAGGTGGGTTCAGGGCGGTAACGCCTTCGGGGTATCGGGCGCAGTATACCCGGCCGTTGGTGCTGGGTACACGTTGCCATATGCTGGCGATGTATGTGGTCCTGGAAAGCTATCTGGGGATGGTTTGTGACTACCCTGCGGCCTACGAGGGGCAGGATGGATTCGAATTTTTGAAGGCAGTGCCGACCACCTGGGATGAGACGCGGGTTCCGGAGGCCATTCCGGGTGAAAGGGTTACGATCGCCCGGCGCAAGGGGGAGGAATGGTTTGTCGGCACCATCAACAATGGGGTGGGGAGGGAGGTTTCGCTTTCGTTGAGCTGGCTGCCGCCGGGCAGGTATACCGCCACGGTGTATAGCGATGCGCCCGATGCGGGGTCCGCCCCGGATCATCTTACGGTGGAAACCCGGACTGTCAGCGCTGCGGATAGTATTACGCTTCGCCTGGCCGCCGGGGGTGGTCAGGTTATGAGATTGAGAAGGATCAAATTTTAGAATAAATGCGGGGTTTAACGATAAGTTTGGCCTCATATTCGCTATAGAAAGGGTTCTCGGTTATATTGATTTTATTGCCATGTGAGTATATATCTGTTTATGCGGGAAAGCAATGGTCAAAAAATGATAGCGAAAAATCCAGTCTTACTCTTCAGCCTCCTTTTATGCGTTGGCCTGTCTGCCAATGCGACTACGTATTATGTGTCCTCCGTTTCCGGTAACGACTCGTATTCTGCGACGCAGGCGCAGAGTTCTAAAACGCCCTGGAAGACGATGGCCAAGGTGAACAGTTTTTTTGGGAGTCTTAATCCAGGGGATTCGGTGTTGCTGGAGGCCGGCAGCGTGTTTACCACTTCGCTATATATATTGAAGTCCGGCACGGCGGCGAAGCCGATTGTCATTTCGGTGTATGGGTCGGGGAATATGCCGGTGATCAGCGGGTTTACGTCCATGTCCAGCTGGACAAGTGCGGGGGGCGGTGTCTGGCAGTCGCCCTGTTCGAGCTGTGGGGGTGTGGTGAATATGGTCATGATAGGGGACAGTTCGCAACCAATGGGGAGGTTCCCCAATGCCTGGTCGAATGCCGACGCAGGGTATGATCAGATCCAGTCCTTCAACAGTAACCTGAGCATTACCGACAGCCATATCGGGGCGTCGGGTCATAACTGGACTGGTTCCAAGGTGGTGATCCGGAAGAACCGGTGGGTGATTGAAAGTGATTCCATCCTTTCGCAGAGCGGGAATACGGTCACGTACAATACCGGCAGTGACTTTGCACCGGCGGTGAAATATGGCTATTTTTTTCAGGACAATATCAATACCCTGGATCAGCCCGGAGAATGGTTTTATAATCAAAAAAGCAAGCTGATGGATGTCTATTCGGCCAGCAATCCTTCCGCGATGGGTATGCAGGTGGCGCGGATCGACACGCTGGTCAGTTTCAGGGCTGCGGAGTATGTGGTGTTGAATGGTATCGCGTTCCAGGGGGCCAATAAAACGGCCATCTCTTTTTTGAATTCCAGCTTTAATACGCTTTCGAATTGTACGATCCGTTGGTCGGGTATAGATGCTATCGATATCACTAATTCGAATGGTCTGGTCATCAATAATGTGCTGATCGATTATACCAATAACGACGCTATTAACGCGGCGGGGAACTACAACACGATCCAGCATTGTACGATCCGGAGAACGGGTGCGATTCCCGGTGCGTGTATGCCGTTGAATTCGGCGATCGGCATTTTTTTGAACGGCAATAATAACAAGGTGCAATATAATACGGTCGATACGACCGGCTACTCAGGCATTTCTTTTCAGGGCGTCAGCAATACTATCGCCAATAATCTGATCAATTATTTCTGTTTTGTGAAGGATGATGGCGGTGGGATTTATACCTGGTCGGGTAACCTGGACAGTACGGTAAACAAATCCACCGGCTGGATCACGGGTAATATCGTTTTAAATGGAGTTACGGCCCCGGGGGGCACGGATAGTTCCGTCGCGGGGATCGCCATTGGCATCTATCTGGATGAGAACACGACGGAATGTATTGTGACGGGAAATACGGTTGCGCATTGCACATCGGGTATCTTTTTCCAGGACGCGAGAAACTGTGCGATCCAGAATAATACTTTATTTGACAATAAAGGGCAGATCGTCATGCGACATGCGTTGTCGTCGGGTACGTTCGGCGGGAATGACGTATCCGGAAACTATGGGGTTTCCAGATTGGACACGGAGTATATCGTGGAGGCAAGCTCGATAGGGCCTACTTCGGCTTTGGGCAGCTTCGGTTACATGCATGACAACCATTATGCGCAGCTGGCAACCGGCAGTTATTTCTATCTGATGGCCATGTCTAATTTTAATGGGACCGGTACATTTGGCAGCTGGCAAACCACGTATGCAAAGGATGTGGCGTTATCGAATCTTCTGCCGGTGAGCTTTCCGCCCTATACGGTGAATTCATTAATCGGGTCCGATTTATACACGAAGGGAAATATATCCACGCCGTTCTCGTCAGCGCCGGCCGGGGTACGCGTGATCACATCGGCGGGGGTAGGGGCGATCGAGTCAGGGTATTATTATGTCCTGAATTATACCATGACTGCGTCGGATAATGCGCATATCATGTTGAATTTCCTGGAGGAGAATGCCGTGCCATATATAAAGCTAAGTTCTGTGATCAGTACGCCGACTGTACCACCCAGCAGCAATAACACGGTAGTGTGGCAGGCTACGGGTACCTATCCGAGTGCCTTGCTGGTCTTCCAGCTTGGCAGCAATGTGCCGACACTTTCGCTAAGCAATATTACTTTTTACCATGCGAATGTGACGATCAACAATCCGGCGAACGATTATATTTTCCAATACAACGCGGGTACTTCCACGATGACCCTTCCGCTGAGTGGTACATATGAGGATGCCGCAGGTAATACTTATTCCACGTCGGTGAAGATCCCGGCGTATGGCTCTGTCGTATTAATAAAAAAGAGCTAGGGAAGCCGACGGGAGGGGGAATTAAATAATAAATTGTTAAATAACGTCCTGGTCTGCTGAACTTTCTGCCGGCTGCCTTAGTTTTCGGTTGTGATGAAACTACCAAGACTTTTGTATCGTCGCTTGTTTATGGCATTGATCCTTCTTTCTACGCGGACCGCTTTCGGACAGGTAGTGATTTCGGGTACCGTTTATGATGAGTCACAGCGGTTTGCGATGGCCGGGGTGAGTGTGTTGAGTACATCGGGTCTTGGGACGACGACGGATTCGGTGGGGCACTATCGTATCCGGCTGGCATTGGATGACTCCATTTATTTTTCTTATCTGGGCAAGTCGACGGCCCGGTTTCCGGTAAAAGAAATCGGCGCCGGTCAGCCCTTCGATATGGCGCTGGCGGTATCTATTGACAGTCTGCCGGCTGTTTTTGTCCGTGGCAACAACTATTTGCTGGATTCTTTGCAGAACAGGAAGGACTATGCCAAGGTCTTCAACTATCAGTCTTCCTATCTTTCGAGTGTGAAATCGACCCGCCGGGGTGGCATGGGTGTCGGGCTGGACCTGGACATGTTCCTGAATGGCAAACAAAATCGTCGGATGGAGGCTTTTCAGAAGCGGCTGGAGGAAGAGGAGAAGGATAAATTCGTCGACCATCGGTTTTCGCGGGCGATAGTGCGAAGGATCACGGGTCTGGATGCGCCCGCGCTGGATACTTTTATGGTCCAATACCGGCCTACCGAAGAGTTCATCCAGAGCTGTGCAACGGAGTACGAGTTTTATCATTATATCCAGGAGTGGGGAAAATTCTTTGTAGAAGATTGGACGGCGAGGCATCCGGATATTCCGCCGATAAAGCGTTCCGACAGTACGGCGATGAAGGAGCCGGATAGTACTTTGCTGAGGCAATGAATTATTTTAGCAGCAGGCCGTCGCTGAGTTCCAGTACGCGGTCGCAGTTGGCGGCAAAATCTTCGTCGTGGGTGACAGCGATGATGGTTTGATCACCGGCCGCGGCGAGGTCGCGGAAAATGTCGAAAACCACGCGGCTATTCTTCGAGTCCAGGTTACCGGTAGGTTCGTCGCCCATGATGATGGCGGGGTCGTTGATGAGGGCGCGGGCGATGGCGACGCGTTGTTGTTGTCCGCCGGAGAGCTTGTCTGAGCGTTTGAGGGCCTGGTCTTTGAGGCCCAGCATGGTCAGGTGCTGGTAGGCTTTTTCCTGGATCTCGGCGCGGGAGAGTTTTTTTCGTTTTAGTGCAGGGAGCATTACGTTTTCCAGGACGGAGAATTCCGGCAGCAGGTAATGGAATTGGAAGACAAATCCGATATGGTCGTTGCGGAAGGCCGCCAATTCGTTTTGGGAGCGACCGGTGAGTTTTATCCCATCGATCTCCAATTGTCCTTCATAATCGGTATCCATGGTGGAAAGGACGTAGAGCAGGGTGGACTTGCCGCTGCCTGACTTGCCGACCAGGGCGAGGAATTCTCCTTTTCTTACTTCGAAACTGATATTTCTGAGCACCTGGAATTTTTCCGGTTCGTAAAAATATTTGACGAGACTGCCTGCTCGGAGGATGGGGGGTGGTGCGCTATTTGTTGTTTGTGCTTGTTTCATGGTTATCCTCTTATAATAGTGACGGGATCGATTCTGGCGGCCTTTCGGGAGGGCAGATAGCCTGCGACGAAAGTGGTGATGAGACCAAATGAAAAGGCCAGGATATAGTCTTTTGGATTATAGGTCATGGGCAGGGTAGCCAACCCTGCTACGTTGAATGGAACATGGTTAACGACATCCGAGACCAGCCAGCCCAGCGCCATACCGATGACGCCACCGACGAGACCGATGACGATGCTCTGCGTGAGAAAGATTCGGCGGACGTCTTTGCCGGCAAACCCCATGGCTTTCAGGATAGCGATCTCCCGGATCTTTTCGGTGATCATCATGTTCATGATATTATAAATGCCAAAGCCAGCTACGATGAGGATTGTCAGGGAGACTGCTACGGCGATGACGTCCCGGAGGTTGGATCCGGCTTCGAGCTGTGCGTTGGCCATCTGCCAGGATTCTACTTTGTATGGGATGATGGGGGCGATGCGCCGGACGAGCGCCTTTGTCTTTTCAAAGTCTACGATATTGACCTGGATGTCGGTGATATAGTCCTGGTTTGCGGCCAGCAGCTGGCGGGTGGCGGTTATCGACAGGTAGGCCTTTGCTTTGTCCACGGAGGAGAGGTTGGAGCGAAATGTTCCGATCACCTTATAGGTTCGGGAGACGCCGTCGGAGGTCAGGATATTGAGGTTGTCGTCCACTTTCAGGCTGAGATTTTTGGCCAGTTCGATGCCAACGATAATACCGTCGGGGCGGCGGGCCAATTCTTTCCAATTGCCCTCCACCATCATCGCGGTATTGTTGAAAAGCCGGTCTTCTGCTGCTACGTCGACGCCCGAGAGTGTTCCATTGACTTTATTGCCCGCGTTTTTAAAGAAGACGCTGATATTGACTTCCGGGGCGATGGCGGTCACCTCCGGTTGCTGGTGGAGGTAATGGATGATCTCCTGCGTATTTTTGATGCCATCGGTGTATTTGATGATCTTTGGGTTACGGACATTGGCGATGGTACCTGGCGGGAAGGCTCTGCTGACGAGGTCGCTGCGGTCAGCCGGCCGGTCGTTGTAGATGTGGACATGCGCGAGAGTGCTGAAGGCGAGGCGGTTCTGTGCCTCGTTGACGCCGCTCATAAAGCTATTCATGAACACGTACATGGAAATACCGAAGGTCACGCCAAGGACGGCGATGATCGTCTGTTTCAGCTTGGAGACCAGGTAGACCTGGGCAATACGGGAGTTAACGGGCAGGCGCATCATTTTGCTGTATTTACATATTCAATCTGTTGGGTGCTGTCGAGACCGTTGAGGATTTCGGCCCATTCGAGCGTATGGATGCCGATGACGACTGCTTTGTGTACTCTGTCGGGTGCGAGGACGACCGAGTCGCCGGGGAGCAGGCAGGCAGTGGGGATGACAAGGGTGTGCTGTTTTTCGCCGAGGATGATATTGGCCTGCAGTTGGGTGCCGTCCCTCAGGGCCGGGGGCGTTTCGTCGAAGCTGGCTTCCGCTATAAAGGCCTGCTGATTGGCATCGAAAGAGGGGTATATTTTGGTGACGGTTGCGTGGTAGAGGCGGTCTTTGTCCGTGTTGAGGGAGATAAGTACGGTTTGTCCGAGGATGACACGGCGAATATCTTCTTCGGCGATTTCCAGTTTGGCGAGCAGCCGGCCGGTACCGAGGTCGGCAATGACATCGCCTTTGCGTACGAGATCACCATTTTTTTTATATACGTTCAGGATGCGTCCGTCGGCACTGCTGAGCAGCTGGTAATAATCGTTATTCTGTTGTTGGATCCGGTATTGGGCTTTTGTGTTCTCGGTATTCAGCGAGAGGTTTGTCCGAAGGTCTTCGAGGGTTTTTTGCAAGACCGTTAGACTGGAGGCAGAGGCTTCGGATGTCAGCCGGGCGTTGTCATAATCCACCTGGGCGACGGCGTGGGTGGGCAGCAGTCGTTGATAGCGGGCGAAATTTAGTGAGTCCGTCGTTTTTTTCTGCTGGGCCTGGGCGATCTGGGATAGCAGCTGCTGGATCTGGGGGCCTTTGTCCGAAGCATTACGGAGGGCGTATTGGTAATTGGTAGCGGCGTTCTCCACCTGGGTGTGTTGTACGTCGTTGGCGATACGGAACAGCAGTTCGCCTTTGTGTACGGAGTCGTCTTCGGCGACGTAAGAAGCTTGCAGGTAGCCGTCGGCATAAGCTGTAATGCGGTATTGGCTTTTGGATTCGGTGTTGCCGCTGGCGAAGACGGCGTCCACGATATTTCTGAACTGCGGCTGTGTGGTTGGTTTGTGGCGGCAGTTGGTGAGCGTCAGGGCCAGCAGGCAGGTTACAGGGAGAATGGGTTTCATTTTATCAATCAGTTTAATTTCTTGAAATAATGGATGCCATGGCGGAGAACAGCGACGACAGGTTGTTGAGGTGTGTGTTCTCTGCGTGGAGGTAGTCTTCAAAGGATTTCTGCCAGGTGTCGATACTGATCAGGCCTTCGTCGAATTTCTCCCGGGACAGCTCAAGGTTGGCCCGATAGAGCAGCAGGTTGCGACCGGAGGCTGCCACGAGCAGCCGGTCATTTTCGTAGGTGCTGACCAGCAGGCTATCGTTCATCTTGCTTTGTTCGATGGCATCGTGGTATTGCTGGGCGTCGATGCGGGCCGTCGCCTCGGCGCTGCGATATTTATTGCGGTTATAGAAGCCGGTGAACAGCGGTACGTTGAGGTTTAGCTGGAGATAGCGATAATCGTTCCAGGCGCCATCGGTGAAGGAGAGACCGAAATTGTCGCGGAACTGCTGGGAGCCGACGAAGCCGCTGAGCGAGAGGGTGGGATAGAAGGCGGCTTTTTGGAATTTTCCCTGAAGCTGGGCGAGACGGGTGCTGGCGGCGTAGACGTCGAGGTTTTTGTCGGGGCCGGGCGCGGGCGCGGGTGATGTTTCGGATATCGCTATGGAGTCGGCTGCGATCGTTTCGTCGAGGGTGATGGTTTGCCGGACGGTGCAGCCTGTGAGGAGCTTTAAGTTTTGGATGGCCTGGTCGAGGAGTTGACGGCTTTGAAGGATGTTCTCTTGCACATTATTGACATTGATCTCGGCGGTGTGGACGGCGCCGAGGTCTACCAGGCCTTGGCTATAGCGGCCGCGGACGGTTGACAGGATGCTGTCGGCCAGCCGGAGGTCATGATCGGAGATGCGGAGGGAGGAGGCGGCGATCAGCCCGGAGTAATAGAATTGTGCGGTGGAGGCTTTTAGATTTTGTTCGTAGGCGGCCTGTTGCAGGTTGTTGAGGGCTATGTTTTCATGATTGATATTGATTAGAAAGACCGACTGCCAGTTGAAAATATTTTCGGTTGCGGTGAAGCCGGTGTTGTAAATATAGTGTTTGCCGAAGGTGAGATAGAGTGTTTTGCCGGGCTGCCCGATCAATTCACCTGGTACGGGGGTGACGGAAAGTTTAAGATTGTCCTGGCCTGAGAAGCCGGCGCCGACCTGAGGGAGCAGGTAGCTTTGTGCGGCGTGATATTCGTCGGTGAGCTGACCGGTTTTGAGTCGATAGATCCGTTGGGTGGGGTTGTCCCGGAGGGCTGCCGTCCAGACTTCGGTGATGTTGTGGAAGACGATTTGAGACTGCGCGGTGCGGAGCGTTAATAGAAACAGCCAGGATAAAAGTAAGGTTCGTTGCATGTATGTAGGTTAGAGACGTGACAAAGCTCGGCTGGGGAGGGGCGGTGGGTGGCTGAAAATAGGATGAAATGAACAAAATGGGGGGTGGATTGACGGCGGGCGCCAAGCGGGTGCGGGTGCGGTTATCCTTTTTCGACCCATTCAAGGAAGGGGGTGACTTTGAGGCGGCTGACGAGGGGGCGTTCGCTGGTCGTGATTTTCAGGGTCACGATCACGCGGCGGTTGAAAAAGGGTTCCATTTCCAGGATGGCTTCGCGGTTGAGGATCATCTGGCGGTTGATGCGGAAAAAAGATTGCGGGTCGAGGGCGGCTTCCACCTCATCGATGGGCCGGAAGACGGCATGTTTGTCTTTATTGAATGTATAGAGGTAGACGACTTCGTTTTCGAGTGCCACGGCGGCGATGTCGCGGACGGCAACGGGATACATCTTCTCCCGGAATTTGACGAGGAACGAGGTGCGGGGCCGGTTGGCAAGCGTTTGTTCGAGTCTCGCGGGCAGGGTGGGGGTGAGCAGCAGGGAGTTGCGGAGCTGATCGAGTTTGCGGAATGCCTGTTCGATATCTTTTTCATGGAAGGGTTTGAGAATATAGTCGATGCCGTTGGCCTTGAAGGCTTCCAGGAGGTGGTCTTCGTAGGCGGTGCAGAAAATGACGGGGGCGGTGATGGGAGACTGGCGGAAGATATCAAAGCTATTTCCATCAGCCAGTTGGATATCCATAAACAGCAGGTCGATGCGGTGGGTGGTATGTTGGAGGAAGTGGACGGTGCTTTCGACGCTGTCGCAGATATCCAGCACATTATTAGCTTCATCGAGGGCCAGGATGAATTCTTTCAGCAATTTGGCGGTGCGGGGTTCGTCTTCTATGATGAGAATATTCATTTACAGAAGCTTTAAGGCTACGGAAAATTTTGTTTCGGTGCGGGTGATGCTGACGCCGTCCGGGATCTGGAGCAGCTCGTAGCGTTTGCGCAGGTTGTCGAGGCCGATGCCTGAAGATTCTTCACCGGAGGGTTTGAGCTGGAGGTTGTTTTCGATCAGGATATGGTCAGGCTGTTGCTGGTAGATCCGGATATAGAGTGGCCGGGCGGAGGAAATAATATTGTGTTTGATGCAGTTTTCCACGAGCAGCTGGAGGCTGAAGGCGGGAATTTTTTTGTCGGCGCTGTCCGGCCAGGTGTCGATATCGATATGGAGGAGGGACTCCCAGCGAGCCTGCAGCAAATAAATATAGGACCGGAGGAATTCGAGTTCTTCGCCAAGGGTGACGGTCTGGGCGGTGTTTTTGCTCAGCAGTTGCCGGTAGAGGTCCGATAATTTGAGGATGAAGGGTTCGGCGCGGTCGTCTTTTTCGCGCACCATGATGCGGAGGGTGCTGAGCGCATTGAAGAGGAAATGGGGGTTGACCTGTTGTTTCAGCACTTCGAAGCGGGTGCGGAGGTTTTCATTTTGGAGTTCGGCGTTAGCGAGCAGGATATCTTCTTTCTCTGCGAGGGAGGCCAGGGTTGCCTGGATCGAGAGGATGATCAGAGAAGCCAGCAGTAGCTTCGTAAAGGCGAGGGTAGGCGGAGCATGGGGGTCCAGCCTGAAGTCGTCGAGGAAGCCGGAAAAATTTATGAAAAGGATGGTCAGGAAAAGGTTGACTGTGAGTTGAACGGCCAGCCGGGCGGCGGGGGAGCGTTTGGCGACCTTGAAGCGGTCGGCGATCCATTGGTCGATGGCCCAGAGCAGCAGCAGGAAAAGGAAGCCGATAATCCAGGAGCCGGCGAACCGGCGAGGGTCGACAGCGTTGGTCCAGAAGTTATAAAGCAGGCTGAGGCCCGGCATAAGGAAGGCGCAGAGGAGGGGAAGGAGGACCTTCCTGCTTGTTTTTCTTGTTTTGGCCGGGGATAAAGTTGACAAGATCGGGTAGATTGAACCCCGAAGATATAAAAAAATGACCCGGGGAAGCGGTTCTCCGGGTCAAGAAGGTAGTTATCAATGGCTGATGGGTTAATGCCTATCCACATCGACATCCCAGCGAACGCCGGCTGGCTCCGGTTGATGATGACTTTGGTACCATTCCCGGTGGTGGTGGTGGTATTGATGGTAATAGCGGCCTTCGTAGCCCGAATAGCAGCTACTCAGGGCAAATACAATCGTGCCGAGTAAGAGAACGAGGCTCAGCATGTTTTTGAGGGTGTGCTTCATAAAAATGATTTTAAAGTATATTGTTCTAAAATCCTGCCAGACGCAAAACGCAGGTTAACAGGGACTTAGTATATGACAACTGTTAATTATGTGGATAAATCTCCCCGGAAAGGGTTTGGGGGGTTGTGTTTGGCGGCCGGTGCGATTGGGCGTGATATGTCTTTTTTTATTTTGTGGAGGTTGTATATACAACCTCGATTTTATCATTTTAGGATATTTTTTTTCCGCACTACCCGATGTCTGGGTTAAATTTGTGGGTATGACCTGGTTGAAGGATTTAGATGTTTATAGACCATATTCCGATTCGCTGTATTTTTCATCGGCTTCATTGGCTCGTCAGACGGAAAAACTTGCCAGAGAGATCTGGGCGCCTTCTGGTCTTTCCCCCAGTCACGCACATTTGTTGTGGGTAATCATGAACACAGAGTATCGGTATCCCACTATCTTCTCGAAGAGTTTGTCCCTGAGCAAAAGCACTGTCACCCGGTTGCTGGAAAAACTGGAACAAGATGGATTTGTTACGAGGGACATTTATGAACGTTTGACTGTAGTCAATCCGACGGACAAAGCCTGGAAATTATTGCCTATGTTAATGGCCTGTGAAAGGACTTTTGCCGAACATTGCAACCGCCTGTTGGGGAAAAAGGAGGCCGCCTGTTTGGCATGCGCTATGGATGAGGCGGCCGATAAATTGAGAGCAAGGGAGGGGTGTGCATGAGGGGCAGGCTGCTATTTGGCTTTGGCGGGATTGCGTTCGTCCTGATTGGGATGGCGGTTATGTACGGCGGGGTGCGGGTGGCGGCGCAAGCGGGGGAAACGCCGGTGGTGGGGCAGCCGGGCCAGCCTGGATATTTTCAGGGGAGCCTGGTTTATCGGGTGTCGGTTCAGTCAAAGGTGGACGACCTGAGCGACAAGGATGCGCATAAGGTGCTGGCGATTGGAGACCTGTTGACGATTACGATGAAGAATGGGAATTATAAGTTGAGCACTGAATATGCGGACACGTATATATTAAAGGATGACCGGAAAGAATATATTAAATTCCGGAAGATCGATACGGTGTTCTACCTGGATTTTTCTTCGGATACGGATCGGGTGACGGGGATCGTACGGAATGACGCGGTGGTGGATGTGGACGGGTATTCGTGCAAGGGGATTACGATCGAAACCAATAAGGTGTCCCGGCAATATTATTATAGCACGGCCATGAGGACCAATCCTGATGACGACCGGCACAATACGCTGGCGCAGGCGGCGGTTTATGCGGCTGAGACTAATGGGGCGTTAAAGCTCCGGATCCGTACGGAGTACCCATATGCAACGGAGACGGATAGTTGCATCCGGGTGGAGAAAAAGCAAGTGACGGATCATATTTTTAGGTTGCCGGATCTGCCGATTTCGGAGCTGTTTAGTGCGCGGAGGATTTTTTTTCCGCATTATCCCGGTGGGGACAGTGCCTGGAAGGAGTATCTCCGGGCTACGTTGAATCCCAAATTGGCCGAGCGGTATGTTAAGCTCGAAAAGGGGGAGACGGAGGCGTGGGAGACGGTGATCCTTGAATTTACGGTGGCTGAGGATGGGACGGTGTCCGATATCCATATCGCCAACAACAAGGAGGTGAATCCAAGGCTGGCGGAAGAGGCGTTGCGGGTGATGCGTTTGTCGCCGAAATGGGAGCCGGCCACTTTTTATGGGGAGAAAGTGAAGTGGACCTGTCAGCAGGGGGTGGAGTTCAGCGTAAGGAAATAAGGTGGGGTTGGGGTATGGGCGGTTGGGCGGCGGGGCGGGGAATAATATATATTTGCGTTATGAAAACCAAACTATTGCTTGCCGTTTGCCTATTGTGTTATACGGCGCTTTTCGCACAGACCCCATCGTTCGTTACAGACAGCCTGGACAGTTATATACAGCAGGGTATGAAGGACTGGCAGGTGCCGGGGCTGGCCCTGGTCATTGTCAAGGATGGGAAGGTCGTTACGATGAAAGGATATGGGGTGAAGGATACGGCGACAAAGCAGCCTGTGGACGAGAATACCTTGTTCATGATCGCCAGCAATACCAAGCTCTTTACGGCGACGGCGCTGGCGCAGCTGGAGTACGACAAAAAGCTATCCCTTGACGACAAGATCATCCACTACTATCCGGACTTCCAGTTATATGTGCCGACCAGCACGCAACTGGTCAGCATCAGGGACATGCTTAGTCACCGGATCGGGACGAAGACGTTCCAGGGCGATTTTACTTTTTGGAACAGCCTGTATACCCGGGAGGAGATCATGCATAAGATGAGGTTGTTGAAGCCTATTCATCCTTTTCGTCAGAATTTTGGCTATTGCAACAGCTGTGTGATGACCGCGGGCCAGATCATACCGAAGGTGACGGGTAAAGAGTGGGCGACTTATGTAGAAGACAGTCTTTTGTCACCCCTGCAAATGAACCATACGTATACAAGTATCCTGCGGGTACCGGCGGATGTGAAGCTGGCGCAGCCTTATACGACAAGCTTTAGCGGCGTTTTGCATACGGTACCGTTGGATCAGTGGGACAATCTTGGGCCGGCCGCGGCGTTGATCAGCAATATCTCGGATCTTTCTCATTGGTTGATTTGCCAGCTGGACAGCGGGCGATATGACGGCCGCACCGTGGTGCCTTTTGCGGCGATGCAGCGTACCCGGGATATCAATACCATTCTTTCGAGCCGTAAACGGGGGGAGGCGCCGACGCATGTAAACGGCTATGCCCTCGGGCTGGAGTCATACGACTATGCAGGCCGGGAGGTATACTGGCATACGGGTGGGGCCGGGGGTATGGTCAGCGTGGTTTGTTTTATTCCGGAGGAGCGGCTGGGGATGGCTATTCTGACCAATAACGATAACCAGGATTTTTTTGTGCTGTTGCGGAGCCAGATCATCGATGCCTATTTAGGACTGCCTTATCATAACTATAGTGAAGAGGGGTTTCGGAGTTTCAGCAAAGCAATGGCGGATACGCTGAAAATGATTGACGCCTGGAAGGAAAGGGTGAAGGGGGATAATCCGTCGCTGCCGCTGTCTTCCTATGCGGGACATTATACAAATCCTCTTTATGGTTCGCTGGATATTCGTCAGAAGGGCAAGGGGCTGGCCTTGACCTTTAACGGGCATGCTCATCTGACGGCTCAGTTGGACTATATGGATAATGGGGAGTGGTTTCTGCAATATGATAACATTTTATATGGGATTTATTCCACGAAGTTTAAGATTGCGGGTGGTAAGGTAGTGTCGCTGGAGACGAAGCAGAGCGATTTTGTGGAGTATGATCCGTATACGTTTACGAAGGATTGAGGGGGATGGCTAAATTCCCATTCGCATATTGAGTAGATATTGTGTGAAGCCGGCTTTTTCGTAGGCCCGGATGGCGTTGCTGTTGGTGCAGTAGACATCGAGGCGGAGTTCGGTGAGGTTGCGGGAGAGGGCCCAGGCTTTGAGGGCGGCGATGATGAGTTGATTGACGCCTTTGCCGCGGCAGGCGGGTTCGACGTACATGAAGCCGATGTAGGCGTGGGTGGAGTGTTTCAGATAGTGCCGGGAAGGATTGATGCGGGCATAGCCGGAGCCGATGAGGGTCGGGCAGCGTTCGGCGGAGGAGCGTTCGGCGGAGGAGCGTTCGGCGGAGGATGGCTCGGGGAAGGATGGTTCGGGGAAGGAGAGTTCAGCGACGACGAGTTCTATGTCGGGGGAGGCGATCATGGCGTTCAGGTCATAGTAGTGAAGTTGACCTTCTTTGATAGTTGGGTCCATGGGGCGTTCGGTGCGGATGACCCCCTGTTCGAAACGGAGGAGGGCGTCCATGTCACCGGGTTGGGCTGTTCTGATACGGACATTTTTTGTATCGAAATCGGACGATGCTTCAAAAGACATACCGCAGTCTATTGATTATTAGTTAATTATAAATTGGCACTTATCATGTGATACTCGTCACATGTTTAAGAATTATTTCAAAACTTCCTGGCGCAATATAATTAAAGATAAAGGTTATGCCGGCTTTAATATCCTTGGCCTTGCTATAGGCATGGCTGTAGCGCTGATCATCGGGTTATGGGTTCAATATCAATTTTCGTATGATCGCTTTTTACCGGGTTATCAGCGGGCCTATCAGACGATGGTGAGGTATAGCCGTAATGGGGTGGCGGATGCGGGGGAGGCCACCTGTCTCCCGCTGGCCGATGCCATAAAGAAAAATGTCCCGCAGATAAAATATGTTGCGCAGGCGGATTTTATCGGCCAGCATAGTTTGATGGTCGGCGATAAAAAGCTATACAGTAAAGGTATTTTTGCAGGGGAGGATTTTTTAAAAATATTCCAATACCCGTTATTGCAGGGCAGTGCGGGAGAGGTATTGAAGGAGCCGGCTTCGGTGGTATTGACAAGGGCCACAGCTACTGCTTTATTTGGTCACCAGGACCCCATTAATAAAACGGTGCGTCTGGATAATCTGCATGAGGTAAAAGTGACCGGGGTGCTGGCCGATCTGCCGGGCAATTCGTCGTTACAGTTTAGCTATATTATTCCGTTCAGCTATTATATCCAGACGCAGGCTTGGATCAGGGAAAACCTGAATAGCTGGAATCTGAATCCGATACAGACGTTTGTCGCGTTGCAATCGAACGTCAGGATGGAGCAAGCGGAGCCAGGGTTAAAGGCCATTATGAAAAAATACAATCCCGATGGCTACCAGGCGTTAAAGTTGGAAGTATTTCTACATCCGCTGAAGGATTGGCATTTGTATAGTGATTTTAAGAACGGGGTTGAAGCCGGCGGTTTTATCGATTATGTCCGGATGTTTAGCGTCATCGGGATGCTGGTATTGTTAATCGCCTGTATCAATTTTACGAATCTTTCTATTGTGCGATCCGAAAAGCGGGCCCGGGAGGTCGGGGTAAGAAAGGCGATCGGTTCGCTACGCAGGCATATCATCTTTCAATTCCTTACGGAATCGGTGCTGATCAGTTTTATGGCTTTTGGATTTGCTGTGCTTCTGGTGTCGATGGCGTTACCTGCTTTTAATGTTTTAACGACAAGCAGTATCGGCATGCCCTGGTTGAACGCATCCTTCTGGGGTGTCATGCTGGGTTATGTTTTGTTGACGGGGCTGCTGGCGGGCAGCCGGCCAGCCTTTTACCTGTCTTCTTTTAAGCCGGTGAAAGTGTTGAAAGGGACGTTACAGATCGGGAAGGCGGCGACGCTGCCCAGGAAAATCCTGGTGGTTTTACAATTCACCTGTTCGGTGGCGCTTATCATCAGCACGGTTATCGTCTATCAGCAGATACAATATGCCAAAAACCGGCCTACGGGTTATGATACGGACCGGTTGATCATGACGGATGCCAGCAGCGATGTCGATCGTAATTATGGTGCGTTAAAGAATGATTTATTGGGGACGGGCCTGGTAACGAGTGTGACAAAGGCAACCGCGCCGGCGACCGGTCTTTATTCCTGGACGGGTATCGATGACTGGCAGGGGAGATATGCCAATGAATCGTTTGGGGTGGCGACGGTGGGCATAACGGATGATTATTTTAATACGCTGGGTATGCAATTGATAAAGGGCAGGGATTTTGAACGCGGTATCACGCAGGATACGGCGGATGTGATTTTAAACGAAGCGGCTGTCGGGCGGCTGCGGTTTAAAGATCCTTTGAACCAGGTTATCTTTTGGAATGGTCGTCGGAAGATCCGGGTAATCGGTGTGGTGAAAGATGCCTTGATGTTGTCGCCGTTTTCGCCGCCTGAACCGACATTTTTTACGTATAATCCAAGCTGGTCCAGCACCGTAATGTACAGGCTGGCGCCCGGGGTAGATGCGGGGGTAGCGGTTGCGCAATTCGGTGCGATCTTTTCCAGGTATAATCCTGCGTATCCTTATAGCTATCAGTTTGCGGACGAAAGTTATGCCGCTAAATTTAACCAGGAGGTTTTGATTGGAAAGTTGGCGGGGATATTTGCGGTGCTGGCTATTTTTATTTCCTGTCTGGGTCTTTTTGGTCTTGCCGCGTATGTGGCGCAGCGGCGCACGAAAGAAATCGGTATCCGCAAGGTGCTGGGGGCTTCTGTCGCGCAGGTTTGGCTATTGCTTTCGCGGGAATTTATCGTTTTGGTGTTGGTGAGCTGTCTGATCGCCTCACCTATTGCGTATTACTTTCTTCATAATTGGCTGCAGACTTACTATTATCGGATCGGGATTGGTCCGGGCGTATTTATCGCTTCCGCTGCGGCGGCGATTACGATCACTGCTATCACGATTAGCTTTCAGGCCATCAGAGCAGCGGTGATGAACCCCGTGAAGAGTCTCAGGACGGAATAGGGTTTGCTTTGGGGCTGGGGGTTAATGCTAATAATTCGAGGAGGTCATCGATGATGTGATCCGGATTGGCGGTTCTGAGTTGCTGTTTGGTGTGCGCCCCGGTGGTAATGCCGATATTTAAGCCACAGCCGGCGTTCGCGCCTTCTTCGATATCGATGATCGAGTCGCCTACTTTTGCGACTTCGCGGGCGTCGGTGATATTGAATTGTTTCATCGCCAGCCGGATCATGTCGGGAGAGGGTCTGTTAAGCTGAACGTCTGTGGCGGTCACCAGGTCATCGAATTGCTCCCCCTTTTTCCAGCCCAATTTTGTAAGGAGTTGCTTCGCGGTTTTCTCATTGTAACCTGTATTGAGGACGACAAGGATGCCTCTTTCTTTTAATGCCCGGAATAGCTCTTCTGCATTGTTCTGGGGCAGGATCTCCTGGGTATCGTAGGCTTTTTCGAGGAGGGCGATGAAATGCTGGTAAATGCTGTCTGTCAGACTATCGTCCTGTTGGTTGGCGTATACGCGCAAAATGGATTTTATGGCGTCTACTTTCTCTTTACCTGCTCCTTCGGTCAGTACCTGTTCCAAGGTAAAATTAAATCCCGCTTCGTTTATGACTTTTTGGAGTGTTTTGTACACCACCATATTCTCATTTACTGTGGTGCCGGCCATATCAAAAACAATCATCTTTATCATTGGCTTATATTTTTATTCCAACGCGAACGGGTTTTTTATCGCTTGCAAATGTAAATGCCGCTTCTATATCGTCCAAAGAATATTCTTTTTCGACCAGGCTTTCGAAGGGATATTTCAGGTAGTTGTTTTCGATAAAGGATGTTGCGTTTACAAAGTCTTCATAGTTATAATTATGCAGACCGCGGATCTGGAGTAATTTCCTGACCAGCATCTGTGCGTCCACTCGCACTGGTTGAGCCGGGTAGACGGCGCCGATCCAGATGGCGCATCCGCCGACAGCCAGGGAATCGATGCCCAGTTTCATGGCCTGGGGGTTGCCGGTCATATCGAATACGATGTCGGCTTCGGGCCAGGGCAATGGGAGGGCGGGGGCAGCTTTGGGGGGTTTGTCGGTGGCGGGTTTGGAGGAGGTGTCGGAGGTTTCGGGGAAGGTGTAGGAGGTTTCGGGGAAGGTGTAGGCGGCGTCGGCGCCGAATTTTTCGCCCCAATGCAGCCGGTGTGGATCGGGGTCGATGATGGTTATTTTTTCGGCGCCTGCTTCCTTGCACATGGCCAGACAGGACAAGCCCAATAAACCCGCGCCGAATACGAGGACTTTTTTTCCGGCGATGTCGCCGGCTACGCGGAGGGCGCCCATGACCGTTGAATGTGCGCAGCTGATCGTTGCAGCTACGGGAAGGGGTATCGACTCCGCAATTTTTATGAGCGCGGTATTGGACCGCAAAATGCAGTAGTCCGCCAATCCACCGTTAAACACATCCTCGCCGTCAGCCAGGACATGACCGTACTTGAAAAGGGAAGGGCTTTTTTGGGGCATATCGGCTCTCGGGGGGGCGATGCCGGCCGGAACGGAAAAAATGGACCAGGTTACTCTGTCGCCGACCCTGATGGATTTGCCTCTGAAATCTGTACCGGGGTGGGTGGGGTCGATCCATAAAACATCGCCGACGATTTCATGCCCGAGCACTACGTGAGGCGGTTCGATTCGTCTTCCGCACCAGGTATGGATATCGCTGCCGCAAAGCGTCGTGTAAAGGGTCTTTACCAGGATTTCTCCGGGTTTTATAAGGGGAATGGGCCGGGTGATGAATTCAAACGGCTTGCCTTGCCCGTTAAATATGACTGCTTTGCCCGGGGGAAAGCCGGGTAATGGGTCGTTCACTAGTTCTCAATTTTATTTTAAAATACCAGTTGCAAAAAAGAATGATCAGTCCTCCGCAAATTCCCAGGAAAAGGCAGGATCGGAGAAAGATGGACAGCATGGAATTTGCGGAAGGCATGACATATCGAAAAAAAATCAGGATGATATACCCGGTATAGCCGACAGAATCCGCCAGGTACATCAGGAACCCGATATTGGCCTTTTCTTTTGTTATGGCGATCAACCGTTCGAATAGCGTGGTATGGACGGCTACATAAGGAATATAAACGCCCAGCCCCACCAGCACCATAAAAGGGAATTTGCCCAGGCCCGCCTGTAAGCCACAGACAGCAAGGGGTAGAAGGGCAAAGCCGCCGAGACAGGTAAGCAAGGAAAAGCGAAAAGCTTTGTAATGATTCAGGATAAATATAGCCAGCCCATTGATGATGACTACGCCGAAAGAGACCAATAGTTCGGATTGGGTGAATACCGCAGAGGTTTGTGGATAGCCAAGGCCTTTCCACAATTCGGGGGCGAAATCCGCCCTGACGCTCCTAAGCAAGGTAACGAACAGATAGATGACGATGATGCCGCCTAATCCCGGTGCATATTTCAAAAAGAATTCGCGTCTTGCTTTCCCCTTCATCGGTGTCCGTTCGGACCGGCTGGCGATGTCTGCCGCGGATGGCAGCGGCACGTGTTTTAGCATAGCTATAAAAAGGAGGGTAGGGATAAGGAAAAAGAGCCCCGCAAAAAACGGCATCCAGTTTTCCGTTATGCCGTGATCGAGCAGCTGGGCGCCTACCGATTTGGAGACGCCGTCGGAAACGATAAAGCTGGCGCATAGACCTGCCACGAGCGCCTCTGTATTTCTCCTGCCTTCCAGGAATCCGAGGATCAGTCCGAACACCACTCCAAGCGGCAGGCCGTTCAGCAAAAGGCAAAGAATATTCCAGGGGCGGGGGACAACTCCAAAAAGCAGTAGCATGAATTCAGCAAAAAGAATCAATCCCAGCAATACTACAATTCGTTGGCCGGGTTTTATCTCCGACACTATTTTTATCCCGGCCCATTTGGCGATAACGTAGCCGATGGTTTGGGCCATAATTAATAGGATTTTGTAATCCATGCCGAAATAGGCTGCGTCGGAATAGGTGGCGGCGGTATAAGGTTTGCGGAAGCCATACATGCAGAAATAGGTACCGAAAGCGGCGATCAGCGCCCATGCCGGGTTAGCGGCGAGTCGCTGCAGGCGTCCTGGTGGAATGGGTGTCATGGCTGGGTTGGGGATAGGTGGCATGGGTGTCATAGAAATCCCTGTATTTGCAGCCAGTCGCCGAAGCGTTCGATCCAGGTGTCTGAAGGCTGGTTTTGGCGGTTCATACCGAATCCATGGCCGCCCTTCGAATAAATATGAATTTCTGCGGAATGACCTGCTGCCAGCCATTTGTTATACAGGTCTATGCTCATCGGCACGAGATGATATTCGTCGTCTGTGGCCGCGGCAATAAATAGTGGCGGCGCATCCTTTTGTATCGGTGTGGTTAGGGAACGAGGGACATAGGGATAGATAGGCGCTACGAAATCCGGGCGGTTCTCAACAGTATAATCGAAAGCACTGGCACTGGCAAGTGCACCTCCTGCCGAAAAACCCATGATGCCTATTTTATCAGGGTCAACGCCTAATTCGCTGGCGTGTTTGCGTACGTAGGCCAGGGCCTGGCGGCCATCTGCAATGGCCAGTGCTACTACCGGTGTGACAAGCCGTCGGGCATTGGCGGTATCCTTCATCCGGTCGGTTTTCTCCTGCATGGGATGGGTGGTTTCGCTATGTACCACGCGATATTTGAGTACGAAAGCGGAAACGCCTTTTTTGTTCAGCCAGGCGGCTACGTCGGTGCCTTCTGTTTTGATGTGTAAATAGCAAAAAGAGCCGCCGGGACAAATGATGACCGATGTTCCGTTGGCGGCGGATGGGCTGGTGGTGGATGGCTTGGTGGTGGATGGGCTGGCGGGGAAGAATAGCAAAATGGGTTGTACGATATTATAGGCGAGGGGGTCGCCGGGAATGGAAACGCTGTCTATCTGCTCCTGTCCTTGCCGGTTCTCAGAGCCTGGGGTGGCGCCTGGCCAGATAGGGAATGTTTGTTGCGCGAAGCCGCTGTTTGCAAAGGCAAGGAAGATGAAGGCGGTTGTCAGGATGGAAGTTAGAATAGAGAATTGGCGCATGTCGATTGGGAATAATTAAAAGTAGGGTTTATATCAGGAACCCTTTGCTATTCCAAAGTGGAATTAATGGTATCATAATATCGGAGCGCTTATTTGCGGCAGATGAGGCGGTAGGCGCCGGGGGTGACGCCTTCGGAGCGGTGGAAGGTGCGGACGAAATAGTTGACGTCGGAGAAACCGCATTGGAGGCCCACTTCGCTGACCGAGTTGTGTTCATTGGCCAGCAGTTGCCGGGCGAGGCGGATGCGTTCGCGGGTGATGTATTCCAGGGGGGTGAGGCCGAACTGTTCTTTAAACCATTTGAAAAAAATATTGCGGCTCAGGCAGCCTTTGCGGCTAAGGGTGTCGACTGGTATTTTTTCGGTGAGGTGTTCGTGAATGTATTGCAGCACAAAGTGCAGGCGGCTACGGTTGCTGTTCGCGGCGCGCTCTTCGGACAGCGTTTGCAACTGCTGGCTTTGGACGATGCGGATCAGCAGTTCCTTGAGGCTGAGGTCTGCGTAGATATTTTTTGATCGGTCGGGGCCGCTGCAGATGCGGATGAGCTTGTCGATCAATTCCGCGACATCGGTATCGTTATTAAAATGGTATTGAGAAAAATGAAGCTGCCAGTCGTTCTTTTCGTCTTCGGCGCTGTTATAATACCTGTTCAGGTATTGCAGGGTATTGTGGATGTAGGTGCCGTCGATGGCGAGGGCGATGCATTGAGTAGGATTGGCAGCGGTGGCTTCGGGAAAATCGATGACCATGGTTTCGTTAGCGGGGACGATCACCGATTCGCCGGGAAGGTATTCGAAGGCTGGTTGATCGGGGAGGTGCATGATCTTTTTGCCCGGACCATGCTGGTGATGACGAAATCTTCGAAGGTCAGGGGGACGTTGTAGGTAGGTTCATAGCTTTCGAAAACATTCAACTCGCAATGTTGCAGGTTGAAAATACGCCGGTTCTCCGTCAGGGTCTGAAGGCATTTTGGTTGCGTGAGGGGGATTTGTTGGAGAGAGCTCTTCACTGGCATGGCATGCCATGTATGTCATACAAGGTAATGAAAATTTCCTGGGGGCGGAGATGGGTGGGGGGATTTTTCCGGGGAGGGTAGGGAGGGGTGGAAAAGAGAGGTACAATCGTGCTATAAATAAATACAAAAATTACGGTGGCTGCGGGGAATGTTTGTCAATTTAGTGTATTCTTTAACGATTAAAACCGCTTTTGCCATGAGTACAACCGCATCGGCTCGCGCCCCTGTTTCCAATCTGGCGGCCCGTCCTTCCTTTAAAGAGAAATACGATCATTTTATTGGTGGTCAATGGGTTGCTCCCGCGAGCGGGGAGTACTTCGATAATATCAGCCCCATTGACGGCAAGGTATTTACCCGGGTGGCCCGGGGTAATGCCAAAGACATCGACCGAGCCATCGAGGCGGCCCACACGGCCTTTCCTTTGTGGAGCAAAACGAGCGCGGCTTATCGCAGCAATATCCTGTTGAAGATAGCCCAGATTGTCGAGGACAACCTGGAAAAGCTGGCTGTTATCGAGACGATTGACAACGGGAAGGCCATCCGGGAAAGCCGGGCTGCCGATCTCCCGCTGGTGGTCGATCATTTCCGGTATTACGCGGGGGTGATCCGTAGTGAAGAAGGGACGGTCAGTTGTGTGACGACCTTTGGTTCGACGGAGGAAGCCATTGAGATTGCCAATGACACTTTGTATGGGCTGGGTGCGGGGGTGTGGACGCGGGATGCGCATGAGCTGTACCAGGTACCCAGGGCTATTCAGGCCGGGAGGGTTTGGGTGAACTGTTATCATGCTTACCCGGCGCACACGCCTTTTGGCGGGTACAAGAAATCGGGCTTTGGCAGGGAGACGCACAAAATGATGTTGAATCACTATCGTCAGACCAAGAATATGTTGATCTCCTATAGTAAAACCAAATTGGGCTTTTTCTGATGGGCGTTTTCCGAATCATATCGACCGATAAGGCGGCTGAGTTGATTGCAAAGCTGAAGGAGATGCATGGCCCGCTGATGTTCCATCAGAGCGGAGGATGTTGTGATGGGTCTCAACCCATGTGCTTTTCCGAGGGGGAGTTCAAGACCGGCGGTAGTGACGTATGCCTGGGCAGCGTGCACGGCTGCCGGTTTTATATGAGCAAGGACCAGTTTGAATACTGGCAGCATACGCAGCTGATCCTGGATGTGACGCCGGGCAGGGGCAGCAGCTTTTCGCTGGAGATACCACTGGGGGTGAGGTTTTATATTCGCATCCGGGTGTTTTCGGAAGAGGAGATGGGGGAACTGCCGGAAGTGACTGCGGGGTAATGGAGTGGGTATACCGCTGGTACGGTGAAGAAAAATTGGGTGCAGGCGTCCGGGATGCTGTGTGCCCAGATGGCGCCGCCGTTTAGCTCTACGAAATCCTTGCATAGCTTCAGTCCGATCCCGGATCCTTTTTCCTGCATCAGACCAGCCATCGAGACGACCGCCTCGGAGAAAATGCAGTTGACGTCCGAGCCAGGGATACCGGCCCCGGAGTCTTTTACGATGACGGTGACTTCATCTTCGGTATGATATTGCTCGATGCTGATCGTGCCGCCGGAAGGAGTGTATTTGATCGCATTGGACAAAAGGTTGCGGATGACGCAGGAGAGCAGGTCAGCGTCCGCGTAGACGGTGCTGGATTCGGGGATAGCATTGTGGAATTCAATTTCTTTATAGCGGAGGATGGTTTGGTACATGTCAACGGTGTCGGATATCAGGGGGCGCAGCGCGTACTCGCCTTTTTTAGGGTGGATCCGATTTAATTTCGACCGGGACCATTGCAGCAGGTTGTCCATAAGGTGGAAGGCGTTCTTGGCCGATTCGTCCAGGGCAGACAGGCTTTTCTGGACTTTGTCTGCGGGCATTTCCCTGAATTTTTTTGAGAGCACTTCCGAGAGGTTCTGGAACCAGTACAGCGGGTTGCGCAGTTCGTGGGAGATGATGGAAAAAAGCTTGTCTTTTTCCTGGTTGGCCTGTTCGAGTTCCCGGTTGAGTGAAGCGAGGGCGCTATTCTGGTCGGTGACGGTGCGGTTCAGGACCTCGAGTTGCCGGTGGGCTTTCTTTTTTGCATAAAGCCGGTTATATACATTCAGACAGAGGACGATGGTAAATCCGAGCGCGATAACGATCAGCCAGATAAAGATCGTTTTTCGTTTGATGAGGGATTCTTTCAGTTCGTTGTCGGTGCGCAGGACCTGGTAATCTTTCTCTTTTCGTTCGAGGTCAAAGGAAATATTCAATTCGGCCAGCTGTCGGGCGGTCTCGACATTCAGCAGCTTCTTTTCGGTATCCAGCAGCGCGATGTGATAATGTAGTGCCGAGTGATAGTCGCCGATGGAGTCATAACATTCGAACAGGCCCTTATAAATTTTGCCCAGCATTTCGTTGTAATCGGTGTTGCCGAGTGTGGACAGGCCAAGGAGGTAGAAATGAATGGCTTTTGTGAGCTGACGGGTGCTCTTGTAACTGTTGGCGAGATTGACGGCGGAGGACGCGATGCCGAAGCCATAACCGGCCTGGTTAGAGAGCCGGAAGGCGGTATCGAGGAAAGGAACGGCCCTGGCGTCCTGTCCCTTTTCGCTATACAGGCTACCGATATTATTCAGTGCCTTGACCATTCCTTTTTTGTAGTGGGTATTGCGGCATTCGGCGAGTGATTGGTTGAAATAATAAAGGGCGCTGTCCGGTTTTTTGAGGTTGTAGAACACGTTACCGATATTGTTGTAGGATTTGGCCAGGCCTTCCGGGTTGTTGAGGTTGTCCCGGTATTGGAGCGCTTTTTTATCGTACTCAAGGGCTTTATCATATTGGCCGATCTGGAGGTAGAGGCTGCCCAGGTGACTGGAAGTTTCAGCGTAGAGCATTTGGTCATGGAGCTGTTCGCTTAGATGGAAGGCCTCGAGGTAACATTGCAGGGCGAGGTTCAGCTTACCTTCGCTGAGATAGTTTTTGCCGCGGCTGGGCAGGATGAGGGCCAGCTGCGAAAGATCCTGGTCTTGCCGGCAGATGGTCAGTGCCGAGTCGTAATATTCTCTTGCCAGCTGGAAATTGCCCTTGGTTTCATTGTATTTGCCGATGTAGTAGAGGGAATAGGATTTTACTGACCGGAGGTTGTGGGCTGCGGCTATTTTTTGTGCATCGAGGAACCAGGTCAGCGCGCTGTCGTAATTGCCGTGATCGTAGATGATCTCCCCGATCTTTATTTTTGCTTCTCCCAGCTGATCGTACAAGTCTTCCTGTGCCGCCAGTTGTTGTGCGGAGGTGAACATGCGGAGGGCTTCTTCATTTTGGCCATTGATCTGCAGGATGCGGCCCCGGGCCATGCGATCTTTGACGAGTGAATCGGGTCGATGCCTGGTTATGGTCCGGCTTTCGGGTTGGCGGGCCCTATAGTGGGATATGATCAGCGCCGACCCTGTGGATACTGCCAGCAGGGTTGTGATCCAAATCAGCTTACTATTTAATGATCCCGTGTTGAATGGCATAGCGTGTCAGTTCGGAGTTGGTGGTGATGCACATCTTTTTCATGATATTGTTACGATGATTACTGAGGGTGTTCTTGCTAATGGAGAGCTTGTCAGCGATCTCCGATTTACGGATACCGATGGCCAGCAGGGAGAATACCTGGAATTCGCGATCGGTGAGGGTGGCGTGTGGCAGCAGTTTTGCTTTTTGCGGCGCGTCGGTGACTATTTCGGCCATCAGTTCGGCGTGGAGGGGGGCGTAATATTTCCGTCCCTGCAGGACGGTGCGGATGATCTCGATGATCTGCCGGGGCTTTGTTTCTTTATTGATATAGGCGGAGGCGCCGTTGCTGAGCATACGGATGGCATAGATCTCGTCGGGGTTCATGCTAAAGATGATGACGGGGAGGAGCGGCCATTGCGCTTTGACTTCTGTGAGTACGTCAAGCGCATCTTTGCCGGGCATGGAGATATCCAGAATGACCAGGTCGTATGTGGCGATGGCCAGCTTGTCCAGTAGTTCCTGACCGTTCTTCGCTTCGTCCGTGATCGACAGATCGTGCGTTTCGTCCAGGATCAGCTGGAGACCGGTGCGGACGACGGCGTGGTCATCGGCGATGATGATTTTTTTGGCAGGACCTTCCATAGTCGTGAGATGAGTCTTTAAAATTAATGGACCGGAGGATAGCCTTTTTACTCCGATCATTATGTAATTATTAACTCCTGTACATATCATATTGGGAATGGGGATATAAAACGTTGCCAGGCAGATAATTGAGGGGGGATAGTCAAAATGACCATGTGTTGCCGCTCATACTGACTATTGGCCGGGGATAGGGTCGGGGATAATTTCGCCCCATGCAAAAACTGCTTATTTCCCTTTTGTTGCTGTTGATGGGTACTGTCGATCTGTATGCCGGGACGATACGAGGGCGCATCCATGATCCGGGTACGGGGGAAGCGTTGGCAGGTATTGTCGTTGAGATCAGGGTATTGAACAGGGTGGCATTGTCGGGGTTGGATGGATCTTATGTATTTAAGCATGTTCCAAAGGGAAGCTATATGGTGACGGTAAATGCGCTGTCATTTGCGGCTTTTTCGGGTCAAGTGGGGTTGGAGGTGGTCGATGCAACGGCGGTCTTGGATATCCCGCTGGTTCCACAGCGCAAGAGCCTGTTGGAGGTGGCTGTGACGGGGTGGCGGAATTCTGGTGCTACGGATGCGGGAGCGCGGCAGTTGGAGAAAAATGCGGACAATATCCTGAATATTCTTTCCACGCGGCAGATATTGCTGATGCCGGATGTAACGGTGGCCAATGTGTTGCGGCGGATGTCCGGGGTCACGGTGGACAGGGGATCCAGCGGCGAGGGGAGGTATCCGGTCATCCGGGGAATGGATAAACGGTATAACTATACGCTGATCAATGGGATCAAGATACCGAGCCCGGACGATAAAAATCGTTATGTACCGATGGACTTATTTCCATCGGAGATGCTGCAGCGGTTGGAAGTCATCAAATCCCTGACACCGGATATGGAGGGGGATGCGATCGGCGGGGTGATGAACCTGGTGTTAAAGGATGCGCCGGATCGGTTGATGGTGAATGCGCAAGGCGCACTGGGTTATTCGCAGCCAGTACTTAGCCAGTCTTTTGTGAGCTTCGATCACGGTGCTGTCAACCCGAAGTCCCCCGGAGAGATCGATGGGTCCGGCTATATCCCTTCCTACAGCGATTTTTCCTATCGCAACCTGGAGTTTAGCAGCGCTCATCCGTTGCCGGATGGTCAGCTGGGGCTAACGATCGGCAACCGGTGGTTCGATCATAAATTGGGTGTTCTTGTCAGCGGATCTTTTCAAAGCACCGACCGCATCAGCAAGGATCTTTTTTTTTCGCTGAGCCCGCAGCCCGATCCGGTTCCCGGTGGTACGCAGCCGGAAATTACGGATGAAGAGCCCAGGATGTATTCTATACATGAGGACCGGCTGGGCGCCCATGCAAAAATAGACTACCGGTTCAATGCCCGCAACCGGATCAGCCTGTACACCGTGCTGATGCAGCTCAACACCTACCAGACGCGCTACTATTCCGATTCTTCGGAGACTCAGCGGAGTGCGCCGGGGCTGGGCGTGGTAGACTATGACTACCGGTCTGTGACCAATTTACAATCTATTTATAATGCTACGTTGCAGGGGGATCATGTGATCGGGGATCATTGGACAGTGGGTTGGTCGGCGGTATATTCGCATGCGGGGCAGCGGACGCCGGACCGGGCGGAGCTGACTACGCAGCAGACCTTTGTGCCGGACACGGTCAGTCATGGGACGGTGGCTACGGGTGTTCCGATCCTGGCGGGGCTGCAACGGATCTGGCAGCATAATTCCGATCAGGATGTTGCCGGCTATCTGAACATTCACTACCGGTTTAAGTTGGGGCCGCAGTCCTTTGATATTGGGGTGGGGGGTATGGCGCGGCATAAGGAGCGGAGCAATTATTATAACGAATACGATTTTTCTTATTTATCCAATACGCCTTTTACGAATATTCAGGATGCTGCTTTTACGATCAAGAATTCCGGCACTCCTGAAAGTCCCAACTCTTATGATGCGACGGAAAACATCAGTGCGGGTTATGGTGAGATCCGGTGGCTAGCGGGGAGCCGTTGGAATATCCTGGCGGGGGTTCGGTTTGAGAGCACCAATCAATCTTATGATCAGTATGAGCTGCCCGCGGGAACTTTCGCTAAGACGGGCACGGTGACGTATCTGGACCCTTTGCCAAGCGTACAGGTCAAATACAAGCTGGGAGAAAAATCCGCTCTTCATCTGGCTTATTTCAGTTCTATAAGCCGGCCGGGCTTTTTTGAGATCGTGCCTTATGTGTTTCCCGGGGAATACTATACGGAGGAAGGTAATTATATGCTCCGGCATGTCAAAGCGAACAATATAGACTTGCGGTATGAATTATTTCCAGGCGGTGCTGACCAGCTGTTGCTGGGCGTCTTTTATAAAAATATACAAAACCCTATCGAATATGTGTATGAGAGACCGGCCACCAGTGAGAGTGTGATCGAGCCGGAGAATGTCGGCACGGCTACTAATCTGGGAGCGGAGTTTGTCTACACGCATTATTTTCACAAGTTTGGGATATCGGCGAACTATACCTATACGCATTCCGAAATTCCTACCAGCTATAAATATTATTATCATTCCGCTTACGGAAATGATACCGTCACTTATTTCACGAAAAACCGGCCATTGCAGGGGCAGGCTGCCCATATCGGTAATCTTTCGTTGTTATACAAAGATCCGACGATTGGGCTGGAGCTGCAGTTGGCTACGATCTATACCGGCCGTCATATCACTTATTTATCACAGTATGGGGCGCCCAATGGCGACCTGGACTATTGGCAACGGGGTGAGGTGATCGAAGATTTTTCGGGGGAGAAATCGCTTGGCCGACATTTTTCTATTTATGTCAAGCTGAACAACCTGTTGAATACGGCGGACATCATCGAAATGTTGTATCCGCCGAGTGCCTATCAGAAGGCTGTTTGGCCGGATGCGTCCAGGCGCGGGGATCGGACGCTGGTGGAAAAGAAGCAATTCGGTCAGACTTACCTGGCGGGGTTGAGGTATCATTTATAATCTTATTAAAACAAAACAAAGTATATGCAATTTTACAAAAACATGCGGTTTACCGCAGCGATAGGGTTGTTGCTGTTTGCGGCGTGCAAGAAGTCCAGTGATAATGTGGTGGTATCCACGCCGCCCCTGCAGGTGGGTCAGGCGGTCACCGCGGGGTATTCCGGCGGTGCGGTCAACGGGACGATGTTGTCGGGGCAGACCTATACGATCACTTCGGATGTGATCATTCCGGTGGGGGACACGCTGTTGTTGCAATCTGGGGTTACGATGAAGATCGCGGCGAAGGTAAATATTATTGTACATGGCACTTTCATTTCACTGGGTACACAGGCGAAGCCCAACTGGATCACCACGGGCACGACAAAAACGGACAATCCTTATTCTTCGATTGCCAGTGCCCTGGCCGGTGATCCGGCTTTTCAGGGCCAGTGGTACGGTGTTCAGTGCGATACGACCTGTCCTCTTTTTGTGTTGAAGTGGACGCATGTGGAATTTGCCGGGGCTACTTTTGTTACCGCGCCCGTGTCGGGGCTGACGGCGGGTACGGCTTCTTATGCTATCTTCTATCAGAACCTCAACGGGGTTTTCGATATGGAAGACAGCTGGATTTATGGATCGACGGACGATGCGGTCCGGATCACGGATGGGAGCATCAATGTCATGCGCAATACGTTCGAGAAGACGGGGAGCAATACGGGTGAATCCCTCAATGTAAAGAGTGGTTCGGTGGGGGATATTGCTTACAATCTCTTTATTGGCAGCGCTACCAATGGCAGCAAGATCTCCAATGCCGGCGCTACGGCGGTTCAGTGTAATATACATTGTTATAACAATACCTATGTCGACTGCGGATACCGCAGCTCCGATTATGCGGGCCATGGGGCATCGATCGACCTGGAAAAGGCGGCCAAGGCGTTGATCTATAATAACCTGATCGTGAATTGCCGGGTAGGGCTGCGGATCGTGATGACGGCGGATACCCTGGACAGCCAGTATGGCAATACGTACAACTATGGGGACAGTCTTTCGGTGGTGAATCAGTTCTATTCGGTGGGGGATGCCACGCATCCGCAGATGACCGATATCCCACTTCCATCCAGCTATTTGCCTGCCAGTTATACGGAAGGTGCGGTTTATGACGGGACGAGTGTGATCAGCGTGGGTAATCCGCAATTCAAGAGCTTCACGTTGCCGAACTACCAGTATCAGGAATTCGATTATACCAGTGGATTTGACTTCCACCTGGGTACATCTTCGCCGGCTATTGGCAAGGGGTATGCTTCTTTTTCACCATTGGGAATTGTCAAGATCGATTCGAATTTTGCCGCTACGGCCATTACGGCGCCGGGGATGGACATGGGCTGCTATCAGTCTAATGGGACGGGTAATCAACATTAAGTGAATCAGCATGATGAAAATCGTTTATAAATCAGCTTGTTTGTGCCTGGCGGGTTTTGTCCTGTTCTCTTTTGCAGGTGGAAAAGACAAGGGGGAGAAGGGGGGGCTTCAATTCTTTATTGTCAGCGACTGGGGGTGGAATGGTTTTAAGGCTCAGCAGGAGGTGGCGGATCAGATGGCGAGGTCAGCGGAAAAGAGTGAACCGGCTTTTGTCGTTAGCTGTGGGGATAATTTTCAGGTGCAGGGGGTAGCTTCGGTGCAGGATCCGTTGTGGATCTCGAATTTTGAGAATGTCTATAAGAGTGTGTATTTGCAATGTGATTGGTACCCGGTGCTGGGCAATCATGATTATAAGGGGAATACGCAGGCGCAGCTGGATTATTCGAAGATCAGCCGGCGGTGGCGGTTGGAGTCGCGGTACTATAGTATTGTGCGGAAGGTCAACGATTCGGTTTCTGCGCGGCTGATCTTTCTGGATACCTCGCCTTTTGTAACGGACTATCACCGGCGGCCGGGGTTTCCGGATATCGACGGCCAGGATACGGCGGCACAGCTGGCGTGGCTTCGCGATGTGTTGGCGCATAGCAAGGAACAGTGGAAGCTGGTGTTTGGTCATCATCCGATCTTTTCCGCCAGCAAGGTGCATGGGAATACGCCGGAATTGATCGAACGGGTAAGGCCGTTGCTCGAGCAATATCATGCGCAGATCTATTTTTCGGGTCATGATCATGATCTGCAGCATTTGAGGGAGAAGAACGGGCATGTCGATTATCTCGTCGATGGGGCGGGTGGCGAGCCAAGGCCCAGCAGCAGGAATGAGTTGTCGCTTTATAGCGGGTCGATGCCTGCGTTTTCCACGGTAGCGTTGTATGGGGATAGTATCCGGGTGCGGTTTGTGGATTCGAAGGGTAGGGTGGTGTATACGATGGGCAGGAGTTATCATTGAGCCGCCATTTGACTCTCGGCGGGTGTGATGTCGACGAGGGCGTAATGTTGGACGTCGTCTATGGTCATTTCATCGAGGATGGCTACGGTATTTTTGTAGGTGGCGTCTTTGGAGGGTTTTAGGATGACCTGGAAATAAGTGGGATCGGTCCGGCGTTTTTTGTCGAGGATAATGTCGCGGATGCCTTTGAAGTCTGTAGGTTTTGCCTGGCTGGGGTCGTCTTTTTCGTAGTAATAGACGCGGTCATTTTTGCCTAACAGGAGGGTGAGGGCAGCTGAATTTTTGACCAGGAGATTGTGATTGGGATTGGTGTCGTCTGGCAGGATGAGTTTCATAGCTCTTGGTTTTGCCAGGGTGGTAGTGAAGATAAAGAAGGTGATCAGGAGGAAGCCGAGGTCAACCATGGGTGTCAGGTCGACGCGGGTGGAGAGCTTCTTGCCTTTTTTGACGCCGGGCTTTTTTTTATGGCTGGCGGAGATGTCGAGTTCTGCCATGGGGGTGGTTTTAGAATGAGATGCGCATGGGAGGGGATTCCATAAAGGAGAGCGTGTGGGTTAGGTGGAAAATATCTGCCGGTAACTGATCATCTGCTGTTTTTCGGGATCCCAGACCTTCAGCCGGAGGCAGGCCACGATATCTTTTGGATTCAGGGTGGTTATTTTTGCCGCCTGCAGTTCCTGGATTCCGGCCATCGCCCTGGGCAGGTTATAAAAGGGGATACGGCAATTCAGGTGATGGATATGATGAAAGCCGATATTGCCCGTACACCATTGCATGAAAGGGCCCATCCGCATATAGCTGGAGGATTCCATGGCAGCGCCTTCATAGGTCCAGCCACAGCGGTCTTTGAAAACCACTCCGGGAAAATTATGTTGTGCGTAAAACAGGTAGGCGCCGATGGCATGCCCGATAACAAAAGGAATAAGTATGCAAAGCAACCAACCCTGGAACCCAAAAAAGATCCAGATAAGGACCGAGCCGGCCGCGTGGAGCAGCAGGGCAAAAAGGGAATCGAAGTGTTTTTGAGGATTGCTGAAGAAGGATCGCAGACACATACCCCAGATAAACATGGTGATATAGCCGCATAGCATGGTGAGCGGATGGCGGATCGCCAGATAGCCCAGCCTTTGTTTCCAGTCCATGGATTGGAATTTGCACTTGGTGACGATGGGGTAGGACCCGATGTCGGCGCTGAACAGCTTGGAATTGTGGTTGTGATGGTAGTCATGAGAGCGTTTCCAGATGCTGGCCGGCGCGAGGATATACCAGCCGAAGATGGTCATCAGGATCTTGGCGATCCTGCTGTTGTGCAGAATGCAATGGTGCTGGAAGTCGTGATAGATGATAAAGGACCGGATCACGATCAGCCCGGCAAACACGCTGCAGCCGATCCTGCCGATCAGTGAAGGTACAAAGAGGGTACCGGTCAGCGAGAGGAGCAATAAGGCCAGCGTGGAAAGGGTATGAGCCCAGGACGCGCGGATATTCTCGCTGGCGTATCGTTTTGTTGAAAGGATCAGTTCTTTACCGGTTAACATGGATTGGATAGGGTTTGTGAGGGGTTGGTTTGGGTTTTTGGTGAGTTGGATAAGGGTTGTGGTGCGGGTCTGGAATATTTCCAACGCCGGTGGGACCAAAGCCATATTTCCGGTTGGGCGATGATATCCTGCTCGAGTCGGCGCGTGTGTAGCTCCGATATCTCGCCGTCGTGCGTGGAGGCGGGTTCCTGCACCAGCCGCTCCGCATGAATCCGGTAATAGCCTCTTCGCAGCCTTTGCACCGAGGTGTAGACAACGGGATAGTTCAATTTGCGGGCGATCGTTTCCGGGCCCATGAATATCGGGGTATCCTGATGGAGGAATTGCGTCCAATAGGCGCGTTCGGGAAAGGGCGTCTGGTCGGCAATGAATGCGGTGGCCGTCAGCTTTCCCTTTTGGCGGACCATCGACCGGAATGTGTCGTTCATCTCTATGAGGCCGGAGCCGAAGCGGGTTCGCATCTTATACATCAGCCGGTCGAAGGCGTTGTTGGACAGCGGATGATAGATGACCGAAAGGCGTTGCGGGCACAGGAGGCTGAAGGTATTGCCGGCCCATTCCCAGTTACCGTAGTGTCCGCAGACCAGGATAAGGCTCTTGCCTTCTGTAGCAAGTTCGTTGAAGAGGGCAAGGGATTCGGGTGTTAGCTGGCAATGACGCAACATGGATTCCCGGGAGATGCTCAGGGTCTTGAACATTTCCAGGAAAAGGTCGCAGAGATAGCTGTAAAACTTGTTGGCGAGGCGGTTGATCTCTGCGGGTGATTTATCCGGGAAGGATTTGCGCAGGTTGCCCAGCACGACAGCCCGTCTGTAACCGAATACCCGGAACAACACAAAACAGATAAAATCGGAAAGGCTGTAAAGGAGGGGGAAAGGGAGCAGCGATAATCCGTACAGAAATCCGTACAGACAGCGATAAGACAATGTTTGTAAGCTTTTACGACCAGGCATTGGATCTTCTTGAATTTGACCTTCGTTTAAGGGTAAACAGGTAGCCGCTAAGTTAGGGATAACCGGGATAAAAATGGTACAAATTCAGTTAATTAACGTATAAAAACGCGGAAAACGGTCAATTGCGGCACCGGCGGGTGAGTCCGGGTGAGTCCGGTCAGTTCGGCGGGGTGAGTCCAGTCAATTCTTTGTATAGTTGAGCATCCAACTCATTCCAAACTTATCCTTTATTTCGGCGTAGGTGGCGCCCCAAAAGCTCTGGTGCAGGGGCATTTTGACCTGGCCGCCGGTGGATAGCCGGTTAAAGAGAGTGTTGATTTCCTGATCGCTGGTACAATTGAGGCAGAGGCCGATGGAATTACCGGACTGGAGATTGTCGCCGATCATATCGGAGCCCATCAGCAGTACGGTCCCGTCCTTTGTCAGGGCTCCATGCAGGATGTTGGCGCCCTTTTCGGAAGGCATCCTGGCTGCCATGGGAGATTCGGAAATTTTTTGCAGGGTGAGTTCGCCTTCAAAGCATTGCTGATAGAAGGTGAGGGCTTCGCGGCATTGGCCGTTGAAATTCAAGTAGGGATTTAAGAGTGACATATATCAAAGCTAAAGTCTTTTCCGGGATGAAGGGTGTATCCTTCCGTCAATCAAAGGGGTTGTTTGCGACAGATATTGGCGTTATCTTTATAAGGAACCAATCAACGAAAAGCGCCATGAAAAATATTGCTATCCTAGTGCCGGAGACGGCGGTGGTCGAGGCTGTAGCGGATCCCCGTTATGCCTTTACCGCGGTGAATGAATTTCTGAAAAGCGCGGGGGATATGCCTTTATTTCATGTGCAGCTGGTGGGGCTGAGTTCGGCGGTGAGGGTGACGGACGGGATGTTCACCATTCATACCGATGCGACGCCGGCCACTACGCGGAGGCCCGATCTGATCATCATCCCGGCGATCAGCGGAGACCTGGACCGGGCGCTGCAGCTCAATAAGGATTTTCTGCCCTGGATCGTTCAGCAATATAAGCAGGGAACGGAGGTGGCAAGCTTGTGTATCGGCGCTTTTCTGCTGGCGGAGACGGGTTTGCTAAATGGCAAGCGTTGTTCTACGCATTGGTTATTTGCCAATGAATTCAGGAAACGGTATCCGGAAGTAGAGTTGTTGGACAATAAGATCGTGACGGATCAGACGGGTCTGTATACCAGCGGGGGGGCCAACTCTTATTGGAACCTGCTCCTGTACCTGATCGAGAAATATACCAACCGGGAGATGGCGGTGCTGACCGCCAAATTTTTTGTGCTGGATATCGATCGTAACAGCCAGTCTCCTTTCCATATCTTCAAGGGGCAGAAGGTACATAACGACCCCGACATTGTGAAGGTGCAGGAATATATTGAAACCAACTACCAGGATAAGATCACGGTGGATGAGCTGTGCCGGAAGTTTGGTATTGCGCGCAGGACTTTTGAACGACGGTTTAAAAAGGCGACGCATAATACGGTGCTGGAATATTGGCAGCGGGTCAAGATCGAGGCGGCCAAGCGGCAGCTGGAGATGAGCCGGAAGACAGTCGGCGAGGTAATGTATGAGGTTGGGTATAGCGATACGAAGGCTTTCAGGGACATTTTCCGGAAGGTGACGTCTATGTCGCCGGTGGACTACCGGAATAAATATAATAAAGAGGCATTGAATTAGGAAAGCCTTAACACACTTCCAGCCGGGAAATTGCATTTCTTTAAGGAACAAACTTTTTTTTATGAGAAAATTGCTGGTGTTTTATACCAAGCTCTTCCGGCGCAGCTTTTTGAAGAATAAGCTGCATTTTTTGCTGAACTTTCTTGGACTGACCCTGGGGATCAGCTGTTTCCTTTTGGCTTTACTGTATGTTTTTTATGAGACGAGCTATGACAGCTATCACGTTAACCGGGACCGGATTGCCCGCATCGTTACGACGGTGGAGTCCGGTGGGAATGTAACGCATACGGCCTATAGCAATGATTTTTTGACGCCTAATCTCCCCAAGCTGTATCCGGATATTGAGACGATGGTCCGGTATAAGCCCTTTAACGGCAAGGCGGCGCTCCGGACCAGCGGGCAAAATGATCCGTTGATCCCGATAGTGAACCTCTATTATTCTGATCCGGATGTGTTCAAGGTGTTCAGTTATACCCTGCTGGAAGGCGACAAGGCGGGTTGTCTGTCGGCGCCGAATTCGCTGGTGCTGAGCCGGCGGATGGACCGGATCCTTTTTGGCGATAAACCGGCCATGGGTCAGGCGGTGCGATTGAATGGCAAGCTGTTAACCATAACGGGGGTGATGGCGGATCTGCCTGGCAATTCGGATATAGCGTTGGATGGGCTTGTCTCGATAAAGACGCTGGGTAATGAGGGTGTCTACGGCTGGTTGTATACCTATGTGTTGTTGAAGAATAAGTCGGCTATGATCAGTTTTCAAGCCAAGCTGGATACGTTTGCGGACAAGTATCTGAATCCTCAGATGGCCAGTCAGGCCACTGCTTTGCATTACAAGCTGGAGCCGATTCGGACGCTTCATTTCAGCAACAGTTATGTCTATGACACACCGAAAGGGAACCGGGTCCTGGTCGACATCTTTCTGACGCTGGGGATATTGATCCTTGTTATTGCCTGTACCAATAGTGTCAATATGATGGTGGTGCGGTCTTTTTCGCGGTCGTTGGAAGTGACGATGCAGAAGATCTTTGGGGCGAGTCGCGGGGAGCTGGTGATCCAGCAGATGCTGGAATCGCTGGTGATGGGGGTTATGGCTATCGTGTTTTCTTTTTTGATCGTTGCGATATTGTTGCCGGTCTTTGCCGCGATGGTGGACAGGCCGATGCGACTTAACGATCTGTTCAATTTCAAGATCGCCGCGGCGGTAGGGGGGGCCTTGCTGGTGCTCATGGTCAGTGGTGCGGTCTATTCGGGGCTTTATCTGCAGCGGGAGCGGCTGGCCGATCTCCTGCGGTCGAAGACGGGCAAGGGGCAGCGGATGTGGTTAGTGCCCAGGCTGATGCTGGGTTTTCAATTCTTTATTTCCATCGGGATGGTGGCGGCGGCGATACTGGTGTTCCGGCAGGTGAATTATCTCCGGCATATACCGTTGGGGTTCGATCCGAGGAATGTGGCCGTGCTGGAATTGCCGCAGGGTGCGTTTGCGAAGGAGGGTGATCAGTACCTGAAGAATGAATTGAGTGCCGATCCGGATATTTCCATGCTTTCCTTTTGCAGTGAGAAGGCGCTGCCCGGGCAATTTGCGGATCTTGATGTGATGGAATACCGGCAGAGGGGAGTGCTGGTGAATAAAGGCGTGGATGATATAGATGTGGATGATAAGTTTTTAGCGGTACTGGGGATACCGGTTATCCGGGGCAGCGGATTTCACGGCGTAAAAGACAGTGCTGCCAAGGGCCAGGTGATGGTGAACGAGCTGTTTGTCCGGCAGGCCGGGTGGACCAACCCGATCGGGCAAACCATCAAGCAAGGGGAGGATGTCTACCAGGTGGTCGGTGTCGTGCCGGATTTTCATTTCGGTTCGTTGCATAATCCGATGACGCCGATGGTGATCTTTTCCGATCCTGATCCGGCGTATTTACTGGTGAAGGTGGTTGAAGGTGGCGGTGCGGGAATGCCGGGCAAGCTGCAACAAATGTGGAACAGGGCTTTTCCGCAGTTTCCCTTTTCTTATTTTTTCCTCGACCAGCATTTGTTACAGCAGTACAAGGATGAGGGGCATCTGTTGAGCTGTCTGCTGATCCTATCGTTTTTGGTGATTGCAATCAGCTGTATAGGGCTGATATCGTATACAGCTTATGTCGTCCGGAAAGCGTTAAAGGATATTGCGATCCGGCGGATCATCGGGGCGTCGTTCGGGGATATCTATGGGATGTATCAGGGAATGTTTGGTTTACTTTTGGGGATCGGGCTTGCGGCGGTGGTGCCGGTAAGTTGGTATTTCCTGGATCGGTGGTTGGAGCAGTTTGCTTATCATGTTGTGTTGCGGCCCCTGGATTATGGGATTGCGGTGGTGGGGATGGTGGTTATTGTCGGGTTGGTGGTAGGGTATTATGTATGGCGGAGTGTGCGGATCAGTCCGGCGAAGATCATCCGGGAGCAATAGAGGGTTGCAAAGAAGGCGGTTGGCGGGGTATGTATCCAATGTTAACTCATCATTAATTCAAAGCGGGGAGCGGGGTGATATTTCCCGGGGGAGAAGTTTTTCGCTAGGTTTATCGCCAACAAATTACCCCGTATGCACGTACTATTGAATTTTATCAATCTTCCTTTTATCGGGGAGGTCGATCTTGGCGGCGGCCTGCTTGTCCTTTTCTTTGTTTGTCTGTTGGCGGTGGTAGGCTTTGAGTTCGTAAATGGTTTTCACGATACAGCCAATGCGGTGGCGACTGTGATCTATACAAAGGCGCTGAAGCCGATGGTAGCGGTACCCTGGTCGGGGTTCTGGAACTTCATGGGTGTTTTCACGGGCGGGGTAGCGGTTGCCATGGGCATTCTGAAACTGGTGCCGCTGAACGAGATGATGGCGTTGCCGGTAAAAGTCGGTGCGGTGTTGGTGCTGGCCGTGCTGCTGGCTTCTATTATCTGGAACCTGGGTACCTGGTGGCTGGGCATTCCCTGCAGCAGTTCGCATACGTTGATCGGCGCCATGATCGGCGCTACGCTTGGGTTCACTATATTTTATAAAGGCAGTGTCAACTGGGATAAGGCGGGTGAGATCGGGATGTCGCTGATCCTGTCGCCGTTGTTTGGTTTTGGCGCCGCTATGCTGTTGATGTATTTCCTTAAGCATATTGTCAGGGCTCCCATCCTTTTTCATGCGCCCACGGGTGAGAATGACCGCCCGCCGATATTGATCCGGGGGTTGCTGATCCTGACCTGTACGCTGGTGAGCTTTTTTCATGGGAGCAATGACGGGCAGAAGGGAGTAGGTTTGCTGATGTTGATCATGATCGCTTTTCTGCCGGCCAAGTTCGCGCTGGATCAACGGGTGGACGACAGCAAAATATTGGTATCTTTAACCAGCATCGAAGGCACGATGACGAAGACGGACCCTTCTACCACCGGCCAGGCGACGCTGGATCAGCTAAATGCGGCGGTGGTAACCGCCAAGACAACGATTGCCAGCGGTCAAAGCAGGAACGAGAAGGTAGTATTCCAATTCAGGAAGCAGGTTCAGGCGGTCGTCAAAGACGTTAAAGCGGTGCTGGCCGACAAGGGGGTGACGTTACTTGCTGGTGATCGGGACGTATTGTCGAAGGCCTCCAAGGATTTGAATGCGACCACCGATTATGCGCCGGTATGGCTCATCCTTATTATCTCCTGTTCCCTGGGTGTAGGGACTATGATCGGATGGAAACGGATTGTGCTCACGATCGGGGAAAAAATCGGGAAGGAGCATCTGAACTATGCACAGGGCGCAACGGCCGAGATCACGGCTGCCGCTACCATTGGATTAAGCACGGGTTTCGGACTGCCCGTCAGTACGACCCATGTGCTGTCCAGCGGGATAGCCGGGGCGATGGTTGCTTCCAACGGCACGAAGAACCTGAACAGCAATACGCTGAAGGCTATTGGAATGGCGTGGGTGCTGACCTTGCCGGTATCTATCGCGCTGGCCTTCGTCTTATTTATGCTGTTCCACCTGTTCGTCTAATCCACTAACCAAACATAGTATGAAACAAATATTAGTTGCTACCGATTTTTCTGCCTGTGCCACGAATGCCATGGAATATGCGATGGACCTGGCGAAGGTATTGCGGGCCGAGGTTTGCGCTTTGCATGCTATCGGATCTTTTGAGGGAGTGTTCAATAATACTTACAATGCTTTATACATTGAGGAGTATCACAATAGCAAGCGGCAGGCGTTGCAGAACTGGGCTACAACCTTTACCTCACGGGCAACGTACCAGGAAGTGCCGGTAACGACGAGCTGTGAAGTAGGTTCGGTCAGTTCGGTGATCATGAAATACATCGATGCCAATCCGGTGGAAATGCTGGTCATGGGAACGATGGGGTCGTCGGGGGTTAGCGGTTTATTTGGCAGCAATGCCAGCACGATGGTGGAGAAGGCCAAGATCCCGATCCTGATCATTCCGCTGGGGAGTAAATTTTCGTTGCATCCCGTGGTGACGATGGCGACGGACTTTTCCTCAACGCCTTCGGCTTCAGATATCACTGCGTTGAATGATCTGCTGCGTGCTTTTGGAACAGAAAAATTAAATATCGTCAATGTGGTAGAGGCGGCGGCCTGGACGACCAATGAAGCCGGTGAGAAGGCGCTGCATGAACTGGTACCGGCGGCTCAGCTTGAGTTCCGGTATATCAAGGAAGACAGTCCTATCGGAGGGATACTCAACTTTATCGCGGGTAGCGAAACGGATATTGTGTGTCTGGTCAAGCGGCATCATGGGTTAGTGTACCGGCTTTTTAATACAAGTACGGTTAATAAGGTTTTGCACCGGTCGATCAAGGCGGTGCTGGTGTTGCATGAGTAAGGGGTGGTGGAGTGAGGCGGCGGTAATGATCATGGGGCTGGCGCCGGTTATGCCGGTTAATTAAAAGGCGACAGGTATAGTAGCCGGGCATTGAGATCCTTTTCCATTTTAAGGGCTTTGGGAATCAGCACTTCTTCTTCGATATTGGCGTGGACGCAGAGATCCTGTTCGAAGGCCTGTAGCTGCGTGAGCAGAATACGGTATAAGGACGCGTTGGTTTGGGGGGGATCGTAGAGGCGGATGGTCTGGCGGATGTCTTTAAGTTCGTCTTCGGTATCGTGGTGATCGCTGAGGAAGCGATCGATGGAATAGTCCTGGCGGGCCAGTACGAAACCGGAAAAATGGGCAGGGGTCTTTTCGGCGTCCTGCATCATTTTGATATAGGGCAGCAGGAGTTGTTCTTCTGCCTGGATATGTTCGGAAAGATCCTGAACATAACAGTGAAAGAAATTCTGCAGGGCGGCCAGAATGGGATGATGGGAATCGTAGAGACCGGAAAGTAACAGAATGCTTTGTTCTATCTCGGGAAGCTTCTTTTCGAAATAATAGACATGAGTCCGTTGGATATAATCAACGATGATCTCCACGGGAAACGCTTCGAAATCATGTGCACTAAACACCTTTTCCTCAAACACCCGAAGCAGGGTGACTATAAACTCTTTATGTTCACCCGGTAAAGACGGTCCAGACACGTACCGCTGCATTACCTGGGGATAGAAATCGCTATTTTCAGGCATGGCATTCCTGCTTTTAATACTGATACTGCACAAAAATAAGGGAATTATGTTTACCGGCAATAGGTGAAGGCCCCCGCCGGAATTCCGGGGGGGCTTGGGGGCACTCCGGGGGTATTGTTTATCAGGGCATCGTATACAGTTGATTGAATAACAGCTTAAATGTTCCGTGGGTTTGGGCGCGGAAGGTGATTTCGGGCCCGAAGACATAGAGTTTGCCCTGGCCGACGCTGGCTTCGAAAGCGGTGACACCGTCGCGGAGGTAGGCCTGACCCCAGGCCCAGCCGCTGCGCAGGGGGTGGTCGGTGGCGAACCAGGCAATGGGCCGGACGCTGCGGTTGGTGAAGGCGGCGGGGTTTATGTGGAAGACGGGGCTTTGGTCGAAATAGACGTCGGCAATCGAGTCCATGCCCCAGGCGGATGGATTGGTCGTGTCGAGGTTTACGCGGAGGACGCTGCCGGGGATATAGTATTTTTCTCCGGGCAGGCGGCGTTCTTTGCCACCGGTCAGTTCGACGAGCGCGTCGCGTACGGGCAGGTCCAGCTGGTAGGCCAGGTTGGCGCTGGAGCCGATGGTAACGATATGGCCACCGGCTTCCAGGAATTTCCGGAGTTCGGGGATGGATTTTTGCGGGGTGATGCGTCCCAGGTGGGAGCGGTATTCGGCGGGGAGGCTGTCCGCATTGGGCTCGGGCCTGCCGCGGAAAGGGGTTTCGCCGGGCTGGGATGGGGCCGGGATAGCGCCGCCTACAAAGACGATCAGATCGTATTTTGACCGCAGGTTACCGGAGTCGATGTCTCTGGCGTAGATGACGGTGATGGGGAAATGGTATTGTTCCATGATATAACGTAACCAACCAGAGGGCATGGAGCCGCCGTAGGTATCCCAGAGCGCGATGCGGGCGGGGCTAATTTTGACCATGTTTGCGGGATGGTGACCGGAGACATAGAAATTGCCGTTTGTGGTGCTGCGGTAGACCGGTTTCCCGGCTGCCAGGAGGTCGTTGACAGCGACAAAGGAGGCGTTGCTATGGGCGTCGAGCCAGCCATTTTTTGGGGTGGCCGGAGCCGCTGCTTGCTGTTGGCCGTAAGGGATGCGTTCGAAGGGTCCGTCGAATGCGTCGGGGATGCGGTCGAATTTTATACCCATGGTATAGGCCAGCGTCCAGCCCGCGGCGTCGTAAGGCGGGATGGGGGGACCGCCGGGGTAGGCGAAATCGTTAGGATGGTCCTGAGGTTCAAAAAGGTCCAGCACATGGGGCCGGAAGGCCTGGTCGGTTTTGACGATATAAGAGCCTGCGGGATATTGCCGCCCGTTCACGGTGAAGGCGGCCGTCGCCTTCGAGACGACGATGCCGGTACCGATCAATGCGTTGATGAAGCGGGTGGCGGTAGGGAAGTCCGGCTGGTCGGCGGGGAGGATATAGCCGCGGGCATCGCGCAAGGCGGGGTTTCTGAGGACGCTGTCAAAATAGCGGGTAGGGATAAGGGTTTGGCCTTCGCGTTCGCCGGCTGGCGGCGCTTCGGCTGTGCTGGATGAATCGGCGGTTCGGCGGGAGGCGGTGTCGGTGCGGAGGCGAGTGGAATCGGTACGGCGGCGGGCGCCGGGTGTGGGGGTTCCGGAGGCGGCGTATAGCCGGTTGATTTCGTCGATGCGTTTTGGCGAGAGCGTCCAGGTGTCTTTGCTGCCCCTTTCAATGGAATTGCGGCCCATCCTGTAAATATTATATAGCAGCTCGTCGCGGTAGCGGGTGGCATAATCCAGCACGGCATAGTTTAATGAAATGGAATAGTCGATAGACTGCCGGAAGAGCCATTTCTGCGGAGTGATAGGATTGGGTGTGGCGCCGTTGGGGATCAGGCGTTGCGGTACCAGGGGCACTTCTGTGGGGTTAGGGCCGCCGATGATCTCCGTCAGCAGACCGACCATATTGTGAAAATAGGTAGTTGTGCGCAGGCCACCGTTGTACCAGGTGGAGTAGCTGGAGCCGGCGCGTTCGGTATAGCCGGGCTTGCCTTCGATATTCAGGCGGTTGCTCATTGCTGCGCCCACAGCGTCGAGGCTGGTGATGACAAGGGGATCGAAGACGTAGTTAAAAGGATCCCGATAAGGAGGTCCGGCCAGGATGGAACCGGCGGGGCCCGCCTGGTGGTGATTATACATGATCTGGGGCAGCCATTCGACAAAAAGCTGCCGGCAGATATTCTGGGTCTCTTTCAGGTTGAGCATGTAAAAATCCCGGTTATTATCGTGGCCGGCGTATTTCTCCCAGAGACGGGGCACATTTTCCAGGGACCGTCGTTCGGGGATGGGATTACGCATATACCAGTCCGATACCAGCTCCTGGCCGTCGGGATTGGCATGGGTCATCAGGATAATGACGTTGTCCAGGATGCGCAAGGTTTCGGGGTCCTGGCGGCTCGACAACTGGTAGGCGGTCTCGATCAGCTGGTGTGCGCCGACGACTTCGGTGGCGTGCAGGCCGCCGTCGATCCAAACGACGGCTTTGCCTTCGGCGGCCAGTGCATGGGCCTGGTCTTCCGTCAGT